>Ga0116228_10005572_pt1 | contig 11227 bp, 9 predicted proteins | sample S1TSphfallax_2_FD_89694 | JGI IMG/M metagenome (GOLD analysis project Ga0116228, IMG submission 89694) | Host-associated microbial communities from peat moss isolated from Minnesota, USA - S1T2_Fc - Sphagnum fallax MG | ecosystem: Host-associated > Plants > Peat moss > Unclassified | place: USA... | reverse complement strand
CGCAATACCTCGCCGGTGAGCGGATCGAAGAGGCTCAGGCTCTCGACCCGGTCGTCGAACAATTCGACGCGCACGGCCTCCCGCTCCGATTCGGCCGGAAAGATGTCGATGACATCGCCGCGCACCCGATATGTACCCTGCTGTAGATCGATCTCGTTGCGCGTGTACTGCATGTCGGCCAGGCGGCGCAGCAGCTTGCGTTGTTCGAGTACATCGCCGCGCGAGACGTGCAGCACCATGCTCAGGTATGCCTGCGGGTCGCCCAAACCGTAAATGGCGGAGACGGTCGCAACGATGATCGAGTCCGGTCTCTCCAGCAGCGCCTTGGTGGCCGAGAGCCGCATCTGCTCAATGTGCTCGTTTATCGAAGCGTCCTTCTCGATGAAGGTATCGGAAGCCGGTACGTAAGCTTCGGGCTGGTAGTAATCGTAGTACGAGACGAAATATTCCACCGCATTCTTCGGAAAGAACGCCTTGAATTCGCCGTACAGCTGCGCGGCCAGCGTCTTGTTGTGCGCCAGCACCAAAGTCGGCCGCTGCACCTGGGAGATGACATTGGCAATGGTGAAAGTCTTGCCCGAACCGGTGACACCCAGCAGCGTTTGGTGGGCGAGACCGTTGCGCAGCCCATCCACCAAATTATCTATCGCCTGGGGCTGATCGCCCGCCGGCGAGTAGTCTGAATATAGCTCGAAATTCATGCTCAACTATCCTCTCACGTTGTCAATGCCGTCGGCAGTCGCAGGTTGAGCCGCGTGCGCCCGTCCGCGGTTTGCAAGAGAATATGTCATATCGGCTTGCCTGGCGGTGCTCATACAATTTTCGTACACTCCAGCCGCCTTGCTTAACTGAGGTATGTCCCTTGCCCGCACCGCTTTCAAAACGCGTTCAGAAGGTGAAGCCGTCCCCCACGCTGGCCGTTACGGCTCGATCGTTGGCACTCAAGGCTGAGGGTAAGGACATCATAGGGTTGGGCGCGGGTGAACCCGATTTTGACACTCCGCTACACGTGTCGGATGCCGGCGTCGCGGCCATTCGCTCAGGCATCACCCGATACACCGCGGTCGACGGAACCCCGGAATTGAAGGATGCGGTCATCGCAAAGTTCAAGCGAGACAATGGGTTGAGCTATCAACGTAATCAAGTTTTGATATCGTCGGGTGCCAAGCAAACCTGCTTCAATTTGTGCGCTGCGCTGCTCGACCCGGGTGACGAGTGCATCATTCCCGCTCCTTACTGGGTGTCCTATCCGGACATGGCGCTCCTCGCGGACGGGGTCCCGGTGTTCATCAATGCCGGTCCGGCGCAGGGTTACAAGATCACGCCGGAACAACTCGCGGCGGCGATCACCCCCCGAAGTAAGATGATTTTCATCAACAGTCCGAGCAATCCGACCGGGGCGGCCTATACCAAAGCCGAACTGCAGGCGCTCGGCGCAGTATTGGCCAAGCATCCCCACGTCGTGATCGCGTCCGATGAAATGTACGAGCACATCTATTGGGCCGCCGAGCCGTTCACGAGTTTCGTGCAGGCGAACCCAGACCTTTATGACCGCACCGTCACCATCAACGGCGTCTCCAAAGCCTACGCCATGACCGGCTGGAGAATCGGCTACTGCGGCGGGCCCAAGGAGATCGTTGCGGCCATGTCCACGATTCAGGGTCAGTCAACATCCAATGCCTCCAGCATCTCGCAACGTGCCGCCACGGTTGCCTTGAACGGCGACCAAGCCTGCGTGGCCGACATGAACAAAGCTTTCAAGGCCCGGCATGATTTCGTGGTGGCGGGACTGAATGCCATTCCCGGCATCTCGTGCCTGCCCGGTGCCGGCACGTTCTATGCCTTCGCCCACATCGACGGCGCCATGCGCGCCCTCGGGATCAAGGATGACAACGAGTTCGCCGAGTATTTGTTGGTGCACGCCGGCGTCGCCGTAGTGCCGGGGTCTGGATTCGGGGCGCCCAACCACATGCGGCTTTCATTTGCCTGCAGCATGCCCACGTTGGAGGATGCACTGCGCCGGATCGGCACGGCCCTCTCCGTGGCGGTGGCGAAACGCGCTTAAGCCGCTCTTTTCAATGAATTACAAGAATCTGGGGGGTAGCGGCGTCCGGGTGTCGCAACTCTGCCTCGGTTGCATGACCTTCGGCGTGCCGGAGCGAGGCGATCACCGTTGGACACTGCCTGAGGAGCAAAGCCGCCCGCTGATCCGCCAGGCGCTCGAACTCGGCATCAATTTTTTCGACACTGCCAACGGCTACTCAGACGGCACTTCCGAGGAGATCCTCGGCAGAGCCATCAAGGATTTCGCGCGTCGCGAAGAAATCGTGCTTGCCACCAAGGTGTTCTTTCCGATGGCCCCGGATGCCAATGGCGGCGGCCTGTCGCGCAAGGCGATCTTTCGCCAGATCGATGCCAGCCTGCGCCGGCTTGGAACCGATTACGTCGATCTCTATCAGATCCATCGCTGGGACTATGCGACGCCCATCGAGGAGACCCTCGAAGCCCTCCACGATGTGGTGAAGAGCGGCAAGGCGCGCTATCTCGGCGCGTCCTCCATGTGGGCCTGGCAATTCAGCAAGTCTTTGTATGCGGCCCGGCAACGCAACTGGACGCCTTTCGTATCGATGCAGAATCACTACAACCTGCTGTATCGCGAGGAAGAACGCGAAATGATGCCGCTCTGCGTCGATCAGAAAATCGGCGTGATTCCCTGGAGCCCCCTCGCCCGCGGGCGTTTGACCCGCGCTTGGGACGAGCAGACAGAGCGCAGCCGTACCGATGAGTACGGCGGCAAACTGTATGTTTCGAACATCGACAGCGATCGCGCGGTGGTGGAGCAAGTCGCAAAAATAGCCGCTGCGCGCGGCATCCCCAAGGCTCAAGTCGCACTGGCGTGGGTCGCGCAAAAGCCCTTCGTGACCGCGCCCATCGTCGGCGCCGCGCGATCACAGCACCTCACCGACGCCATCGCAGCCCTGTCGCTGGCGTTGACCGCCGAGGAGATCGCGCAGCTGGAAGCGCCCTATGCGCCTCACCCCATCGCCGGACATGCCTGATCCTGAACCGCCCGTTTCTTGACTTACAGACGCGCCTTCCCGACAATCCGCGCCTCTTTCGCATTCCCCGGTAGCTCAGTGGTAGAGCGACGGACTGTTAATCCGTTGGTCGGCGGTTCGAATCCGTCCCGGGGAGCCAATTTACGCTTGTGGTGCCCCGTGCCTCTCGCGTCATTTCCGAAATTCGCTGCGTGAGGTCACTGGCGAGGGCATCGACGTACGGTTCTCGCATCATGTGATAGTGCGTACCGACGATCTCCACCACTTTGACTCGCGAAGCCAGGTTCTTCCAGATGCGGCCGATCTGCGGCAGACGAAGCGGCGGCTTGACCACGGCTTCGTACACGATGACGTCGCCGGAATACCGGCTAGCTTCGTATTCGAAGATCGCATTGAACAAGCGATTTATGAATGCGAGGTGCTCGGGTTGATACCGTGATATGTCAATGTAGGATTCCACCGAGTATCCTCCACCGAACCGCTGCGCTCGATTCATGCCAAGCAATTCTTTGCAAATTGCGGCCATGTTGTTGACGATGCTTTGGAACACCGACGGCATGGTGCGGCTTCGAACCAGCCTGGGATGTGTTCCCCATAGGTAAACGTTGTGCAAGAACTCAAACCAATAACGTGGCATCCAACGCCTCAAGGCAAAACTGGTGTTCTCCGGCACACCGTCAATCGCCACTAACGGTCCGACCTGCCGCCCCCTGGCGATCAAATTGTTGGCCATGGCGAGCGCGATTACCGCTCCGATACAATAGCCACCGATGAAAAGAGTGCCCTCGGGTTGAAATTCAACCAGCGCATCCGCGTAATAAGCGGCAATCGATTCAACGGACGCTCCAAAATCCACATTTGGCATGGCTTTGGGGGGCGCTTGAATACCATAGAACCTGATCTTCGGGTCCACCCTCTCGGCTAAACCCAGAAAATCCGTTCCTGCGGCGCCGGATAGGGAGTGCACGCAAAAAAATTGCGGCAGACTTGCATCGTTACTGAGCGCGCAGTTATTGAGCGGAGTGATTACCCGTCCGGCAAATACCGATGCCCCCGCGAATAGGGCAGCGCTGCTTCTTGTCACCTCCATCGAAGCGACATTCACAAGGCTTCCTTCGTCCACTCACTCTGGTCAGTGCCTGAGAAGGCACACATTTCCATTCGACACCCTCGCCGCAAGGCGCAACACCAAAATTCTCCATCAAAATTATACGCCTCGGACAGCGTATTCATGCTGATTTAACCCTGTCGCCGAAGATACCCGCTCCCCCTCAAAACCTGTAGGGGGTTTCCTAGCGCCTGTCGGAGGTCATCCAACTGCGCGCCGGGCATTGACGAACGAGCGAATCGCGCCCAGGGCGCCGGCAATGGATTCGCCCTGGGCGGTCATTCGCACGCTCTCACCATATCCGATTGCTCCCAATTAACGCAAAATGAGCGACTCTTGGAATACGCCGCCCGTTACTGTTAAACGCAGAGATTCAAGCCTATGAGACCTATGGTTACCGTAGAGAAAATTTCAATCGACAAAGGTTTGTATGACTTCGTCAACACCGAAGTCATCCCGGGTACAGACGTGCAGCATCTGGATTTCTGGCGCGGCTTCGCTGCTCTCGTGACGGAAATGGCACCTCGCAATGCCGCGTTGATGCGACGACGCGATGATCTGCAAGAGAAGATCGACGACTGGCATCGGGCAAATTCCGGCCCGAATTTCGATACCGCCAAGTACCGCGAGTTCCTGGTCGCAATTGGCTACCTGGTGGAGGAGAAGCCCAGCTTTAACGTTGCCACCGCCAATGTCGACGCGGAGATCGCGAACATCGCCGGCCCGCAGCTGGTGGTGCCGGTCAGCAACGCACGCTACGCGATAAACGCCGCCAATGCCCGGTGGGGTAGCTTGTACGATGCCTTGTACGGTACCGATGCCATTCCGGAGGACGGAGCGCCTCGCGGCGGCAAATACAACGCAGATCGCGGCGCAAAGGTGATTGCCTTCGCGCGCGATTTTCTCGATGAATATTTTTCCCTCGCCGAGGGTTCGCATCGGGACGCCGTGAGTTACACGGTGGGAGATTCAAATCTCACCGTGCAATTGAAAAGCGGCAAAACCACCGGTCTTGAGGATCCCCGTGCTTTTTGCGGCTTTCAAGGCGACGCTGCTGCACCTACCGTGGTGCTTTTGGTGCATCACGGGCTGCACGTGGAGTTGCACATAGACCGAAATCACCACATAGGCCGCGACGATGCGGCGGGTGTGAGCGATGTGGTGCTCGAGTCTGCGATCAGCACCATTCAGGATTGCGAGGATTCGGTCGCCGCAGTGGATGCGGACGACAAGATCCACGTGTATCGCAATTGGCTTGGCTTGATGCAGGGCAATTTGGAGGCGCGTCTGGACAAGGGCGGCGGTGCCATGGTGCGCCGCTTGAACGCGGATCGGCATTACAAGACGCCATCGGGCAAGGATCTGACGTTGCCGGGCCGCAGTCTGATGCTGGTTCGCAATGTCGGCCACCACATGTTGTCGGATATGGTCACGCTGGGAGGCGAACCGGTACCGGAGACCATGATCGACGCCGCGATCACCAGTCTGATCGCCGTTCACGATCTGCGTGGAAAAGGCGCGCGCGGGAATTCGCGCGCGGGCTCGGTGTACATCGTCAAGCCCAAGCTGCACGGACCCGAGGAGGTCGCTTTTGCGGTCGAGATGTTTGCGGCACTCGAGAAAATTCTCGGCATCCCCGCCAATACGCTCAAGATAGGCATTATGGACGAAGAGCGCCGGACCACCGTGAATCTGCAGGAGTGCATTCGCGCCGCGCGCGAACGCGTAGCCTTCATCAACACCGGCTTTTTGGATCGCACCGGCGATGAAATCCATACATCCATGGAGGCGGGGGCGGTGCCGCGCAAAGCAGACCTGAAAAAGGCGGTCTGGCTCGATGCCTACGAACGGCAAAATGTCGACATCGGCCTTGCCTGCGGGCTACGCGGCCACGCGCAAATCGGCAAAGGCATGTGGGCGATGCCAGATCTGATGGCGGACATGCTCAAGGCGAAAGTGGCACATCCCGAGGCGGGTGCCAACACCGCTTGGGTGCCCTCTCCCACCGCCGCGACTCTTCACGCATTGCATTACCACCAGGTCGACGTCGCCGCCGTTCAGACCAAACTCGCGAAGCGGGCGCGAGCGGCGTTGAGCGATATCCTCACGCCCCCGCTAGCAGCCGACCCCAACTGGAGCGATGCGCAAATCATGGAGGAAGTGAACAACAATGCACAGAGCATCCTTGGGTACGTGGTCCGCTGGGTCGATGCAGGAGTCGGGTGCTCCAAGGTACCCGATTTCTATGATGTCGCGCTCATGGAAGACCGTGCCACGTTGAGAATCTCGAGTCAGCACGTCGCCAACTGGTTGCGTCATGGAATCTGTTCCCACGATCAAGTCATGCTGGCATTGAACGAAATGGCTCGCGTGGTCGACAAACAAAACGCGGGTGACCCGGGCTATAGGCGCTTGGCCGACAATCCCGGCGACAACGTCGCGTTTCAGGCGGCCTGCGATCTGGTATTCAAAGGTCGGGAACAACCCAACGGCTACACCGAGGCGATTCTAACGGCGCGACGTCAGGAGCAAAAAGCGAAGTCGCACTAGAGCACGACGTCGTGCACGGTGCACGCGGGCACGGTTGCACGCGTGCTCGAGTGCTGGCAGGTCGCTAACTTCGCGTCGATCGCCGGACCGAGGTTGACCTCGCCGCCAACGCGAGAGTTTCTGGATGCCGATGGGCCAATGCAAGGTCCAACGCGGGGCGTGGGTTCAGCTGTGCAGGTGACCGTTGCGGCCTTTGCGCTATTTTGCGTGAGGACTCCAGAACGTTGACCATTTGGCCATGCAAGGTGGCCAGCTGTTTGCGCTGCCGCATGATCTCCCGGCGCACCTCGCTGGTATCGAGCACGATCACGCTGTCACAGGTGGGACAACTCATATGGCGTTTCGAGCTGAGCCAGCTGACGGTTCGCGCTTCGGTCCAGCCACAATGCCAGCAGCGCACGTCGATCTCCCTGCCCTCGATCACTTGTTGCAAATCAGACATAACTTTCCTCTCCCAAAATCTTCCCTGCAGTCAATGCCGCTTTGAACAAAAGCGGCTCACTGCGCCAACGCTGAAGCGCAACATCCCGAAAATCCAGCGCTTTTTCGAGCGTCTCAGATCGTTATATATCGAGTAGTCGGGTTGATGTGCGTTCCTATTCGCGCATGACTCGCTTTATTTGCATGAAAGCGCAATATCGCGGCGCATCCGCATTCATAAACGTTCTTCAAAAACAGCGAGCTGGCGCACATTTTTGACAATTGCCGTGAGGCAAAACCCTTATCGTCTGTCCGCTGGTTGGTCGCCGTAGCGCACAAATCGCTAGCCGCTGCGGCTGTCGAGGAATCGCTTACGCAGGGCGGCCAAGCGCGCTGCCCACGGCAGCTCCTGTTCGAACCACGCGGCCAACTGCAGAAGGCGCGCGTCCTCGCCCAGCGGCGCGGCAAGCTGTACCCCGATGGGCAGACCCTCGCTCGACTGCACCAACGGCAGGGAAATGGCCGGCTGACCGGTGACGTTGAACAATTCCGTGTAGGGGGCAAATCGGTAGGAATCCTCATTCCATTGCTCGAGCGTGAAATTCGTCGTGCGTCCATCGATGCTGCCCGTCGGCACCGCGCACAGTGCGGTGCTCGGCAGAATCAAGACATCGATGTCGCAACAAGCCTCAGCCATGTCACGCGTCGCGGCAGTGAGGGTACGGCGCGCGCGCTCGTAGTCGATCGCATTATTGCGCATGCCCACATCGATGCACGCCCAGGTCAGCGCCTCGAGTTCATGCGGCAACGGCGCCCGGCCCACGAATTGGCGAAGATGATCGATTTCCTCGGCTGTTGCACTCATCCAGACGGTGGCAGCCGCCGGGGCAATGTTGGCGGCCGATGCCGGATATTGGAATGAACTGACCCGATGTCCCGCCTTCTCCAGCAGCATCGCCGCTCGCTCTACCGCGACACCAATTTCATCGCTGGGCAAAATCCCCCCCGGCGCCCGCAGCGCGAGGCCGATACGCAGCGTCGAAGGGCGTTCTTGCAGGGCGGCGAGGAAAGAACCAGGGCGCCGCAGGGGAGTGCGCGAGGCGGACTCGGCACCGCACGTGAGATCCAACATCAACGCCGAGTCGCGCACGCTTCGCGTGAGCACATGCTCGCAGTCCAGGCCGCCGGCCAATTCGTCGTGATTCGGACCCACGGGCACCCACCCGCGGCTCGGCTTCAGTCCCACCAAACCACAGACGGCGGCCGGCACTCGTATCGAACCGCCTGAATCGGTGGCGTGAGCGATCGGCACCATGCCTGAGGCCACCGCCGCCGCCGCCCCTCCGCTCGATCCGCCCGGCGTGCGGCTCAAGTCCCAAGGGTTGTGCGTGGGGCCGCGCCAGGTCGGTTCGGTGACGAATTCGCCCGCGAACTCAGGCGTGTTGGAGCGGCCAAGAATCGTGAGTCCCGCCTTACGCCAACGCGTCGCCAAGGGTGCATCCTGGGATGCGGCCGGCAGGTCCGCGAGCCAGCGGCAGGATGAGGTCAGGTGCAAACCCTTGACCTCGATGTTCATATCCTTGGCAAGGAACGGCACGCCGGCCAGTGGCAGTCCTCGCGCCGTCGATGCCGCCGCAGCGCGCGCCGAGTCATAGTTTGTCTCGACCACGGCATTCAATATTGGATTGAGCGCCTCTATCCTCTCGATGGCGGCGTCGGTAAGTTCCAGCGCCGAGACTTCACCCCGGCGCACCAGCGCAGCGAGATCGGTGCCATCGAGCGCCGAATACTCCTCAGCCTTCACCGCGTGCGCCGTGGTGGACGGTTCAAAGCGGCAGATTCAGAAAGCGACGCAGTCCTTGGTAGCCGAGCACGAGACTGCCCAGCAAGGCCACATAGCCACCCGCGCCGACGGCCACATGCCGGGCGACCAGATCGCTGCCGCGCTGAAGAATCTTGTTGGCCAAGCTCGTCACGCTGCCGGAGAGACCATTGACGTCGCTCGGCGTTGCCAGTATTTCGCCCGAGGTCTTCGAGTAAAGCATCAACCCGCAGACGATGATCAGCAGCAGAGGCAGAAGATAGGCAAGCCAGGCGAAGCGGTTGCGCCAAATGTGCGGCGCCAGCGGCCCCATCAGACACAGAAAACAAACCAGGGCGAACACAACCACGCCGAAGGTCGTGTCGATGGAGAAAAACATTCGAGTGGGATCGGCGATGACGGCCGCAGCATCGAAGAATCGCACGCCGTGCTTGATGGATCCCAGCCTGACCTCCAGCGTGTCGATGAAGAACCAGGCGAAAAACACGCTGATGATTGCAAACTTGCTCAGGGCGTCCAGCGCGCCGGCGGCAGTGATGAGCTGCGCCAGAGTTCCCTTCTGAGTCTCCGCATTGCTCGGCATCTCGAGGCTGCTGGGCTTGTCCATGGTCGCTACTCCTTGTTCCGGGTTAGGGTAGCGTCATCGAAAAATTTTGGCAGCAACAATCTGCGGAAAACACCCCCCCTATTTGGAGGATTGCCAGCCCCGCAGACGCGCGGCGGACTCGCCTGCCGCATCCAACGGCTCGCCCTGGATGTCGTCCTCGATCAGCGTCAGCACCACGGACGATATCGCCGTGCCGGCGGTTCGGTAATCGCCGCCACTTTGCGGTGCTGTCTGCGCGAGTGCCTGGATGTGCCATTGCCGATGATCCCGGCAGGCGACGCCGGTCGCCGCGGCAGCGGCCGGCGTGGAACCCGAAAGCGCAAAACTGCGGCAATAATCTCCCGACTTGGACAGGTAGCTGACGCCGATGTGTACCGTGGAATTGCCCGTTTGCTCGGCTGCCAGCTGGCCGGACAACGCTGCATCGAGCTGTCCCGTCGCGATCAAGCCCCCCGATGCGCCGCGCACGATCGGCACCGCTCCCTGTTTCCACATGCCGTAGCCGATGCCCAGCCCCAACAAGACTCCGGCCGCGATGGAACCCAATTGCCGCCACGAGGTACGCGGCAATGGCTTGGCCACAGCTTCGCGCTGGCTGAATGCACGCGCGTGTGCGGCGCGCGCACCCACCGCCCGCGCCTCCTTCAGGTCCACGACGTTGCTGATCCTGGCGGCCGAAGAATCGCGAACGACAGACAGCAGTTTTGGCGGCACCGGTTCGCCGAGTTCGGCTGCAAACGCGTTCTGCAGCCGGCTTCGCAGCGCGCGGTGCCGCTCAACCCGCTGCGCGACGTCGGGATCCTTGCGCATCGCGGCTTCGACCTCCGCGTGCGCGGCATTGTCCAGTTCGCCATCGGCGAAGGCCATCAAAATTTCCTCTGAGATCGTCATGCTCAATCCTCCGGCCCCAGTAGCGCCTGCAAAGCCTCCCTGCCGCGTGCCAGCCGGCTGGTAAGCGTGCCGATGGGTACATCCAGCACTTCCGCGGCCTCCTTGTATGGCAGGCCCTCGATCAACACCAAACTCACCGCCACTCGCTGATCCTCGGGCAGACGCAACAACGCTGCGTGCACCGACAGCAGCGTCTCCTGCTTGCCTGCGGCATCGACACCCACTTCCACTCCCGCCTCCTCGGAGAGAAAAATCCTGTCGCGCCGCGCACGCGAGCGCACCTCATCGATCCAGGCATTTCTCACGATCTTGAACATCCAGCTATCCAGCCGTGCGTCCCGATGCCACTGATCCAACCGCGTCAGCGCACGTTCCAGGGCGATCTGCACCATGTCGTCCGCGTCGCCCGGGTCACGCGTCAAGTTGCGCGCGAAGCGCCGCAGTCGCGGCAGCAATGCGACGATTTCCTCATGGATGTTTTGTGACGCTGCGCTCGTATTCATGAATAAGACGATTGCCACCGGATGATTCTTCCATTCATTGAGAGACAATTCGCCATGCGACATTTTCTGCTGCTTAGTTTATCACTGAGCCTGATGGCACCCGCCGCCGTGGCACAAATCCGGCTGCCCGCCTTACCGCTGGTGTCGCGTCCCTTGGGCGTGGTGGATCAATCGCTCGATGACGTCCAGTCGCGCACGCTGGCAGCCCTGAGCCAGGTGCGGGATCTGCAGATTCGCGGCCTGGTGCGCGCGAATCCCAAGACCTTG
>Ga0116228_10005570_pt1 | contig 11228 bp, 10 predicted proteins | sample S1TSphfallax_2_FD_89694 | JGI IMG/M metagenome (GOLD analysis project Ga0116228, IMG submission 89694) | Host-associated microbial communities from peat moss isolated from Minnesota, USA - S1T2_Fc - Sphagnum fallax MG | ecosystem: Host-associated > Plants > Peat moss > Unclassified | place... | reverse complement strand
GCTGGCTGCGCTGTTCATCGCCCAGGCCACCAATACGCCGTTGACGCTGGGCGAGCAGATCGCGCTGCTGCTGGTGGCGATGGTGAGCTCCAAGGGCGCCGCAGGCGTTACCGGCGCCGGATTCGTCACGCTGGCCGCCACGCTGTCCGTCGTGCCGTCGCTGCCTGTCGCGGGCATGGCGCTGATTCTCGGCGTCGATCGTTTCATGAGCGAATGCCGCTCGCTCACCAATTTCATCGGCAACGCCGTGGCTACCGTCGTCGTCGCGCGCTGGGAAGGCGCGCTCGACCGCAAGGCCCTCGACGCGGCCCTTGCGCCTCGTGGCGTCGACAACGACGGCCACCCGCTCCATGTCACCCAGGGGGAAACACCATGAATACCTGTCGCGTCGCGATTATCGCGGCGGCCTTTTCGCTGGCCTGTCTCGGCCACGCCTCGGCACAGGAGGCGCCCGGCAAGCCGGTGACGATCGACCTGTGGCCCGGCAAGCCACCCGGTGGCAACGGGCCTTCCGGCCCCGAACGCATCGGCCAGAGCGGCACGGGCGTGGGCGCGGTATCGAATGTGAGCCGGCCGCGTATCGAGGTGTACAAGCCGGCGGGCGCCAATGGCGCGGCGGTGATCCTCATGGGCGGTGGCGGCTATTTCCGCATCGGTATCGGCCATGAGGTGATGCCCACCGCAAAGTGGCTGGCCGCGCTCGGTGTGACGCCCATTGTCCTTTATTACCGCCTGCCCGCCGATCAATGGCCGGCCGCAGCACCGTTCCAGGATGCACAGCGCGCCATCCGCATGGTGCGTGCACGCGCGCAGGAGCTGGGCCTTGATCCGAAGCGGATCGGCATCCTGGGCTTCTCGGCGGGCGGCAATCTCGCCGGCATCGCGGAAACCCGCTTTGGCGATGCGTTCTATACGCCTGTGGATGCGACCGACCAGATATCCGCACGACCGGATTTCGCCGGATTGATCTATCCCGTCGTGTCGTTGCAGGCACCGTTCGACACCACGCGCTCGTTCCGCGAGCTGTCCACCCAGCGCGATGCCGTGCAGGCTTACTCGGTGGAACTGCATGTGTCTCACGACACGCCGCCGACGTTCCTCGCGCAAGCCGCCGACGACCCCATCGCGAACATCGGCAACAGCCTGGTGATGTTCCAGGCACTGAAGAAGAACGACGTAGACGCCGAATTGCACGTCTTCGACAAGGGAGGTCATGGCTGGGGCCTGGGCGATCCCGGTTCCGCAGTGGCGGCATGGCCGCGCCTGTTTGCGGCATGGGCACGGCGCAACGGCTTTTTCTCCGCTGTTGACACTTCACCCTTTGCCCGACCTGCCAGCGCGACCAGCCGTCGTGCCACGCCTGCGACCGACGACACCGGTCCCGACGAAAACTGAGCGCCTCCGGGCGCCCCAGGGGAGAACACAATCCATGCGTAACCACACTCGCCTTTGCACGGCGATTACCGCCGTGCTGCTGGCTACCACCGGCGCCCCGGCGTTTGCCGCCGAGACGGTGACCAACGCCCAGCTGTTGAAGCTGATCAAGGCGCAGTCGGCGGAAATCGAAGAACTCAAGCGTCGCCTTGCCACGGTGGAAGGCGAACGCCATCCCGCGAGCGATGCCTCCGGCACTCCCGCTGTCGCGGCGACACCTGCGCTTGCCACCCAACGGGATGCACAGGTCCAGGCCGCCATCGCCGATACGCGCGAAAGCGAGATGGCCGTGGCACTGGCGCGCGGCACGGGCAATGGCGGCCCTGCCGGCGGCAGCACGCGCTGGGGTCGGGGCAACGAGGCCGGCCCGATGTTCCGTAGCGACGATGGCTTCTTCACCTTCAAGCCCGACGGCCGCCTGCTGGTCGACTTCACCCGCACGAAGGGATCGAACTACGCCACGCGCAACATCAGCGGCGCGCAGATCACCAGCGCACGCCTGGGTGGCGAGGGTACGGTCGGTGCGCTCGGGTACCACGTGGAAGCCGACTTCGCCGACAACAAGGTGGCCTTGCGCCAGACCTACCTGACCTATGCCACCCGCCTGTTCGGCAACGTCACGAAGTTCTACCTGGGCAACTTCCTGAAGCACCTCGGCACCGAAGGGTCGTCGGAATCGGCCCGCGTACCGTTCATGCTGCGCAACGCCGCCACGGCCGTGGGCCAGCCGGTGGTGAGCTACTTCGGCATGGGTGCACAGATGCGCATGTACGGCGACAACTGGCACTACAGCCTGTCGGTGAACGGCAATGCCCCGAGCAGTTCCACGTCGGGCACGAGCACGGACTCCACCACCTACCTCACCCGCGCGCACTGGAATCCGCTGAAGAACGAAAGCGGCTTCCTGCACCTGGGTGCCTGGTATTACTACGAGAAGATCAGCGACGCGATCACCAGCATCAACAACACCCCGTCCATAGCGCTGGACTACAACGACAACCTCGCCGTGTCGGCCAGCTCCATCGCCAATCCCACCCAGGACCACGGCAAGGGCTTTGAACTCGGCGGCGTGCTGCGCAACTTCTGGATGATGAACGAATACGGCAAACGGACGATCGATTCGCGTACCGCGGGTTCGGTCAGCCGGCATGGCTCGTCGTTCGCCGCGGGCTGGATGATCACCGGCGAAGCGCCCGGGTTCTCGTCCCGCTCGGGCAGCTGGAAGGGGGTGAAGGTGAACGATCCGGTGACCTCCGGCGGCTGGGGCGCCTTCGAGCTGGCCGGGCGTGTAGATCACTACGATTTCGCCGACGCGCCCCGTGGCGGCAAGGGCAAGAGCTATACGCTGGGGCTCAACTGGTACCTCAACGACTGGTCGCGCCTGATGCTCAACTACATCCACTGGAACACGGCCAACAAGGTCGGCAGCTTCCAGGGACCCGATGCTGGCAACTCGGTCGGCATGCGGGCACAGGTAGTCTTCTGACAGCCTTGCCACGGCGTGGCCACAGGGTCGCGCCGTGGCGATTAAAGCCTTGGCTAAACTCGCCGATCATTCAGGTGATATCCGCGATGCTCCGGCCATGCCAGTCCAGAATGCACGACACGTCAATCTCCGCGCCGTCCTCGCCCAGCTGGAGGCCGATGGCATCGCCGGCTATGCCGAGCAAGCCGTGTACCTGGGCAACATTACCGAGGGACGGCTGGCCTCGATGGATCGCGGCGGCGCCATCGACGTGATGTTCGCCGAGCACGTGGAATGGGTGCTCCACCGACGCCGGGGCTGGATGGACGAGCTGCACTCCGACGATCCGCTGGAAGCCTGACCCGGGCCGGACGAAAGCTTGCGAAAGCCAGCCGAAAGTTATTGCGATTAGCCTCGCCGTTACGTCCCCACGCGAACGCCCCCATGCCTGCCCTGAACAGGATGCTTCAGAGCCTCCGCAACCGTAACGACTGGTCGAACCGCCGGTCCTACCGGTCGTCCGCCCTGCGCTATGCGGTGCGGTGCCTGGCGGCTCCCCTGCTTCACCTGCGCTGGCTGGCCCTGCTCGACAGCCACCCGGCCCTTCGGGCCGCCGTACAGCGCGACGGCCGGCTGATCGAGCGCTGGCAGCACCGCTTCCTCAGCCGCGGTTACGGCCAGCGCAAGACGCTGCGCACGGTCATGGACCATTTCCGTTTCCTTACCACCGAACTCCCGGCCGGCATGCTGGAGCGCATCTATACGGACGGCCGCGTGGTGCTTACCGAAGTACCCATGAAGAACGGCGAACCGCTGCGCGTGCTGCTGATGCCGCCGGTCCGCAAAGGTTGCGAAGGCGAGTTGAATCTTGCCCTGGCCACCGCCGACGACACCCTGCTGTTCTCGGCCACCATCACCTTCGCGCCCTCGCGTGGTGAACTGCTGATCGGCTGCCTGCAGGGCCCGTCTACCGAAGACGGCCAGGAGCGCGTGCGCACGGTCACCCGGCAGTGCCATGGCCTGCGTCCGAAGAACCTGCTGCTGTCGCTCATCTACGCCATCGCGGCAGAACACGGTATTCCCCGTATCCGTGGCATCGGCAACGACCGCCATGCCCTCGCCCGCTCGGGCAAGGTCAAGGCGTCGTACGATGCCTTCTGGATCGAATCCAGCGGCGTGCTTGCCCGTGACGGTTTCTTCGACCTGCCGCGGTCCGAGCCCGAGCGCAACGAGCAGGATGTGGCCAGCAAGCATCGTTCGGCCTTCCGCCAGCGTGAAGTGCTGAGGCATGAGCTGATGCGCCGGGTGGTGCATGCGCTGTCGCACGAGATCGAGGTTATCGACCAGGGCAACCGCGTCGCCGCCTGACCCGGCTTGTGTAGGAGCCGACCTTGTCGGCGACCGGGAATGGCGATGCATTGCCCGCTGCCGCGGGTCGCCGACAAGGTCGGCTCCTACAGGGTTTCGCGATAGCGCCAGGCTATTGTCCTCATCGAAAGCTTCGATTTCCCCCCTTCCGATCCGACGACTAAGCTCACGGGCCTGTCAGGTGAGGGAAGGCAATGGACGTCACCGCGGCTTCGCCGAAACCCAACTTCACCGGCCTGTCGTTCCGTGACCTGGAATACGTGGTGGCCGTGGCGGAGCTTGGTAGCTTTGTGGGTGCCGCACGCCAATGCCATGTCGCGCAGCCCTCCCTGTCGGTGCAGGTGCGCCGTATCGAGGAACGGTTGCATACGCCCATCTTCGAGCGCACGCCGCGCGGCGTCGTGACCACGCCTGCGGGCCATGCCATCGTCGAACAGATGCGCCGTGCACTGGCGGAAGGCCGTGCACTGCTTGCGCTGGCCCGTCGCCCTGACAGTGCTTTCAACGGGGTCCTGCGGCTCTCGGCCATTCCAACCCTTGCCGCATCGTATTTCCCGCGCCTGCTTGCATCATTGCGCAGCGCCTTTCCCAGCGTGGAACTGCTGCTCGGCGAAGCTTCCAGCACCGAACTGTCGGCGGCACTGGCTAGCGGCGACATCGACGCCGCCATCATGACCGCTCCTGTCATCCATCGCTCCCTGGACCACCGCTCTCTCGGCACGGAACCCCTGCTGATGGCCTGCCCTGCCAGCCACCCCGCGGCACGCGCCGACGGACCGGACTGGCACGAACTCGATGCGCCATCGCGCCTGCTGCTCACCGAACCGGACTGCCTGCGCCAGCAGGCGATCCATGCCGCCGGTGCGCCCGGTGCCGCCAAGGCATCGCCGACACTCGATGCCCTGCTCTATCGTGTCGCTGCCGGCGAAGGCTGCACGCTGGTTCCCGCTTCCGCCGAACGTTCGATGCATGGCGTGGTCTATCGCCGGTCGGTGCATCCCGGCCGACAGCGCGAACTGGCCATGGCATGGCGCGCCAGCACCACGCACCGCGACGACATGCTTCGCCTCATGGACGCCATGAGTACCATCCGGCCATAGGCAATTTGCAACGCGACGCTGCACGCGTTAGCCGATGACTATGCGAAGTCACGTATATATGCGGACTTCGTCACATGAAAGGACATGCATTCATTCGCGCTATGACGACCATAGCAACGAACGATTGGATGGCGACGCCACGGATTCGCACCATGCCTGCCAGCACCAGAGGGGTGTATGGCAGGAATGAGACATTGAACAAGGTAACGATGGGACGGCTCGCCTTCGCGCTGGCCGCGATCCTCGGCGGCACCGCCGTCGCCCAGGAGAAGCACCTCACCACCGACGGCGGCGCCCCGGTGGGAGACAACCAGAACTCGCAGACGGCCGGACCGGCGGGCCCCGTGCTGTTGCAGGATTCGCACCTGATCGAAAAGCTGCAACGCTTCGACCGCGAGCGCATCCCCGAGCGCGTGGTGCACGCCCGTGGCACCGGTGCCTTCGGCAGCTTCACCCCCAGCGGCGATCTCTCCGACCTCACCCGCGCCAAGGTCTTCACTCCCGGCACCAGCACGCCGGTGTTCGTACGCTTCTCCACCGTGATGGGTTATCGCGGCTCGCCGGAGCAGGCGCGTGACCCGCGTGGCTTCGCCGTGAAGTTCTACACGCAGGACGGCAACTGGGACATGGTCGGAATCAACTGGCCGATCTTCTTCATCCGCGATGCCATCAAGTTCCCGGACTTCGTGCATGCGAACAAGCCAAGCGCCGTGACCGGCGTGCAGGATGCGGATCTCGCGTTCGACTTTTTCGCCCATACGCCCGAAGCCACCAGCATGCTCACCCACCTTTACACGGTGGAAGGCATGCCGGACTCCTATCGCCACATGGACGGCTATGCGGTCCACGCCTTCAAGTTCGTCAATGCCAAGGGCGAAGTCCATTACGTGAAGTTCCACTGGAAGAGCCTGCAAGGCATCCACGGCCTGCGCCCGAACGAGATCGCAGCCTCGATCGGCAAGGACTGGAACCTGCACACCAATGATCTCTACGGTGCCATCCGCAAGGGCGACGTGCCAAAGTGGGATCTCTATGTACAGGTGCTCACGCCGGAAGAGCTGGCCAGGTTCGACTTCGATCCGCTGGACGACACCAAGGTATGGACGGGTGTGCCGGAGCGGAAGGTCGGCACCATGACGCTCGACCGGGTGCCGGATAATTACTTCGAAAGCACCGAGGAGTCGGCATTTGCACCGTCACGCCTCGTGCCGGGCATCGAACCGTCCGAGGACCGCATGCTCCAGGGTCGGCTGTTCGCCTACGCAGACACCCAGATGTACCGCCTCGGTCCGAACTACAACAGCCTGCCGATCAACCGTCCCGCCGTTGCCGTGAGCAACGAGAACCAGGACGGCACGATGAATTCGAGCGGCCGCAAGGGCGAGACGAACTACGAACCCTCGGGGATCAACGAAGTGTCGGAAGACCCGTCGGCGAAGAGCGTGCGCACGGCCTTGCAGGGTACGACCCAGCAGCAGGCCACCAGCAAGCCGCGCAACTTCTTCCAGGCTGGTGAGTACTATCGCTCGCTGACCGCCCAGGACAAGACCGACCTGGTCACGGCACTGAGCGGCGACCTGTCCCACGTGCGCAACCAGGACAACCTGTACCGCATGCTGTCGTACTTCTACCGTGCCGACCGCGACTACGGCGAACGCCTGTCCAAGGCCCTGCATGCGGACCTGGCCCGCGTGAAGAGCCTGTCCGACGGCCTGCAGGACTAAGAGGGAGCCGGTCTCCGGGGCATCGCCCCGGAGACCTTCATGTCATGAAAGCCGTTTCCCTGCTTCGTCGCCCTTCCTGCTGGCTACCGCTGCTTGCCGTACTGGTGATTGCTGGCGTCTGGATCATGTCGCCTTCGCTGCGTCTCGCCGTGCGCCATGTCGATGCGGAAACACTGGGCAAGGCGCAATACGTGGATGCGCATACCTACGACGACACCTGGTTCGATGCCGCCCGTGCCGGCCGCAGCGATATCCTCGATGCACTGCTCGATGCCGGCTATCCCATCGATGCCCGCACGTCGTCCGGCTATACCGCCACCATTCTCGCCGCTTACGACCACCAGCCCGCCGCCCTCGACCATCTGCTGGAACGAGGTGCCGATGCCTGCCTGGGTGACAGGAATGGCAATACCGCACTCATGGGCGCTCTGTACAAGGGTGAACTCGATATCGCGCGCCGCTTGCTGAAAACCACCTGCCCGGTAGATCAGGTCAACAACGCAGGAGAAACCGCCCTGTCCTTTGCCGCCATGTTCGGACGTACCGCCATCATGACCGAGCTGGTGCAGCATGGAGCGGACCCGGCACATCGCGATGCCCAGGGCAGCACCCCTTATCAGGTAGCGCAGAAACAGGGTAACGAGGAGGCGATGCGTGCCTTGCGCCACATCGCTCCCTGAACATCATCAATGATGCAGTCGCTGCGCCGCAGGCTCCAGGCGGGAAGCTACCTGCGACCACGCGCAGACCACCGCCTGGCATCCTACCGGAACGAGAGTCTGCGTATACGGAGGATGCATCTTGTCCAGCTTCGCCAGGTCACGCAGCTGCTGAAGCGTCTGTGCCCGATACGACACCCGGACGAAACGATGGCCCTTGGCGTCACCGAGCAGTTCGAGCACCAGCGCGCCACCCGGCGGAGGGTCGTCGCGACCGTAGCCCGGCACCTGGAAATGCACGCCAAGCAGGCTCGCCAGAGCCGCGATGTTGTTATCGCTGGCCACCAGGACACTCAGGCGGGGAGCATCCGCTTGCCCGAAGCGCTGGATGACGAGGTTCGCCAGCGGAGCACCAAGTCGTTCCGCCATGTAACGAGGCCGCGCATGGATATCGAACAACAGCGCATGCAGCCGCGACATCGCCGCAAGATCGTCGGGAGAAGCCCGCCCCCAGCCCACGTTATCCATGGACATGCCTTCGGCGTATTCAAGCAGGAACACCTCCGCGGTACCCGAACTCGATGCGATCGGCCCGTGCAGGGACAAGGAATGCCCGTCGTCCGAGGGCGCAAGCGACGCCGCGCCCCATAGGCGATCGCAACCGGAAGCACAGCCCAGTACCCGAGCCATGGTGTCGAGGGCTGGCCGGTAAGGCGTAACGATGGCGTCGGGGCCTCCGGTTTCGGCCGCGATCGAAGCAACCGCCGCCTTGGCATCGAAATCCACCACGCCGGCCTCGACGGGATGGAACAGCGGATCGTCGCTGTTCTCAGCCCGATGTTCGACACCTGTGCCACAACCAGGTGCCAGCGTGTCGGCAAGCGCACCGGCGCTGGCGATCGTCCGCTGCTCGGTATTGCTGTGAATCCAGAGGGAGTCCTTTGCCGGACACCCCCGCTCAGGCAGCACCCCGGCCTGCACCAGCCAGTGGCGATGATAGGCGCCCAGCAGGCGCATGCCCTTGTCGCCATGCGGCGTCAGCACGCTCGCTGCCACCGGCCATGCCGGCCAGGGTGAAGTGGCCTGCGCGCCGATCTCACCGGGCAGCGGTGCACGCACGCCATGCCGGAAGACCATCAGCACACGCTCCACCTGCAAGGGAGCATCGGCAGCGGGTGACGCAAACCCCGCGATCGCACTGCCAAAGGCCATAGTGGCAAGCAGCAGGGCCTTTGCCCGCGCAAGCACCGAATGGGAACCCTGTCGGATGTTCATCGTGTCCTCGTGCGTCGCATCGCGCAAACGACAGATCATCGAAAACCGCCATGACCGATCCATGACATCGCAAATGACTACCCCGTATCAGGACGCAGATCGATGATCGGATCATCGGGCGCCGGCCGCAACATGACTGCCGACGCCCTACACTGTGCCTTCCCCACCTGTGGATCAAAGGCTCTTTCGTCATGATGCAATGGGACAAGCTGCTCAATGCCAACCGGCTGGGAAACCGGCCGCCCAAGGAAGAGGAAGGGCGCTCCCCGTTCCATTCCGATCACGACAAGGTCATCTTTTCCGGATCGTTCCGGCGCCTGGCCCGCAAGACCCAGGTCCACCCCCTCGCCACCAACGACCACGTGCACAACCGGCTCACCCACAGCCTGGAAGTGGCGTGCGTCGGTCGCACGCTGGGCATGCGGGTGGGCCAGCGTCTGCTGGAAAAACACCGTATTCCCGAACATTTCAGCGCCACGGACATCGGCGATATCGTGCAGACCGCCTGTCTCGCGCACGATATCGGCAACCCGCCTTTTGGCCATACCGGCGAGGAAGCCATCCGCCACTGGTTTTCCGAGGATGCCGGCAAGGATCTGATCGGTGACCTGGCCGACGACGAGGCCTCCGACCTGCGGCTCTTCGAAGGCAACGCGCAAGGTTTCCGCGTACTGACCACGACGGAATACCACCCCTACGATGGCGGCCTGCGGCTCACCTACGCCTCGCTGGGCGCCTTCGTGAAATACCCATGGCTATCGCTCGATGCGGTCACCGGCGACCGCCCCAAGCGCAACAAGTACGGCGTCTATCGCGCGGAAACCACCCTGTTCGAGGAAGTGGCCCACGCCACGGGCCTCATCAACCAGGGCAGGCACTGGTATTCCCGGCATCCACTGGTGCATCTGATGGAGATGGCCGACGACTTCTGCTACGCCATTCTCGACCTGGAAGACGGCATCGAGATGGGCATCCTGCAATGGGAGGAAGTCTTCCAGCTGCTCCGGCCGGTGCTCGACGAGAGCCGCATCGACGAACTCCAGCGCGATCTCCACGGCCTGCGCCCGGGCAGGAAGCCTCCGCTCATCCGTGGCAAGGTCATTTCCGCCTTCGTGGATGCCGGCACCGATGCGTTCATCGCCAACGAGGACGCCATCCTCCGCGGGGAAGTCACCGAACTGCTGCCCTTGTGCGAGGAGCGGGTACGCAACTGCGTGCAGGCCGCCAAGCAGCTCGCGCAGCAGCGCGTATACCAGCATCCGCGTAAGGTCGAGCTGGAAATCGGCGCGTACAACACGATTGCCACGGTGCTGAAGGTCGTCTGCGGGGTCGCGGTCGAACATGCCGAGGGCCGGGGCAAGGACAACTACCGCTCCAAGCGCGTCATCGACCTCATCGGCGAATACTCCTTCCATCCCGAGCTTCGCTCCGCGGGTGAAAAGTCCCCGAAATACCACGCGTTGATGCGCGCGCTCGACTACGTCAGCGGCATGACCGACAACTACGTGACCCACCTGGCAAGACAGTTCAGCGGCTCGGGAGATGCCCGCTGATTAACGCGTACGCACTGACGACCCATCATCTCAACGAGCGGCCTTATTCGCAGAACGCAGCGCCAGGTGCTGCAGCAGCATGATGGTCTTGCCGTCCATGATGAGGCCCTCCGCGATGGCATCGAGCGCACGATCCAGCGGCATTTCGATCACCTCGACGTCCTCGCCTTCGCTTTCCAGGCCGCCTCCGTCGCCAACACGCATGCCCGCGTCGTATTCGCCGACGAAGAAGTGCAGCTTTTCAGTGACGGAGCCGGGACTCATGAAGGCTTCGAAGACTTTGCGCACGTCACGCACCCGATAGCCTGTTTCCTCTTCCGCCTCCAGGCGGATGCGGTCTTCCGGCGTGGCATCGTCCAGCAGGCCCGCAGCCGCCTCGATCAACATGCCGTCATGGCCATTGACGAAGGCCGGCATGCGGAACTGCCGGGTCAGCAGCACGGTATCCGTGGCCGGGTTGTGCAGGAGGATGGTCGCCCCGTTGCCACGGTCGTAGGCCTCGCGGCTCTGCCTCTGCCAGGTGCCATCACGCCGGAGGAAATCGAAGGTGATCTTCCTGAGGGTGTACCAGTTGTCTGAAAGCACGGTGGTGTCGATGAGCCTGACGCGATCGCTGGTGGATTCCATGGATAGCTCCGGTTTGCGTTAGC
>Ga0116228_10005569_pt1 | contig 11229 bp, 9 predicted proteins | sample S1TSphfallax_2_FD_89694 | JGI IMG/M metagenome (GOLD analysis project Ga0116228, IMG submission 89694) | Host-associated microbial communities from peat moss isolated from Minnesota, USA - S1T2_Fc - Sphagnum fallax MG | ecosystem: Host-associated > Plants > Peat moss > Unclassified | place: USA... | reverse complement strand
GCAAGATGACGATGCTTTCAAGAGAGACTGGGTGAATTAGCACCAATGCAATGCACTGAGATTCAGCATCAGCTTTTAGAAGTTGGAGATGGAAATTTGGTCGTGATGGCTGGACCTTCTGGCGCCATATTCTCTACCACCTCTCTCAAGAAAGACCTGTTTAGGATTCCGAAGAGTAGAATCCCAAACTGGTAAAGAACTATTTAAATTTCATCTTTGTGCTTGAACACAGCTCCCAAGAGAACTTTATGTTCAAAATTTTAGGGATCGTCCAAAACCCCAAGGTACAGTACCCTAATTTCCCTCCTAGAAATTGGGAGGGATATTATGCCTACTCCTCAAGCGTGGGAGGGAAGTTATGCCTACTTATAGGTGTAAGAACCCTCCCACTATTGAGTAGGCATAAGAACCCTCCCATTCATTGGCCTCCTGATCTGCATAGGTTTGGTTCATGACAAATTTTTCCTTGTGCTTTATGAAAGGTAAAGCACATGAGTGGTGGACATTCTCAAAATGCGGGGCCTGACTGGGCTATCACCTGGTCTTAGGCCCCTTATTTTGTTGAATGCCCCCACCCTAGGGCTTTACCCTACACTAAATTCGGCTTTTCTTGGATTTTCAAGTACAGTGGACTGTCACACAGGTTTTCATTTGTCTATTTTATTTGAAATTTTTTGCATATCAAGTCAATAATTTTGTACATTTTCAACATTTCTAAGAATGATATATTCTAGTGAGGATGTTTCACGGGAACTAGTTTTGTAAGATGGGATTTTGGTGATCGTCACTATGACAATTCCATAGTCATTCCAGATTATAATTCATTGCAAATCAAATTTCATTTTAGAATTATTGTTTTTCTTTTGTTTGGTTATAGTTTGTTATTTATTTTGCACCTTTTCAATGTTTTTTCTTTTGTCTATTTGTATTTTATTGTGAACTTCTCTAATGAATTAAACTTGTGTTGGCATTTTGCCTAGCAAATCAAGAATGTAAAAAAATATTAATGAAACAAAATGACTTCTAGTGAAATTTACAAAATTTTATTGTTTGAACAAAAAAATTGATTTCGAGAAAACTATTATGTTCACACAAAATATTTTAATCATCATCACTTGGAATGCGAAGTAGGATAGAGCCCAAATTTGTGTTGAAGCCATTCAAATATTATGGTTTGCAATGAAAAAGAACATAATAGTACAATGATGAAATGATAGAAACAACCTCACTTTATTTTCATAACTTTCAACTCTAATTTTTCCATTTCGAAGATGGACAATGTCTAGGCCATGTCAAGCAATTAAGGTAACATTTAGGCAAACATTTAAATGTATTTATTTTCTTTTACTCTAAGCATCTAGCATGTAGGATGTTGAGAGGCATTCTTAGCCAAGGCCAAAAGAATAATCAAATATTCATCAAAGAATAAAAATTCAAAATCAACTCCAAAATCATTAAGACAATTACACCAAAAAAACTAGACACATACTAATTCTACAATTAAAGCTTCCTGCTAATTATAAAACCATCAAACCAATAGCCAAAAAGGAAAAGACAAAAATTGAAGGTTTTAATTTTATTTTCTGATCAAAAGACAAAAATCGAAAGTTCTCCTCTACACCAAAAATTTGCTTAAACGAAAACCTTAAAAACTAGATTCAACCAACACTAGTGAATGTGACCATTCATTTGTCCAAAAAAACATAATGCATCACAATTGTTGAGGGTTACATGACATTAAAGCCACACCATTGTGTGGCACAAAAAATGCCCCAATAACTTGAAGTGTAATTGTGAGCAATATGTTATTTAGCTTGATTAATTTGAAGTAATGGAAATAGCACTCCCCACCTTACATGCACCTCAGTGTTTGAAGTTGTTTATGAAAAAACATCAATGACAAAAACAAGGTTGGTTTCTTTGCTTTCTAAGTTGTTTAATATGCTATTTCAATGGGTCTAACTTGTTGAAGTTTATAAGACTTGCAAATAGAAAACAAATGCACTCTTCACCATGTATTCAAATGTTGGTCCCATGTTATGCATGACATAATATTTACGTGGAAACTTTTTTCTTTTACATGTAATCTACTGTGTTTTTGCCCTACATTAAAAAGCATTATGGATTTCTTCTTTAATCCATCCTCCTTAACCTTGTTTCGAAGAACACAACTTAAAACTTACAAATATGGTAACTAGATGACTAAGAATTTCATGAAAATTTTCTGAAACCCTAACCATCATGATTTGTACAAGAAATTGTTACACCTTCAAATTTTGAAATGGCATGGCTAGAGTGGTGTTAAGGCAATTCTTTTCAATGGCTAAAAATCCCCAATTTATAGGTTCCAAATTGGGTTTTGTTCTGTTTTAGTAAAATTTTCACAATCTAGGTTTTAAGGTAATGGTTTTCATTTTGATAACATATAGTTAAAGTAATTGAAAATCAATTACATTTCAAAAAGCATCCAACATTGGTGTCTATGTGTCTACCTATGCATTTCAAAAAATAAAATAAAATAATTAATCAATAATTGTTTGAAACATCCTATATGTTTCTTAGATTGTTGCTAGCTAATTAAAGTTTTGTTGAATTGAGAAAGATACATTTCTACATTGTTTGTTATATATATTTTACATTGTAATATAATATAATACAATTTTTTAAACGTGATGACTCTATTTTTATTTATTTATTGGTTGTAATGGAAATTGGTTAGTGTTTGACATTTTTAAATTACTAACATTGGCCACATGAAATACCTTGATTTGTTATTGAAAGTTTTGTAAATTCAAAACTAAAACTTTAGGTTGACTAGATTGCAATTGAACATTTGTTTCATCAATTTTTTAAATTTCTTGTTGAACCCTACACAATGTTATGAATATGATACTAATTGAATCCACCATTGCAATCCACCAAGATGCATGGTGATTTTGACAAACAATTTCACCAAGCCATGGCTCAGATGAAATAAAGACTTTTCATCACAATAAAATGTAAACTTGAGAAAGGCAAGAATTATATGCTTGGTGATGAATAAGGAAGAAATTTTTTATAGATAAACAAGTGTGATATAAACATTAGGTTATGAAGCAAAGTTACCTACATAAGCTCACAACAAGTGCATTTACAAGATTGAAGGGTGTTGTCATGGTTGGGATTTCTACTTATATTATTCCATGGAACTTTCTAAAAGTTCATCAACCATTTTTTAAAAATTCATCCATTAAATCTTTTAGAAGTCTTTTTTAATTATACTTTTAAAAACATCTGTTAACTAAACCTTCCAAAACCTTTTAGAAGCATATTATTTCCTAGAATCTTTTTATAAATAATATTTATAAAAGATTAATGTTTTTTTTTCTTTTGTGTGACAATAAGTTCAAAAAATAAATTCATTATATCTTCAAGTTGACCTATGTTAATATGAAAACAATTGTAACCATTGCATAATATTAGATGTTTTATGGTGGCGATAACTTAAGTTAGTCTTAATTGTTTTGGATTTACTTATATAATACCATTCATAATATATTATGGGAACATATGGATATGCTTCAAATCAATTACTTGTTGATTTTCAAAATACCAAAAAAAAAGGCCTAAAATGTAACCCAAAAAAAAAATTATTTAAAAAATTCTTGAAAGCATTTGAAAATGAAATATGTCATAGACCTTTGAAATAACATGCCCTAAAGTTCTGAATATTTCCCATACAATGGTTATAAGCAATAAACCCATAAGTGGGTAAGGATTTCGGACATGCTTCAATTAAAAAGTTCATCATTGATTGAATATTAATAATATTCATGTGATTCATTAAAAGTTGAAGGATTAATTCATAATGTTTTAATAAATTGAGTCCCTTTTTAAATTAAAAAAATCATGTTTCATTTGCCGAACAATGAATTATAGAACAATATTTGTCAAACCTATAAGAAAATTGGCATTGGGACATCCAAAAAAGTCCATCACAATGCGCTTTTACCCACTTTTTCCTCTTTTAGAAGTTTCATCTTTAAACTTTTTTCAAAACCAAAACTTTATAATTGTCCCATTTGTTCATTTTAACAAACACAAGGACAATAAGAATTTGGTGTAATTGCTAAATTTGTGTTCTCCAATATATTTACATGGTACAAAAATAAACATGGAATCCAGCAAATTAAAAGAAAAACTTTAATCAACAAATAGTTATGAACTTTCAAATCACCCAATTTGGACATCATTTTCAAAAGTCCTTATTTTTATTTTTTTGTTGGATTGATGTTTGTCTTTTCTAGCATGCATAAATAAAGAGTTATTTAATTGATCTCTTGGTCATTGACACTCTATTAGTTCATTAGTCACCATATAATCCTCATTTAACATTGGTTTTTTCTCTTTTTCATTTTAGTGTTAAAATATAGACTTTGTGGAATGTTGTATCTACCCAAAATGAGGCACACTAACTTGCAACCACCTAACATGCTATTGTTGTTGTCAATCAATATTTATTAAACTTGTCCGATCATCATTTAATTCAGTAACTACCCTAACATATGAACATGAACAATTGCGAAATTTTGTTATCAAAGATGAAATTTTTTAATTGAAGCTTGAATCTTTAACATCATAAGTGACCATTTAAGAGAAAATTATAAAATGTATTCAATGCAAATATTTTGGTAGTGTCACCCTTATTATGAAAAGTGATATTTACCAAACACCCCCAACAAGAGATAAATGGACGTTTGGAAAGCTAAATGCAAACATAAAATATCAACACCAAAGTTTTGGAAAACAATGTTTAATGTTACAAATAATCAATTCAAATAATGAGTCAATTTGATATTTGGGTTCATGGAAATTTCAAACAAATTTCAAGTAACATTGGAAACAATAGAAGATATCAAATTTGTAAAATTTCAATGTCTTCAAGAGTCACCAAAAAAATTGGTTATTCCACATCTATATTGATATATTAACATCCACATGAAGATATCACCAATTTCCAATATCCTACAAATTTCCACACAATCCAAATGGAACCATTGCCTTGGAAGCTCAATCTGGTTGAAGCCTTGCCTCATATGCACAATTATGAAGATGTTTGAGTCTCCAATGCTATCAAATAATTCTTTAGGGATGGGCATGGGGTACGTATCCTGAGGTGTAACCAAGTTCAAAGGCCTATAATCCCCGCACATCCTTTTCTCAGTCTATAATCCAGCTAAATCCTTCTTTGTTGGCATTATTGTAGCAGTTGCGAAGTCAAAACTTGATGGTTCAATGAAACTAGCTTCATGGAGCTTTTTGCATATTTCATCTACTGGTTCCCACTCATGTTTGCTCAACCTATGCCTCCTCCGATAGATGGGTGTCTCATCTGTAAGTTCTATAGAGAACTAAATGGTCTTACACCTACTTAAGTCTTTCATTGAAAATGTGAACACATTCTCATACTTAATTAGCAAGTCTATGACCTAATCTCTCTCCTTTTTGGTGAGCTAGTTCCCCATAATGAAAGGGTAGTTGGAAACACATGGAATGGAGAAAATGTGTTTGAAGAACCTGGTGTATTGGGTTTTCCACTATCCAACTACATAAATTTGTAGAAGGTTGTAATTGTTTCTCCAAAAGTTGATGTACTTCCAGGTGTATTAGAAATAACTTGAGTCAAATTACATGGTACCTCTTCCCCCCAAACATTAAAAGTGAAGTGTAAAGTGTTGAAAATAGGCAAGTGTACTTGGTCGAAGTGCCATGTAATTGCACTACTAGAACTGCAAGCTAATTGAATCAGTGCTAGTGTTGTGTACATTTGAAAAAGTACACAGGTTACCAATAACCATGTAAGGGAGCTCAGGTCCATGCCTCTCCTCAACAAAACATTACATTATAATCTAGGCACTTTGGTGTGAGTAGTAGTGCCAATTTGGAACCCCATAGCCCTTTCTCTTTCTTCTAGACTTGATTCATCCCAAGTAGTTGAAGCATGATGATACACCAGGCATGTTCCATCTCCTTGAAAAGGCGTGTGCTCTTGGCAAGGAAATAAAGGTGGGCTGAACACCTCTTGGTTTTCCTATTGTGTTTGCAAGAAACCAAGGAGGTTTCTTTTGCCTTGTAACTGGTTGGCAGGAGCTTTAATCATCCAATACGTGAAAAACCTGCAAATTGGGGTTTTTGATGGTGCATCTTAGAGCCAACTATAGAACTGAAAATGGTGCAAGGTTGGTCCACTAATTGCATAGTCAATGCGCAAAGGAACCACATTGTGCCACATCAAATAGGAGTGGCTTTCCAAGGTAATGTTTGACCAACGTGTAGTGCTCCTAGACGTTTTCCCTCTGGTCAAATTGAAAAGGGGTGTTCTCAATTACATAATCAAGTGTAGGAGAAATGGATTGAACTGAGGTGATCAATTGTACCATGTCTGTGAAGAAACCGAATCTTGTGTCACTTAAAGCTTCTCCAAATCCAACCACTGAAAATCCTTGACACCCCCAACTTGAAATGATGAGGTCCACAGGGCCAAGTAATTCCATATGTTTTTTCTGAATTAGTTGTATGTCAAAGGACAAGAAAATGAAACTCGCCTTCCATGTGGTGGTTGTAAATTGTTATGGAAATATAGCTGTGAGCTCCATCATTCTTAATGCTACCACTTGCCTTGCAATAGGATCAGTGTCTACGTAGAAATACCTTTAAACCACCATCCCTGATTGTAGTAAGGTTTTGAAACTTGTATTAATACCACCAAAGAGTTCTAATAATGTGTTCTTTTCCTTAGGCAATGTCTAGGTGATTAGTTGACGAAGTAATGGCTTAATTGGTTCACCATGGCTCTCTACGTTTTCAAAAAGAGCTTTGAATTCCCTCAAAAAAATGGTACATGGCCTTTCGTTGAACTTCTCAATTCTCCAAGAGGAACTCTTGACCTCCATGGTGTATATGGGTGTAGAGGTACCGGCTTGCAACGAAATATACGGTGATGGTGTGAAAGTCGGTGTGGTAATAAGTGTACCCCACTAATTAACCCCTCCAAATGGACACTGATGTACCATTGATGTAGTGAAACCTGAACCTCAATTCCTGGTAGAAGTTATACTAGATGACAATGGTGTTGTAAACACTTGATGGTGTTGTCGTGAAAATCATGAACTCAAAGAAATTAGTTCAAATGATCTTCGTAGTTAATACCTTGGTTTTGGCTAAGTGATAGTGCTCTCATCATCCGAGGACATGGTGTTGTCCCATGCCCCAAAATTTTGTAGCAATACAGAGCATTAGTTACAAAGTTCTAACACAACGTATGTAATTAAATGCAACCATAATGGAAACTGAAATTTGAAGTGCTTAAGAAAACGTACCATAAACAGCTTTTAGTTTCTATAATTACCAATGTTAAATTATGAAGTAGAAGAAGAAAAAATTATATATTTATGTGTTAATAAGATTACATAAGTGTATGTATTAATACAAAAATAACGTAGATATAGGTATTAATACAAAATATGTAAATGTATGTATTAATACGAAAGTATGTAGATGTATGTATTATTATTTTTAAAAATTATATATAATCTTGAAGAATACATACATATTGTTAAATAATACCGTATTAGACATGTATGTATGTAATAGATACGATTTGAAGAATCCGGCATGTCAATGGGGATGAATGGCGATGGACGAACGTTGGTGGACAAAAGGGGTCGAATAGACGGATGTTGATGGACATCAAACAAAAGTTAATGGACATCAGATGAAACTGTGACAAATGGCGACAAACAATGACATTGACAAAATTGTGATGGTTGACAAGGAACGGCAGATGGTGACAGATAGTGACTACGATAGACGATAATGGTAATGGACAATGATTGTAACAACGACGATGCTGCAGAGTGATTCGCGTTCACGAACTCTACAACAATGGCATGCAAAAAATAAGAAAGATTTTTTTTAAAAAAAATTATCTTCTTCGTTTTTTTTACGAATCTTGCAGCTTGTTTTTTTTTATCATTTGTGTAAAGAGCTGGCAAAGATGGAAATATAAAAATGATCTTTGAAGAAACAAAGAAAGCCAAGTGTTTACTGATCTGGAATTCCTCTAACAAATTTACACTAGAAACTAGAGCAACAAAAAAGTTAAAACACAAAAGAAAAAAAGGAGGAAAAATAATTTAGATGTAGACCAGTGTTAGAACCCTAACCTTGGGCTTGTGACCAAGGCAAGGGGTTGCAAGGTTGTGGGCCGAGAAGGAAACCTGGGAGTCATGTCGCATGCTCCCGAAAGTGCAAAAGAATGTGAGGGAATAGACCCTCACACTCCCAAGGCAACTCCCACATTGGGAGTTGGAGTCCCGGTGAACTCCCAAATAGGGGTCAAAATCCAATGAATTGAAGAGTTATTTATATCATTGGAAAGATATTGAAACGTAGATGTCTAAAATGGGCTCGCATGACCCATTTGGACATTTGAAACACAAGTTATGGCCAAAAGAAAGGTCGAAAGTCAAATTGGCAATTTGACTCCCAACATTAAAAGTTGGAAATTGACCCAATTTATTTGTGTTTAGACAACATGCGACATATCCTTGGAAAAGCTCTCGACAAGGGCTACAACTTTTCTTTAGGCCTCATCTCAATCCAAGGTCTACATGCGAAGTTATGGGCCCCCAAAGTTGCGAAAATCCCAACTTTGGTAATTTTGGGACTCCCACTTGGGAATCCTGAAACAACATGTCATTTGGATGTGGGTTTCGTGGAGACGCATATAATATACTATAAGGGAGAAGATGGTGGTTTCCCCAAATCTGGGCCGTGGTGAATTTTGTGAGTCAGAATTGCCCATGGTGAATTTTAGCACCAAAAGTGCTTCAACTATGCACTAACCACCTTATGTTGGTTTTATGTAGGCATGTGTGAGTAAGTGAAGCTTGTTAATTCTTCCTAGTCCCATCTTGGAGTTCTAGCACACCCCTCTACCCCTCCAAAGTGTTGTGAGTTAAGGAGTGTGCCCCGACTCCTTGTTCTTCCAGTGTTTTTTATTTGGGACTCACATTTGAGTCCCTCAAGGAATTGGGAGCGCGTTAATTATTGTATAAATGTTCGGTGGGTATTTAGCAAGCGTGTGGGTGATATCAAAAACTTAGGCTTGCAAAAGCTTGTAGTAACAACTATCATGGGATTTTTCGGTGTCCTTTCTCCCTCGTTTACACTAATGCTAATTATGGTTGTTATTATTCCTATTGTAGTTGAAGTAAAAAAGTAGAAAAAGAAGAAAAAATAGCAGTAACTTAAAAACACAAGAAACCAACAAGCAAAAGAAACCCAAGAAACTCAAAATCAAGAAGACAAAAGACCAGGAAAAATCTATTGCTTTCAACATTAAGTAACAAAGAACAGTTTTTCTACAATTAAATTGAATCAAAAAAAAAAAAAACTTAGTGTATGTAAATGGTGGTCGTGTAATAGCCATTGTGAGCATTTAAAAATCCAGTATGACTATGGAGGAAATTCTCCCTGACAAAAGAATTTTAAAAAAATTGACAAAATAAGAAAAGAGTATGACCTTTTATATAGTCATCAATAAAGTTGAAACCCTAAACAAGCCATAATCCTAAAACACCTAATAGTGTACAATAACTTAAGAACGTACATTAACCCTAAAGGAATGATTGGCATGCCCGTAATTGGCCATCACATATGAGGCCATGCATACAAACATGACAAAAGTGTGTTGACTACACATCAATTAATCGTGTCGCTAAACACTAGTGATTTTAATTTCTTGCAAGGTGAGCAAGCTTTTGGAAATATTTTTAGAATCTTGAAGAGGGGGATGTTTGTCATGTGAGCTTTGAGATTTTAAAGTTTTTTTTTATGTGCTTCAAAATTCAAATTTTACTCAATTCAAATTTGAGAAGACCCATGAAATGCTTAGCCACTTATTCCCATGGGCCACAAAATTTATTAAAAAAAATTCATAACACACATTGTGATGGTAAATTATTTTGATTGATTGTTTGAAAAGTTCAATTATCTTTTTAAAAATTGAATTGTGACACTCACTAATGTGTATATTGGGGTTAAATCAATGTAGAATAATTATTTACATAACCTTGTACACATCCAAAAAAATATTTACATAAGTGTAGAAACTACGCATGTGATATTAATTTACCCTACCTCGATGTAAAATTGTGAAGGACCAGCTTGAGAACACTGATTACCAAAACTAACTTCCACCTTACCAGGCCTCAATTATATCTAGAAACCAGTGTAGTCTCGCTGGTTACCTAGTCCAAAGTGATTGATCTAAATGGTGGTATTTATATATACTCTTCAATTTCTAAGGTTTATGGGTGGGAGTGAGGAAACAATCAACACTCAATCATGAATGTGATAAACACCAGTAGATCCCCAACTAGGTAGGCCTTTGAGTTGAACTAACACCCATGTTGATACCATAATAAAAATCTCAAAATTCATTTAAATTATTTCTAAATACTAGAAATAATATGCTATACTTAGACTAATATCTAAAATTGTTTGGGCTTAATATGGCCACTAAGATGTCTCACTTATAAATGGTGAGAACCAAATCAAGAACAAAATGTACTAGTATCTTCTTCTCCCTCCTTTCTTTTTATTTTTCCTCAAATTTTTTTCTCTTTGTTTCCTTTTTTTTTCTTTCTCTTTCCCCCTGTTTCTTCTGTTTGATGTTTCTGCTTGGCCTGGCCATTGCAGCCTACAAGGATAAAATTGTTGAAGTGTGAAATTTCAATAAATAAATAAATTGTTATTTTATCTTTTTTTGTAAAATTAAACATGATTACTTTAAAGAACATGAAAAAAAAATCATAATCTCTTTTTAAATGCTTGATTATAATTTTTTTATTTGAACAAAAATAATAATCAGTTTGTGGAACGACCAAAGGATAACTACTGTTCTCAAATTTATGAGAACTGGCATTGCGAGAATCCCTTCAATGTTTTTATAAAAAATGATACCCTGCCTGCCCCAGTGTATAAATGTTTTATTGAAAAAATAAAAAATGAAGACCAAACCCTTTTGTAAGTTATTTTGTGAAAATCGAATCTGAAAAGCATCAGAAATTTCTAATACCCGTTCTGAACACTGATTTTAACCTCACATAACGTGCCAAGTAAAATACATTACATAACCCTCGCTAACCCTAGCATGTTCAAAACATACATAACATGAACCTGCAT
>Ga0116228_10005567_pt1 | contig 11231 bp, 13 predicted proteins | sample S1TSphfallax_2_FD_89694 | JGI IMG/M metagenome (GOLD analysis project Ga0116228, IMG submission 89694) | Host-associated microbial communities from peat moss isolated from Minnesota, USA - S1T2_Fc - Sphagnum fallax MG | ecosystem: Host-associated > Plants > Peat moss > Unclassified | place... | reverse complement strand
TGGCTGCTCAGACCTATCTGCTAGATAAAATTAGCAGTGCAGCAGTTGGCAACATTAAAATCTCGACCTCACACACCTACTACATCACAAGCTTTATTAGAAGACCTCTCTCTCTCTCTCTCTCTATGTGTGCAAATCAGTTCATTATGTTTTCCATTTTCAGTTATAGCAGCAAATGCTATGCCAGGCATTTGTACCCGTTGCCAGACTTGCGCATGGAAAAATGTAGTTAGTGCAGGCAACTTCACTCAAATTTCAAAAGCCTTTTTGCTAATGCTTCTACAAAAAGAAAAGTTTTTGAATGTTATTGGGTTTTCTTTCTTGTGGGAAAATGAAGGTTACAGTTTGATGTTTTCTTTTACCAAATATGCAAAGCTCCAACATTTTCTGTGTAAAAAAATGTGACAAACATATCAAAATCTTTAGTGAATTGGTTCCATTGCTAACCCAAATGCACTAAATTTCAATCCAGTTTCCATAATTGTAGGATTCAGATGTCCTCAAATTTCACATTAACATTATAAAGCAAACATACAAGACACAAATTTATTATTATTATTTTTTGAAGGACTTACAAGTTAAGAGATTAATCATTGGTCATTGCTAGGAATTTGCAAAGGGTGAGACACTAAGCAATGAGAGTTTAGGCTCAAGAACCAAGTCCCAAAGGTTAAAGTGACAAGTTTTTTTTAATAATTGATTTTTATTATTAAATAAAGAAGGGATGGGGGTCCAAACCAATGTTGGCCAGCTATTGAAAAACAACTCGGGTATCAACTAGAGTCCATGTATCATATAACCTATTTGCCGGTTTCATTTTCAAGAAATACTTGACCAAGAACCTGCATGTCTTGGTATTAGGATTTTAGATACCTTGTAAATACCCTATTGGCAAAGTATTAGTTTTCAAAAACTCAATACCCTATTGATTCCCTAATGTGAATTGTCACTTTTACTTGGGTCGATTATTTTTTCATCCAAGCACCTTCATCCATTTAGGGTTCCACTTTTGTCATATACTTCAAACCCTAAACCACAAGTCCCTCTTTCATGTGTCACTCATCTTTGCATTCGACAATGTTTATCTACTTGTTGTTAGGATATATTGTTGTGTTTGGCTACAATAGTTACCAAACATGACAAGTGGTCCCAACGGTTATAATGGTTGTTTGTGAGATTTTTGAATGCTATTGTGAAAGTTAAAGACAAATATCAAGGCATTGTTGGGGGTTTGTGATGGCAAATTTTCCTTTCTATTCATAACAATCAAACTGACACACCCATAAGTAAGTATTTCTCCCCCCCCTTCTATTGTGTTTTGCTTGTGTTCGATATTGTTGTTGCTTTTGTCTTTGTTTTGTTTGGCATCGTCCTTTAGATGTATGCAACTAAATGGGTAGTGTTGAAGTTGTATTGCAAAAACAAATTCACATGAATTGTTTTAAGGTTTTGATTTCAAATTGTGAATTTTGAAATTCATCAAAGGAAAACTTTTATTTTTCATCAGTATCAATTTGTAAGAGTTTTTTTGTTTCTTCCATGTAAATCAAAATCCAAATGGTAGATCAAACTAAAACATTTGGTTTGAATGTGCATACGCATGAAGGATTTGATTGTGATGATGTTCATTTGGAATCATGAACTTAGCTAAAAATTTTGGGCCAATAGTTGGTTTTATTTTGACACCAAATGGACCATTTGCATTTGAAAATATTGCAATGCCCAATGATTTGGATGAAGACGTAGAAATTGGATGGGAGGTTTTAAAGGTTCAATGCATCCTTAATTTAAAAACATGGGTCCTTCACTATAGATTGTCTTTCCCTTGACATTTTTTTGGTGGTGAATATGGCAATAAGCCAAATCCTATTATGTTTCAAACTATGCATTGTGTGATTGGCCATTATGTTTGCCAAAGTTATAGTGCTAGTAATACCACCAAAAGGAAGAAAATGTATGACTTTTTACAACCAACAACATGGGATTACTTTTATGATAAACATATCTTGGGTGAACATCCAGCCATTTAACACACATGGAAAAGTGTTAATGTGGCTTTTGATTTAGAATAGCTATAGAGAAAAAAAATCCATAAAAAGATGTTTCATTGGTTATGGGGCCATCGCAAATAATTTTATAATGGTATACATTATAAAAAAGATGATGCACAACAATAAAAATTTATGGAGGACGTACTAAACTGTAAAAACTTAGTGGTTGAAGCATTTGGTCATGCATCAGAATCCTTGAATTGTGTTTCTAAACTATAAACAGTTGGTTCAACATGCCATCCTTTCATTGGTGGCTAAGACCATGGAATAATATGTAATTTCCACTTTGGATTCATGTGTTATAACAACAACCTCTTTTGATTTATGGATGTTTAGATCTAGACATGACATTTTGTTCTTGTGATTAATTTCACAAATGCACTATGGGTGCCTTGCCATGTGACAATGACACTTTTTGAAACCATTGATACATCTAAAGTTGTAATGGCAGCACAGGTCAAAGATTTCTTGCCATTATACAATTTACTAGACAAACTAATTGCTTATGTGCAAGATGAAGGTGGTAATCTATCCACCTTTACACAAGCTCTTATTTCAATTATTAGCTATCGTCCTTTGGGACTTATAGTTCTTTGGCAAGGGTTGTGTTTTAGCCATGCTTTTAATAAAACATGCCAATATACTTATAATGATATTAAGGTTTCTATTGATTTTAGGCATGTTAATTGAAGGTCACTCAATTTATGTTACAAAAAAAATTACATTGACTAAGAAGTCCGACAAAGGGTGCATCAAATGGCATAAGGCATGCCTTGAAGTTGGGCTCTCCCATCAAAAACTAAAAACATTGATGAAAATAAGGTTTGCTACCAAGGTGATTATGTTTTAAGAAACCTTGGAGTATCATAATGCCATCAATCTAAGTCATAGGAGGTTAAAAAAATCGAGAATTATAAGGTCATGTGTCGAATGCACACACAATTTGTAAAGTGGTTGCTCAAATTATGCTGATTATTGTGAAACAATATATCCTCAATCAAACTTAAGGATATTAATTATTAACTGATGCCTTAAATGCCGCCCTTTTAATCATTATGTGTATGAAAAATCAAAATCAACAATATGAATCTAACCCCCTCAATTTTGTGAGGGGGGGTTTTTGAATCTAAATTGAGGGCATTGTAGATGCATATGATGGTAGAACTTCAAGTTGTATTGGTTCCATTTATAGCATTTACATCTTTTTACAATGTTAGTAAGGCTCACAACATGTTGGCATTATTGTTGGACCCATGTTTAAAATCCTTTAATGTGGTGAAACATTAATGCATGTTACAATGTACATTAAAAAAATGTCACAATTTGATAGTTTTTAGAACCTATCTGAGTTTCATAAATCATGGTGGAAATTTGGAAACTAATTTTCACTAAAGCTTTGTACAAATGATGATTTATGTCCCAATTTAACATTATGTTGTGAAATCAATGCACATATGAATGATATAATAGCCCAACAAAATATTATTTTGATTTGTAAACCCTATCACATTTTTGCAATTCCAACAAAAGGACTAAGAATATTACATTTAATGATAAATTTTTTATGAAATATCACACATACATAAAATAAACCATAAACAATAATAATTTTCATCAAAGTTTTCAATTTTTCTTAAGGTCATGGAATTTAAGTCACATTATTTTAAAATGTTCATTAGTACATTATATGATTATGGTATGATAATGTTGATGATTATGATTTTCTTAGGTTAAAATTTGTTCTTCCATTAAAAACTTACTTGGGCTAAAATTTTTTTTCAATCATATAACAAAAGTAAATTGAAGTTTTCAATTTTTAAGAAATGGAAAATTGCTATCAAACAAGGGTTTTTAAAAAACCTTTATTAAATTTTTGGTGTACATTTACACAATGTAAAATTATTTTCATATTTATTATTCTTGTAACTTCTTTTAATTTTGAAGCCCAAATAATTTACATGTGATTTTTAAAATAATTCAAAGCGAGTGAAATCTTATGTGTTGCTACTTTTCATATTATATGTATTCTAAATTTCCCTCAAATTATGTACATTGTAGTGTGCATTTGCCTTGAAGGTGTTTGTTGGATGGGCAAAATTGATACAAATTAGTATGACAATAATATTCTATTGCCATTGTGGTGGTTGCTTTTCTTTTCCTAAACCCCACCACTGATGGCTTGACTAAAACAACATGTTGATGATGATTCCATCTTTGGGGCAACGACTTCATGAAATGTAGCCATTTTGCACAAGATGTTAAAGAATGAATTGGGTTTATTTTGCCATTCACATGTGAAGGCAAAAGATTTTGTACTACCTTTGATTTGGTGAAAGTCCCATGAAACACAGTTTCCAAATGTTTTTTTTGTGGTTTGATAGATTGTAGGGATTCTTGGGTCCCAAATTGAAACTAAGATTTTTTAACATAACTGAAGTGTTAACAAGCCTTGAATGTCATAGGCTAGGAGTTGACAATTTGGACAAGTTAGTGATGATAATGAAAAATTGGTTAATGTTTACAAGATCAAATTGCCCACAAGAACGATAGTCCATTCATGAATTTCTTATGGAAAAGGCATATATCATCGATGAAAATGATACATCGTTGAAGGCATTTGGTTATTTCAGTTTTCATCATGAGCTGGAGTGATGGATGTGAATGTTGATGAACGTTTTGTTTTATTTTGCATATTTGCTTTGCCATTAAGTGGATTTTTGAAATGTTAGCCCAAGTGGCTGATTTTATTGGTTAGTTAAGTTGGCTACTTCTAATTATGCATGGGATCAACTTCTTGTGTTCAGTTTTCTAGGAGTTGGTAAAATGTCCAATGATTCAAGCACATTTGTTTTGAAGTTTAATATGTTAGTTGCCGGATCTATTCCATTTTTTAGTTCTAATTGGTTGTGTGCAAGTGTGGATTTTATAATGATTAGCAAGTGGAGCTCTTTGGCCAACTTTGCTTCTACTTTTACATTTAAATGGTGGTGGCATACCATTGTATCAATGGATTTTTGCTTCCCTTAATTTATTGTTTAATAATAATTATAATAGTTGAAATGATTATGTTGTTTTGGCAAGTTTGCAAGGTGGCCATTTTCAAGAATCTATCATGGTTTTCAATTTGTTTGGGATGAAGTTTAGTCCTCCCTTGCCTCTATTGTCACATTACAAACCATTGTGGGATTCAAGAATGTCCAAATCAACTATGAAGAAATGTTGGACCTTCATGACTTGCTATTCTAAGATTTCACACAATTGGTACCATTTTTCTTGTCATATCAAAAGATCATTATAGAGAACAAGAGTTCTTTCCCGTTCAACACACTTGGATTTGAAATTCATTATTAATATTCTTTGGTGTTCCATTCATATCCTTCCTTTGTTTGAGTTCTTTGACATTGGTTTGTGATATATAACATGCATAACATTCCAAGATCTTGCACAACTAATAAAGATTTTCTTCATAGATCAAGAGATCATGATAAAAAACTAGAATCTTGAAATGTGAAATATGAGATTCAAAAATGCAAAAAGAATAGAAAAAAAAATTCTTTAAAAAAAAAATCTGATAATTGACCTCGGCATTATATTAGTTGGTTTTCAATAAGGTCTTGCAAAAACCTACCCTTATGCATAGCAAGCGATTTTTACATGTAAAAAAATTTGATTGATATCCTTATAGTTGATTATTCTTACAAGTTAGATACTAAGTGAGTCCTAAAAAAATTGAAAAATCTTAAAACTTGATACCATGTGTGTAAGTGAAAAAATGGAAAATTTAATAATTGATCCATTGGATATTGAAAAAAATCAAGAACCAGCCAACACTAGTCTAGACTTTGGAGACCATATCCTAAGGTGGACATTGGTGGTTGTTGGCTACAAGTCACCTACAAAGGAATTCACATGCCACACAAGTTCATATTATGGTAAAACATTCTTGTAAAAAACCTAGGATGTTGTGCTAGTGAATGAAGGGGTAGTGCAAATTTTTAATTTGAGTGCCATCATGATAACCAACCTTTTTATATTGGATGTTGTGTTGGAAACCATCTCTCACATTTTGACTCAAGTTTTGAGGTGGTGCAAGATTCATGTCATGGTATTAGTGTAGATTAGTTTTGCTTGAGCTAAAGGTTTTTGTGTTAAAACTACAAGGAAATTGAAATCACCAAATTTTGTTAATTGTGATAGTGGAGGCACTCAAGAAAAAGGAAATATAGCAACAATGGAGGTTTTTGTTTGTTTTGAGCAAACTTTAGGTTGTAGATAAACCAACGAATGAATGAAAGAAAACAAGTGAAGCCAAACTCTTTTAGGACCTACCATGGACAAACAAGAAGAAAAAAATAAAAAAGGAAAGAAAGAACGTACAATCTTAGTGCTTGCTTGGGTTGTGCACTACTTGTTAGCTTTTGTTTTTCCACAACCTCCACAAGTTTCAAAACATTAACAAAACCTTTTTGCAAGAATTGTTTTTCTTTGTTTGGTTAGCTTACATAGATTGATTTATGCCATCATTAACCCCATCTTAATTTGAAGAAAAGACGTGACCTTGTTTATGCCTGGAAGAAGAAAGAAACAAGGTTTAGGCTTTCAAGATAGGCATCCAAATAATAATAATAATAAAGAGGAAAAGGCCACAAAAGTGGACTGTCTTGCTTACAAAGCCATTATGTCTAGCTAGGTAGTCCATTCATGGGCCTATTTAGGGGACCTTTTTATTAAAACGTTTTTTTTCTTTTTTCTATTTGGCCTCGAACATTGGTAGGTTGTGGGACACATGCAACAAGGAAAAAAAATTGAAAGTAGTAACAATTAGTATTAGAAGGTTCTTTTAAAGCAAATATAAGCCAATGCAACATAAAATAAAAACCTGGTCAGGGCACCCAACGAACCAACCATCCCCTAGTGTCGTAGTGCATCTTCTAAGTGGGTGAAGATATATTTAATTTTCCACCACAAAATTAAAAAACTTTTGTGTGTTGTTTCTTATTTCAAATCTTGCAAAACTAAGAACAAGGAATGAAACTTGTAATATTTTGGTATTAGAGTGTTTAGTCATATTGAATCTAGTACAATAGTGATTGTGAAACCCATGCCTATAGCGAAGTCAGGGTTTGGCATTGGCATAATGCTTTAACAAAAGACTCTTTGGAAAATTTCCTATTTTTCTCCTTTTGCTTTGTTGAGTATTATTTGATTAACTTTGTAAATTTATGATTGTCTTGTAGCAATAGGCAGTATTTAGAAAGTGGGGCATGTGTTCATAATAGACCTCCTACTTCATGGGCACCAAAAGTCCCATGTCCACCAACTCATCACGTTTCATCGAACTTGTAGTTCCCATCGCCCATTTGCCTTACATGTGCCACCGTAGACCTATCCTCCACCTCATCCCCCACATAAACCACAAATCACCCATTAGTTACATTTCCCATTTTACCAAATCACACACCACCTACATGTTCCCCCTAAAGGCACCTAACCTTTTGTATGAATGTGATCCCCAACCTTACATTTTCCCAAACCCCCTCAATCATGCACAACTAGGACATTTTTCCCCTCCCATTCTATTAATCCTTATAGTTGGCATAATCATACCCCCCAACCTACCCCCATCTTTTCAACATGTTCTCAACCTCCACCAATTTATTAGTCAAAGGTTAATTCGTCATCAACATTCTTGTCAAACATCCAATTCATTTAATCCAAACCTTTGTGATCATCCAAGTTCAATACCCTCCCTTGCTCCCACCCCAGCTGCATCAACTTGGACATGGGTTTCATCATTGGATGTCTTCAGGTCCTTTCATTTAAACCTTTGTTGTCCTTGATTATACAATCGTATCCCCACCAATTTATAGTGTGATGTACAAGTGGTATTTTGTTTTCCATTATATAAACTAACACAAAACCTATACAATGTGGCAGCTTGGCATTTACTCTTCTTATTACCCCAATGGTGTCTTGTTTTGCCCCTTCATGGTGGGGTAACAAGGCAGAAGGAAATGTAGATTTGACTCAAGTGCTTTCTAGCAAACTCTTGGGAAAACTTACAAGGGAGTTTTTTTTATGGACCTAAACTTTGGTGGCTAGTTTCACCTTAATCTTTTTTCCTTAATTCATGATCCTCCAATTCACAAATGTTTGCTTTGAAGTTTAGTCTTGGGCATGTAGGGAAATACTCTTGAGAAGCTTGTGTTTTGGCACCATTTTCTTTTGCACCCACATCCTCCAACACCACCTTAGTTCTCAATACATTACACCTTGAATTAGATGGCTACTTCTTGCTTTTCTTCGAAGTTTACAAGCTAAGCCATGACCTCAAACTTTTTTCTAATTCCTTCAAGTTGAAGTTCTAATGCATGTTGCTTTTATCGGCAAGTGGTCATTTTGAGATGGTTTTTGAACACCTTCAAGATTGTTTTCATGTAAAAGATTCAGTGAATGGATTCCTTTAATTGTTTCAACTTTGTTTTCATCTTGCAGAAGGTTACATCCCACCCCAAATTGCACGTGTCTTTGGAACAATTCACCTTTTAACCATGATTAAACTTTCAGGTGGAATTTGTCCCATTGTAGTGGGGGAAACATTGTATTGATTCATAACCTACGTTTGATGCTTTCAATTTTGCAACACCTTTGCAACACATTTTTCCCCATACCAATTTGGGGTTGCAATTAAGGATAATTATGAAGTAGTAATCCACAGCATCAGATGCACCTTGGACCTTCACTTCGAATGTGTTATTCTTTTGCTAGATGTGGCAAACACCTATAATTCGGTGTTAAGAGGGGGTCATATTTCAAAAATCTCATGTAGTAGGTGGGGACATCATATAATTCATCCCCTTTGTTCATGCATTTTATGCAGTTGAGTTTCCATTATTTTATAATCATCGTAATTGTGAAGGCAATGTCATAATCATCCCATCTGTCATGGGAACTTGTGAAGGTGATATTTTGGGGGGCCACTATTCATTTTAGCCCATTTTAGGGCTTTATGTTCTACAATTAGTCAATTCCCTTTTTGTTTATTTCCATCCATTGTAAATGGCATTCACATCATAGGTCCTTTTTTAATTGTATTAACTGGATATGAACATTTATAGATTAAATTCTATGTGATAGGTCTTTTTATCTAATTTCATAAATGCATAACATGCTCACCTTCTGGCGTGCCACCGAATTTCAACACCCCATCTTAGTTTAACACCCCATTAGAAAGAATTAAAGTCTTAGGGGTTTCGGTGAGCAATTTAACTTTCACATCATCCTTCATCAAAGATGCTTTTTTAGAGGATGTTTAACATGTGAGCCTTCTCCCTACAACGGGTGATGTTTAGGTTGCCTTTGGAATTTTAATTCGTTGTTTTGTGCAACACCCATTGTGTCTATTATGATGCACACCTCCATCTTCCACATTCACAAAGTCCTTTATTTCCTTTGAATCCTCCTTCCTTCAAATGTTTGGATGCCTTTTGGGTCCAAGATCCTTTGATAACCAATAAGGACATTTAACTTGTAAACAAGCTTCCCTCCTAATAACTTTCAGTGGTGTCAGGTTCATATTGATAGTCACCATTGTGCCAACAAGTTATTTAGTGAGTTGGGCCTTTGTTGTTTCAGTCATAATTACTAGGTTTATGGTTGATCAATGTCCCTTCTTGTTTGAAGCCTTAGCATGAGTTGATGACAACAAATTTCTTTTCCAACAACACCTCAAGGTGGCATGTGATATTTTCCTTCCCTAACCCATGTGTTTCTTCCTCCATTTGAACAATTCATCATGCAAAAAATGGTTCAATTTCAACATTTCATCTTGGAGCATCTACACCATCGTACATTTTTTTTAACATGTTTTTCGATAGGATATCTGAGGCACATTGTGTTCGAATTTTATCATGTTCTGGCCCAAGGGCAAGTGTTTCGTTTACAACTCGATTAGTTTTCTTAGCCTTTCAATTATTTTCCCCAATTTTTTCCATGGCATTTTGTACGTGACTTGGACTACCCCATCTTTTAATTGTACGTATCCCTTGATGTGTATGCACACACCCCATTGACCCTATGGGTATTCACTTTTTATGTTATGTTCATAGTAACAAACACATTGGAACCCATCACCTTTGCTATGATTGCATGAGATGTTAGCTTCCACATGGGATGAGAACAATTACATGCGTTTCCTTCAACCACATTTAACTCCTTTTGTCAATGAATCAACATTGTGTTGACCAAAAATGGCATTCACACCTTAGTCAATGTTGTCATTGTTGACCCAACATGAGTGAATTTACTTCCCCAATTTTGTGCAATTCAAGGATTTGTTGCCTTCGATGTAACTCAAGTCAAGGAAAAGAGTTATCGCAATCGACACCCCATTAATCAATTCTTCCCTTTAGCAATTGACGTTATTTGGTTGCTTACAGAAACATGTCGATGTGCTTTCACACGATTTTGCAAATGCCATTTGGAACTTGAAAAGACCAAAGGGCCCTCATCTTTCTACCTTGGTCATTTTTTTTTGTCAAAAAATTTCAATCACATTACAAAGGATGCAAGTGTCCTCCATCTTAAGTTGGGTGGTAATTGGAGGCTTAACTACTTCCCGATTTTCACCCTTTCACAACACACCTCCCATCACCATGGTCAACCTATTGCAAGCTGTCGATTTTTGACATGGAGAAATATGACTGACCTACTGTAGGTAGTTGGTTTAGGACATGGAGAGATTTTGACATCTACTTTGAGCCAACTTGACATCTTGTAACTTCTCCTTTTTCCTTTTTCTTATCGCTTTGTACATTTTCCTAACCTATGGTGTGTTTTTTCAATAAAACTTAATAGGATTGATTAATTTTATCTTTGTCTCTTGCCTTCCTAATTAAGTCTACAACAGTTGGCTAAACCTTAAATTTTTGGACTAAAAAATTTGCAACATGGAAAGTTTAAATGTAATTGTTTTGCTAAAAGTGGAAAGTTAAAAATCAAATGTAGACTATTAGTTGGTGGAAAGCTAGGAATCTCATGCTAATGAGGATGCATATAATTTAATGATATGACTCACTATCTAGCCATTCATCACATATGGCTTTAGGCTCTTTTTATTATTTTCCTCCAAAAATCCTTTGCCATGGAAGCAAGCCTTTTTTTGGGGGGGGGGGGGGGGGG
>Ga0116228_10005564_pt1 | contig 11232 bp, 10 predicted proteins | sample S1TSphfallax_2_FD_89694 | JGI IMG/M metagenome (GOLD analysis project Ga0116228, IMG submission 89694) | Host-associated microbial communities from peat moss isolated from Minnesota, USA - S1T2_Fc - Sphagnum fallax MG | ecosystem: Host-associated > Plants > Peat moss > Unclassified | place... | reverse complement strand
GTGAATTGTGGTTAAAAACCGTAGTGTGTCAAATGTGGTTTTGCAGTGGTAATGCATGCGTGTTTTGCAGAAGGTTTGTGTAAATGACTTTGAAAATGTGTGTAAATGACGTTGACAAATGCAGTGTGTCATCTTACATAGAACAATTAATAATCTAGGTCTATGTTATAATTTTTTTTTGTTAAAACATTGTTTGGAATGCGTTGTGAAATGTGTTGATAATTAACATAAAAATAATTTTTTTGTCATAATACTCACACAGGTTGCCTGTGCGCCTTATTATTGTTTTGATAGCACATGCTGATTCTTTTGCCATAAAAAAAATGTATTTCCAATAGCTTGTATTCACATTTTTTATGGTTCATACCCATTTCTGGAACTGCTGCTATAAAATTTCACTGGAAAACTTTGACCAAATAAATAGGTGAAAGTTGAACTTGCTGTCCCCAAAATAATCCGCCACACCAGGTGAACTGAACAGAAGCCCAAGAGCCAGAAGCACCTAGAATCTTGCCTTGAATGTCAGCTTGGCTTTATGACATGAACTCCTCCACATAATGTTCAAGCATTGAAGAGTCCAACAAGGTTAACATCAGATGCATCAAAAGGCAAGGTCAACTGCATCAACTCAGATTGTCATTGCCCTCCAGAAGGGTTGCTCGTAGAAAATTTAGTTCTTGGTGTCCAAAGTTTTCTGAAGCTTTATGCTCAAGCTTCTTCCTCAAGTTCCTCAAGGAAGACAAGAATCTTTGCATCAAGCATCACATAATTTGAAAATGATGATGCAGAGTCAGGTAGAGCACAAACATCAGAATTCTTTTCTTCATACTTGTGGCAGCCAATGCTTCAGATGAACAGGTACCATGAGCACCTTGTTGAGGACACTTCTGTCCACATCAGAAGGCACATATCCTGTGACATAGACATCACCACACGTGTTCAGTAAAGGCAGGATTCAACAACTGCAACAAACACTTTAGCTACCAGATGGAACCAGCTTTCTTGAGCACAAACAATCCCACAAATGAACTTTCTTGAACCTCAAACAACGAGGGCCCAACTCCAGAGCTGGACACTATGATCTCAATGATGTTGCATATATATTGACAAACAGTTGCCATAGGATTTCAAAATCATCAAGACTCCATCTCATAGTCTCCAAATTCAGGTCTCTAAACTGCAACCTCCATATATCCCAGGGGTGTGTGTTTTTCTTCATCTGGGCTCAATCCTTCCATGGTGCACTGTCAGAGAGGCTCAGAATCTCATTTCTCATTGCGCTGATCAAACTGATATTCTTTTCTATGGTTCTTAAAATAGCTACTGTGTATGATCCAACAACAGAAGGTTAGACCACCCAAGACTTGCAAAGGAAGGAAAGAGGAGGGTGTGAGGAAACTGGATGCTGAGAGCTTAGTTGTCAAGGAGAGAGAGGAGGGGAGGTGGCTGACATTCTTCGTAGAAGTGGCGAAGAAAGTGTGGTATGTCGCCTTGTGTGCAAGACTTGGGTTCGTATGGCAAGCTGCTATGCCACTTTGAACCTGTGTTGACAGGCGAAGCAATCTTCGCATCAGAGTGGCAAGCAAGCAAAAATCTATAACACTATAATCTACTGACCAGCAAGAAGCGAAAGAATCTTATCAGTAGGTGATCATTTTCGCAGAGGTTTGACGAGTGAGGGTACCTACCTTGGGAATATGAGTAATGGGTCTAATTGGTTTCAAAGAGCAACTCCTTCTCGACAAGAGGGAGCTCTGCCTCTAACCTCAGCACCCGTGCCTTTAATTTGTGGCTCTGGCCCAGTACTTCCTTCATCTCCTTGTGAAACCCTTGAAAGAGCTCGGCAGCAAAACTGCAAGTGCACCCTTCACAAGGGGACATTAGCCCCAATTCTCTTCCCATTTCCTTGATGAGGTGCAATCTCTGTGCAACCATGAAACTGACCCTGCATGTGAAGGTAATAACATGCAGGGTCAGTTTCATCGTAAACATGCAAACCAATTAATATGCACTGTTTCAAGGAGTAGAGGGCAGTGTGCAGACCTTCTGAACTCCTCCATACTGCAGCTTCACTCCATGCAAAACTTCCCACCATACGGCAAAGAATAATCCTCCTCCTTGCACTTTCAAAGCTCCTCCTCTGCCTCCTCAATGCTCAGCCTAAGGACAGCTCTGCAAAAAAGCTTACTCTCAAAGTAGTAAGACTTCACTCACCACAATAGGAACCTGCAGTTCTTACCCCCCAAAGCAGATACCCACCCAACACTTGAAAAAACCTGCTTTCAGAATTTCTGAATACTCCATATATATAGAGAGAATGGATTTCCTTCCTCCAGTTGCAACCATAGGGTTGGTCAAAACAGAGAGGAATCTTGACAACCACAATTCAAGGAGAATGTAGGCCTTCTGCAGCATGGTAGCTCATCAATCTGTGCACTTTGGAGTTCAAGAAACAGGGTGACTTTATTCTGTTATGATGGGCTGCTCAACCAGAAGATTATGATCCCCTCACATGCAAACAATGGCATTTCAGAGAGCTACGCATGATGATTGGTACTGCAGTAGCAGATCAAACAATGATCTAATTGAGAACCAGATTCGAAATCATGGCTACATTTACACTCTTGGTTGACAGAGGCTTCAACCATGCTTTGTAGTCTCATGCAGAACAGTGACCCAAAGTTGAGCAGATGCTACTGGCTGCCCTGGATATAATTCTTGACTTGGGCAGTGAGGGAAGGGTGGTCTCCAGTTTTCTTCAAAGAGCATGCAAGACTTTCACCTTCTGCATAAATCTCCCCAAGCTACCATCATGGCCTTAAATCTAACTGTTCCCATCCAACCAAACAGAACCCACCATGATGGGTGAATAGAAGGTGGAAAAGCACAACCTGCCATTTTCAAATTGGTAACCTCACCAAATTTCATGAAGACTGCCTCTTTTGGCGTTAAGGGTAATGTCTGTCCTCTCTGAACCCAACCACATCCACTAAGGGTCCCCAATCTACAAAAATCATAGAAAAATATGTTTCAGCTACTCCATAACATCTCTATCAGTGCCTCATCTCAAAGCAGTTTCTCTCAAATTCTCTCTCTCTGTGTACTGTAATCATGCTATTGTCCCGCTCTGAGCTGCTGTCTGAGCTGCACTCAGAATTTTCTGCTCACCTCAAGTGGTATTGGTGCTAATACACCAACATCATCCAAACAAACATTTTGTTGACAAAATGTGAAGAAAGAAGGATTCAGAAATCCCAAGTTCTGTTCCTTCTCTACAATCTGCCCAGCATTTGCAGCATACTCAATTCCAAGTTAAGACTTGAAATCTTCATTGTCAAAGGTAATGAAATAGAAGGAAGTGAGAAAGCCAAAAGGTCCATGCTGGGCACACACCAAAGAGTTGACGCTTAAGATCTTCCTGCATGGTATCATTGTTGCAGAAAAATATGTAGCCTCCCAATGTCTCATGTCTTGGGAGCATCTCTGTAGGAGGAAGCGATCTAAATCACTTGTCATGACTGCTAGAGAACTGGAAAGGGGTATTGCCATTGAATACTCCTGTCATTGGAGTTGTGGTGGCTGCCTTTGGCTCAGCAAGAGCTTTTTTGCGCTCTCCAGCTGCTGCTGCTGCTGCTTGCTTTGAAGCCCGGTGTCCCTCACCAACAGTCCACTTAAAATCTCCACCAGCACCAATTTGCTTGATGAACCCTGGCTGCTGCCCTGGTTGTTGTTTCAGAATATTTTGCTGCCTTTGTTCGAAATAAGAGTGTGATGGGGTAGGAGGGGTGGAGCCCAGTTTTGGTCCAAGGTTCCTCCCCCTGAGCCCCCCAGTCCTTCCCCGAACAACAAATAAGAATATGAGCTTGCCAGTGGTGCTGAGTGCTGGAACTGAAATGTGATATTTGAGAGAGCAAAGGACAGGTCCACATAGCAGGACAATTTTTGGACTGTGCAGTAACTGCCAGCACCCCTGAAAATGGAGGGTTAACAGAGAAAGTAGCTCCACAATTTCTGAGAGGTCCCAGGCTTCAGCTGCCGTTGGTTTCATTTATAACCTCATATGATTGTTGCTAGAGATGTGCATTGCAACATCCAGAGCACTGCCTTTTCTCAACAGAAGACTCTGAGAGCACAAATGCTTTCTTTCCAACCAAGGTTTCTGCAGGATATGCTTTATGTGGCACCTGCCTCAACACTGTTGCTTCAACCCACCAGACAGAACTAATGACATTGAAAGCCAGCAAAAGCCATTTATTTGCAAGTGCAGTTTTGGTCTCTACGCGGAGTGTTTTCACAATGAGGAAGAAAACAACTCCACTATTTCCTTGTGCAATACAGTCTGCTTTCTTTGAACAAATCCATGCCCCAACAACTTATTTCACTTGCTTGCATGAAAAGGACACAAAGGTTCACTTTGTGAGCAATTTACTTGATGGTCCCACTTTTTGAAAACATATGTTCCTGCAAAAAAACCAGCGAGTTGAGTTGTGTGGATACTTACCAGCCTTTCCTTCAAGTCTTGAACCTAAATTGCTCCACTGCCCAAAGGAGCTAGAGAGATACAAATGTCTGTCTAGTGAAACAAATAAGCGCACAAACTGCATGAGTCAACAAAGCCAGCAACACTCATGCAAGCAAGCATCAAATGACCTTAGTTTGAGGAGGAGCCTTCTTGAGCCTAATATTACAGAAACACCTTTCCATTGCTGTGAGCTATTGCCATGGATAGTAACGTGCAATTCCGGGATGCATTCAAGCAATAGTAGGATGCAAGTCTGAACACCTGACAGAATGTACTGCAATGAAATACTTCAGTTTGTGGTGGGTTCCAAGAAGGATGAACCACATACTAACAGGACACCTACAGACTGAGAAAGAAACTTTAACACAAACTGACAGTAGAGCAGGAAGAAACGCCTTTATATCAAGACAGTTCGCAGACGCCGCCAACAGAGCTGGCGATCCCTCATGGAAAAACAGACAAGAGGAGAAGTACAAACGAAATAGAAACTCAAGCAAACAAAGATACTGAACAAGCGCGACCGTAGTCTCCTGAAATTTTCCCCGACGAATAGAGCCAGAAAATGGGGCGGAGCGTTCCAGTAATACCACTGTGAGCACCAGCATACAGATTGAAAAGGACGAATAGACAGGTGAACGCGAGAATGCTGTCGCGTGACATGATGTCTAATGAAGAAACAATATGACATGGCAGAGGAGGATTCTTCACCTTTATAGCAGACGCAAGCAACGAAAAACTCCCACGGGACGGCGGGGCTCCCTCGCTAAAACTCTCCAAGAAAGAAAGTCGGTGAGGCCAAGGACAACTCAACACAAAAGGGAAAAAAAAAAACTGCTGGAAGAGCCAACACGTTCAGTATCATAGCGCAACATTCAAAACTTCTTATCGTCGACGAAACGCACGAAGGCTCTCCCAGACGAAGCACAAAAGACTAAGATTGCGAAAAGAGTACAAAGGGACCGGCAGCGAGAGATCGAAGATAAGGGAGAGAGAGAACTATCTAGTTTGAGAAACACGCACCAAAATTGTGTGAAGGAAAGAAAAACTGAGAACGGTTCCTTAGTTCGAGAGATGCACTGCCAAGCTCTCTCGCTCGCGCGCATGCTCTCTCTCTCTCTCTCCGCCCTTCATCTGAATCATCTACAAGCCGATTTGAAGCAACAGAAACAACTTCTTTCGAAGGTGTGGAGGGTAGTTTTTTTTGTCGAGCGGGCCAGAATTCAAAGGTCCTTTCTTTCGCGAAGGAACCATGTCCTAGACCACGTCCCAAATCACGTTCGAGATTCCTCAATATTACGAGATTTCATATCGACCCTTTTTGTTCCTTTTCTTTTACGGAAAAAAAGAACTGCAAGTAATAAATTAATATATCTGGCGAGATGGGATTTGGGCTTTTTTTTTCCTTTTCACATTTTTAATTCCCAATTCTGTGATGTTGCTGAAGTGGAGATAGTCCCCTCATCTTCCCTTCCCTTTCGCTGTGGGGTTGGCCCGTCAGACTGGCAGGAGGATTACGGTCCGAGATTTCCCATGGTTTGGATCTGGGAGGCAGCAGCAGCCGGGTGGTGTTCGAGTGCTGGCATCCGCGGCTTCCGGGCTTTTGCAATGCGGCTCAAGGATGGCTTCCTCTCACGGTAAGTAGATCGTGCCTAGAGCTCCTTGCGCTTCTAATAGGACGGAGCGTTTTTTGGATCGGATCTCCACTTTCAACAAACTTCAACCTATTCTGATTTTGCAAATGGATCGATGATTATTCACCATACTGGATTTGTCACCCGGTGTACACATACAATGAGCAGATTACAATCAGAGATAGAGACTCTTCTGATGATTTCTTGTCTTTGTTGCAACTACGGAGAATCCATTTGGTAGCCTCTTGACTGATTTACCCAAGCCAGGTGGAGGCACATATGGGAAGTACTACAGCCTTACCAAACTAAATGATCCTCGAGTCAGTAAGTCCAGTGATTTTCTTTCCTCTCTATAATACTAAGCTGAACATGGTTCTCCTTGTTGACGATAGTTTGTATTTTTGGTGATAGGTCAGATTGCTGTTGGATCATCATTTTGACAGTGCTACTGAGATAAGAGTTATTTGTCTTGATTTATATTTGTTGGAATGATAGGTAACTCCATGAGAATTGTAGATGCTTTATGAATGTTCAGAACAGGGATCATGACATTTTTCTTATTTCTCAAAACAATTTTTAAATTGTTTTGCCATTTTATTTGGTGTTGATTGCCACGTTCTTGTGCTTGTATTTTGCAGACATACTGCCCTACTCTATCAGATATCTGTTGGAGTTTGCAATTCGGAATCGTGATAACTTCAGCTTCTCAAGGCAGACGTGGAAAAAATTCTGGATTAGGAAGTAACTGCTCCCAAACAAGTGGAAATCCCATTCAAGCATCCCCCTGTCATTCTCTAGGTTCTATCTTTTGTAGAAGTTTGAAGATAATTTGGTTTGTTGATGATCTTTGCAGGTTTGTTTGAATAAGTTGTGTAGGACGGGTATGCTTCACAACTACCCAGTCAGGTTGTGCTCACTAATTAATGAAAAACAAGAAAATTCAATGGGACAAGGCATATATGTGATTGTCTTTGTGCTTACAGTTTCTTTGCATCTTCAGGATTTTATTGGTGTGCCAGCTGTGGTTGATTTGGGTGCCATAGGAGATGCTATCACACATCTGGGTGGTGACCCAGATAAGATCAATCCTTTGGTAAGCCAGAATTATGATCATGTTACATGGAGTAGTAATCTTGGAACTGATTTCTTGCACACAGGTTGTTGGAGTGTTGTCTGGCACTACTTAAATCCCTGTCTTTCAAGGTTTTGCATGCATCTCATTGCAAAGGGAGAGCAAAGCCTGGTCTCAATTGAGAGTATAAAATGCACTGAAAGCACTTTCATTATGAAAATCATGACATTTGCAGTGTATTTCATGCATCATGGTTATCTTCTCTCTAGCATCTCAGTGCAATGTTAATGAACTATTTGGGCTCTACTGCTGGAGGTATGTTTTACTTTTTATGCCACAAGGTGGCGCATGTTGGCTGCACACTGCCCTCTGTCTAAGATGGTTTCTTTGTTGTGTGTTTTGCAGGTGCTTGTTGATTTGGTCATTGACCTTTCAGTGCTGGTAGATGTTTCGCGGACACCAAATGCATTCCATGCAAACATGGAGATGGAATTTGGATGTGTATTTTTGTTACATACTGTTAAGTTGTGATGTTTTTATATTTTGTAGACTTATTCTTTCCATTTCCTTCTAAGATTTGATGACACTTGTCCAATGTTGTATCTGCATAGCTACTCCCCTTCCCAACGTTTTTCTTATGTTCAGTTCTACCATTTTTGGTTTGCAATCCAAAATTCTCTTCTATGATGGGGATCAACGCATGGGCAAATATGTTTGCTCAAATGAATATTGACAGGTGTGTTTGATGTGCAGACATACAGCACCATTAATCCCATATAAACTTCATGAATGGATTGACCTGACTGTTGATGTGTAAAGCAATGAGCTTACCTAGGTTGTAACTGGTATCTTTTCGTTTTCACATCTCCTTGTTTAGGTTGGCAATGGTTTGAATGTTTTAGTTTCATTCATCAAATTAGATGCGAACATTTATTTTCATACAATTTTGCTCCCCCTGGATGCCTTACAGCTGAAAATAGATTTAATTGCGATATTTTCAATGATTGAAACTTTTTGGTTGCCATAACTTTGACAACCAATTTTTTTTCAGTTGCGACAATTTTAGTGATGAATTATTTTTGGTCATTGAGGATTCAACAATTAATACCCATTTAATTTGCAATGATCAAAATAGATTTTGATTTGTTCGATCAATGGTGGATTGACTTTTGCCATTGATGCTGCAATTAATTTCAAAACTTTTTGGTTGTCAAACTTGTGGCAACCAAAACTTTTTAGTCACCATTCCAAGGTTATCAAAATGGACATACACTTGTGCCCATTGCCTATCCCATTTTGATGCAAGTGCATTCCACCACATCATTTGAACGTAATTGGAGTTCACACTCATTCTTTCATAATAAAATATGAAATTGATTAATAGCAAAACAGAGAATGTATATTCATCACAAAATCAAACAATTGGTAGATTGTAGCAAAAGGACAAAAAGGATCATTGTTATGAGCAATCTACTAGACAAGATAATGTAAAGTTGTATTTAATGAAAACACCAAATGAATATTACATGTGGTTTTATAAATTGCTTGAATATTTCGAATGGGTTGAGATTGGCCATGTTTTTGTTTTGGGTAGTGTGAAGGATGAGAGGTGTTTTTAAAGTTTGAAATTTCTTAAATCTAACTTTCAAAATAGGTAGGATTTTCATTTGCCCATGAATTTTAAATTGTTTCAACAATATTTTTTTCACCTCTTATGCATTCCCATACAAGGATGTAATTGAATCTTGAAAGCACAAAAAAGTGGTATGATGATGTTTATGGTGTTTTTGTATCTTTCATTTTTTATTCACATGAATTGTTTAATAAAATTTTAAGTTTCCATGATGTTAAACCATTTTTTTATTATGTTGCAAATTTAACTCCAACTTTTTGCAATTATGATTATGTGCCTTGGACACTTGCTCATGTTGAGACTTCACATGGATGATATCGTGTTTGTACATTATGGCTTTCATGGGCCAAAATCCATTACTTTCTCCTTGTGTTTTTTTTTAATTGATTTATTTCAAAATTTCACAACTGTGACAATGTGCCTTGGACACTAGCTAATGCTAAACCTTCACATGGATGATATTGAGTTCACATTTTGGCTTTTCAAAGTTGTAGTCCACTAGCCTGCTTCTTGTGTCTTTTTATCCATTGGTTTTTTTAATGTGTCAATAATATTGAATAGTAAATATTTAACATTTATCTATTTTTGTATAATTCCAAAGACATATACATTAAACTTTTTGTATGAATTTTGCAAGCCACTTATGTTACAATGCGTGGTTAAGAGATACAATTCCTCCACGAGCGACAATAACTTCTATATGTTCATTCATTGTTACAATTTTGCAGGTTCAAATTATTTAGTTGTTAAGACTTGATCAAGAAGTCTAGCATCAAGCGTAACATTTCAATCTTGATTAGTTACTTGTAAGTCTTTTTGGCAAGCATGTTTATAATTTGATATTGGTGAAAAGTTTAAATGCCAAGTTCTACTTTGTGAAACTTGCATCAATTTGAATTGGAGCTCGAGCTCTTGTCACCAAAAGAGTGGGCAATGCCAAATCCACAACTACAAATAATAGCAAAACTTGTTTAATAATTAGCTTTTGTGGAGTTCAACAATGCTACATGGAACTGAGCAAAATTAATAACATCCAAACTATGGACCATGAAGAATCAACTCGCTCTAAGTGCTCTATCTCATCAACAATTCACAACCCTTCAACCTGAAATCCTCTCAATTCCACAATCCAATCCCAAGAAGTTTTGTAAAGTGATGATGGCAACCCATTGAATTACCCACTACAAGTACGTCCCAACAATCCAAGGTTTCTTTAGGCTACACATAAGTTCCCTTGAGAGCTCCCACATGAGTGGGTGCTCCTTCTGACACACACATAACCACACTGTCCCAACAATGCAGAATTTCTTTCCACCCACCCGAATTGCCATAAAAAGTGTTGTCACAATCATGAAGAAAACAAAACAAAATTCATCACTTGCAAACAACAAAACGATGCTAAAATAGAAAGAACAACAAATGAAGCACAATGGCTCCTCCAATGCCTCATGATGATTAACTGTCCCTTACATTGGCACTTTTTGTCAGTCCAAAATATCATAGCCCTTCATCCATTAGGTCATTTCTTCATCCAAACCTTTATTTTGGCTTTCATACTGAAAAAAAATTGACACATTTTCAAGTTACACTCCATCCAGTGTGTGGAGCTAATCAGCTCAAAAGAGATGTTGGTTTCTTGCAATTTTTTGCACAAATGTTTTTGGACAACACCATCTTTTGGAAGAAATTTTTTGGGTTGTAACCTTCATTTTTTCATAAAATAAAACATCCAGTAGTCTTTTATAACTTTTATAAAAAAAACCCCAATAGCCAAAAAAAGGTCCAAAAAGTTTATTCATCTTGCCATCTATAGCTAGACCACTTGATGGCTTGTGTCAGTCTGGAAGCATGCCATTGGCTGCTGATGCAAATACTGCTAATCTTTGAAACTGAAAAAAAAAGAAAAAAGACTGCATCCATCTTGCATGTGTAGTGTGCTGGTGGGTGACTCTGGAAATGTTATTATGGACAGTTTCCATGTCTGCAACCCACCCACTACCTTGCCCTAAGGTAAATTCAAGTTTCCTTCTAGAAAATTAAATAACACCAAACCATAGTGACAGATACGGAAATTACATTGTCATTTCCTGACTTTTGCCATCCACAGTCGTGCTATAAATCGGTCCGCCTCTCGGTCAGGATGCTTCCCAATCTCCTCCAACCATACATATTTCTCATTGTTATCCCCATCGTTCCTCACTTTCTGTCTCTACCTCCAATTCATCCCCTGCCCCTATGGTAAAAGTTCGAATGTAAAGTCAAATAATTTTGTTTACCCTACAAAAATTTGTAAATTATTTTTAAACAAAGCATGTTGACCAATTGACAGATATATGGTCTTGGTGATATATCCAATAGTTGCTGAATGGTTTGG
>Ga0116228_10005563_pt1 | contig 11233 bp, 8 predicted proteins | sample S1TSphfallax_2_FD_89694 | JGI IMG/M metagenome (GOLD analysis project Ga0116228, IMG submission 89694) | Host-associated microbial communities from peat moss isolated from Minnesota, USA - S1T2_Fc - Sphagnum fallax MG | ecosystem: Host-associated > Plants > Peat moss > Unclassified | place: USA... | reverse complement strand
CTCAAAAAACATAATGCCCACTCTCAAGGGCATTACTTTTTTTTTAAATGCTTCATCCTTCACAAAGGAAAAATATAAGTTGTAAGATGCCTCCAATGACACCACAAAAATCCTATGAAGTCTGTACCCAAATATTGCTACAAATAACAAATAAAAGTCAAAAATATATAAAGCATCCTTCTAAATTATTTTCTAACCTATTGGAACTTAGCACAAAAAACCTAGCAATTTTTGAAAAAAATTCTGAGATCCAGTGACTAGAAAACCTGAAAAACTGTTTTTTTTTGCCACCATTTTTTTTTAAAAAATTTATCACAGTGGCAAAATTTGACCAAAAATTAACTCCTGTAAGTCTCTGCACTTGTGAGTATTGGTGTTGAATTTTTGTTCTTTGAAAAAATATATATAGAATTTCAACTTCAGTTTCAAATGTGTTGCTCATTTGAGCTTTGAACCATCAAATTGAAAAGGTACTTGACTATGTGTTTTGCAAATCCGAATATATAATTAAATATATAAATAGCTTTGGCACTGATTGAACTATTTTATATTTTCTCAATTTTCTGGAAAATTGTCAACCCATTATGTGAAAAACATTTAGGAAATCAGCCAAAACAAAAGTCATGCAATCAATGCAAAAACCAAGGCATAATTGACACTTTAAAAGTTAAAATGATTTTAAGTTGGATTTGAACCCCCAAGTTTATAGGTTCTAAACTATAAACATTATTTTTTGTCTTGAACATTAAACTTTTTTATCAAATGACATTTTCACAAGTCTTGCACAACATTTTTTTTTGACAAAATTTTGCAAAATGAAAAGAGGCCAACAAAAGGCCTATGTAATTTTAGGGATGTTACCTTTTTTTCCTGCTAGATCTTGACCATCGTGCAAACTAAGAGGCCGTTTTAACAATGGATGGCTTGGATCCCTCTCCACCCAAAAACAATGGCCACAATCCTCTAGTTGCCACTTTGCTTACTGAACACAAAATCCATCACCATCTTACTCAAGCTCCTAAATTTCGTGTGCCACCTTCATTGTGATGGGTTAGGGTTCCATTATCATCAAAAATGACAGTGGAGCATGAGGTAAATGCTTCTAAGTCTTGATTTTCTAAACATTGTTGCAATGCAGTTGTGATTTGTTCAATGACTCTCTACATTATTTATCAACGACTTTTTGCACTATGTTTTGGATGGGTTTGAGACTCTAGTAGTGCGACAACAAGTTGGGAGGAGCTTTGATTGTATGAGCAAGCTAAAACTTGTGAATGATTAGGTCAAGGCTTCAAGCATTGTTTGGGTAACAAGTTGCTTTAATCGTTTGTGTTCATTGTTGATTCTTTGAAACCTTAGACTCTATTGAACACTTGTGAGTTTCAAACCATGTTTTATAGAAGCCTTACATGTTTTTGCCAAATAGAATGCAAGATTTTCAGTGTGATTTGAATAATGTGCTTTTGAATGAAGGTTTTGAAGGTTTTGAAGTGCATCCCAGTTCATTTGATTTTCTTCAATGTGATTTGAGCAACGTGTTTTCGAGTGGAGGTGTCGAGAATTTTAAAGTTTTTCCACAATCTTCTAATTGTCGCTTGCATTTCCATAACACCATGTCTCACCTTAAACCTCCTGAAAATTTCAAGTATAGATTTTTTTCCTCTAGATTTGTGCCTATTTCTGGTTTTGTGCCTCCTGTGGTTGATCATGTTACAGGGGAGGCTGTTGCTGGTGGTTGTGATCAACCAATTACTTATACCTCACTGGACAAATCAACCAACACCAAACCTACTACATCCATTTCTGGTACATTTGGTGCTTCTAGTTCAAGGTCAGTTGGTGTTGAAGTTCCTAATGTGCTTGTCATTCCAACTTTTTTAGAAACACCAAAAAAAAAACCCCAAATGTGACATTTAGTGGGTTTTCAAGGACAATTGGGCAACCAAGTTTCCAAGGGTTGATTAGTGGTTGATCTTGATGGTAAGGTGTAACAAGTGCATTGTAGGATCTGTTCAGTTGTGGAGGGTAAGGAAAAGTTTTTAAACCCTAAACTTGATGGTCTCCATAAGCATTTAGGTAAAAGAAAAGCTCTAATTGCTCATTTGAAAGTTGTAGTGTGTGAATATTACCAAAGTTTTGAAAACCAATATTAGAAAAATGAGAGGATCCATGTTTTTCAAGGTCCATTATCAATTTTCAATTAGTGTTGAATGGAGGAAGGGTTGAAAAAAGAAATGAAATATATTGAATTTGGGGCAATTTTCCACCTTCTAAAAAATGGGACGCCCATGATAGATTTTGAAAGTTTAAAGGAGTCGTTTGAGTTTTTGAAATTTGTTAATGCCCCCAAAAAACATTGGATAGATTCAAGTGAGTGGGGTATGGCAAGAGCCATGCATAATGTGGTCTTAAAACAAATGAAAATGGTTTTGCAGCAAAATAAATTTATCTCCATTAGTTGTGATGAAATAACCACTCTGGATAATCAATCCTGGATTTTGATGCATGCATATGTTGTTGAAAAGTGGAGGAGGCAACCAATCCTTTTGAATCTTGAAAGAGTTGTGGAAGGAAGCACATCTAATAGTTTTATTACTATTATTATTTGTTCTCTTATTGATTTGGGTGGTCTATTAGTGGTTGATGTTGTTTACAAGGTTGTATGCTTTGGGGCTGATGGTGTACAAATTTTCAAGGTTTGAAAACATGTGTTACTATCCAACTCATGAACAAACCCCTTTTTTGTTGGTATCCATTGCATGGCACATTGGTGCAACTTGGTGATGTAAACTCTCTTACCCTTGTCTCTAGTTGCAAAGATTGAGGCATTGTTTTTTTCTATGTATATTTACTATAGTTAGTCCCATAAAAGGCACCTTGAATGCACTAAGTTGGCTGAAATGATTGAGTTTAAGGGTTTAATTTTTTGAAGAATATCAAAATGAAGTGGATTTCCATGTTGGCCCCTTCTAAACGAATGTTTGGAAAGTATAAAACATTAATGGGCAAGATGAGTGATGATGTTGCTAATAATGCAGTTACTAATACTAACTATGAACTTTTGTGTGATGTGGAAACAATTATGGGACTAACATGTGTGTTGCTTATGTTGGAAGCAATGCAGAATTTGAATAAGCTTGCTCAAAACAAGGATACTTTCATATGCGATTTTGTTTCAGCTGTGATGTTGTGTTAGTTTGAAATCTACACCATTTATGTGAATCTTGAGAAGCAATATTCTCGAAATCAGTTTTAGGCATTTATGGATTTGGTGACATTCAAGAATGATGCCCTATGTGTTGAATGGTGGATTAATCCAAAATCACATGTGGAATTTTTTGGTTTTTCCTTCATCCAATGTTTATACATGTTGTAGAAAACTAACAAGACAACCAAGGAGGTGTCAATGGTAACTAAGAATGATTGAGTATGTGTTTGCCAAAATGTCAAAAATCAATGCATTTTTGTTGCCAAAGGTTTGATTGCAAAATTGGACAGACGGTTCTTAGCTCAAGATTTGATGAATGCCATAGGCATCATTTACCCTCAATATTGGCTACAATTAGAAGTTGTTTCAATGTTTCTTGGTCACGTGCAAATCTTAAAAGCACATTATTACCATGCCAAGATCACGCAACAAAAATGGTATTTGCGATCTTCCTTTTCTGGATGTTATTTTACTAGAACAACAATCATCATTTTTTGTTACCACTATGTAATCGAATTGCAACTTTGCCATGCTACCTTCACATGATTATAACCCTAACACATGTATGTGGAAACAGATGACCAATAGTTAAATTTTGAGGTTCAAGATGTTTGAATTTTCCAAATTGATTAAACTTGCTATTATTATGGTTTTGGGGAGTGTTGAGGATGAAACAACATTTTCTACTTTCACTTTCATGAAATTAAAATTGAGAAATCAATTAACCACCCATCTTAATCTTGTTGTGAGAATGTATGCACAAGATTTCTTTACACTCCAAAGTTTCCCATTATACACAGCTATCACTGAGTGGAATGAAGAGAAATCCCACTATGGGTTGGAGCTATAAGTTGTGTATGTGATATGGGACTCTTTGATTTGTCAATTTTGTTTATAGATAACAATTTCAATACTTATGTGTTTTGTTTTGTAGGTTTGCTTTCCATTGATATGGCAAAATGCATTTATGGATTAAGGTTCAATTCCCTTGGAAGGTAGAAAAGGTGGTGGGGTTTTGTAATAACAAGAATAACATGAAATTAAGTAACAACAACAACAACATGAAACCTTAACCCTAAGCAGTAGCAACATGAGTCCTAAACCTTAAGTCAATTTTTTTTTTACATTTGTTTTTATCCATCCCAAATGAACATCGCCATGCACAATGAAATTTTTGTCTAAATAATTACCATATTCCTGGAACCCAAAATACATATAGCCATGTGAACAACACACAACTTTTGGAAATTCCACGTAAAACCACCTTCCTTAGACCAACAATCACCAACTCAACAACATCAATAATCACAAAAAAAATCATTGGTTTTACACATCCAAAAAATTCACTTTTAGTGGCAATGTTAACAACCAATAGCCTCTCAAATTTTGACAAATCAAATCAACTCAAATAAGTTTTTGGCTTAAATAGATCTATGACAAAATGTATGTAGTTCCAAATTGAGGAACCACACATTTTCAAAATTGAGTTGAGCTACTTGTGTCACTTCACATAAATGATTGTTTGGTTTCAATGCACACAAGTTCCCAAAGGTAAATTCAACATTAAAATTATGTAGAAACTAGCCACCTTGATGAGCCTCCCCAATGTCTTGAATAATTGATGTTGGCATTTTGAGTGTCATTTGTTTTCAAGATTTAAATGTGAAGTTAAACTACTTTGTTTTTCATTTGAATGAATGTAAGCTCATGTTGTTGGATGGTTTTTATATTGTGTTTGTCGAATTTCATGAACATAACAACTTCTAGACTTGTATTTCTTAATGCTTTATTCACATTTAAGTTTTGGATTAAATTACTTGACAAAAAGCTAAAACCTAACTTGCTACTTTAAAGTGAAATATAAAGTTAGTTATTTGGAAAGGTGTTTTTGAAGTTGGTATTTAAAAGTCCCAACCTTTTGCATAATTGATGGGCACCAAAGGTTCTTAAATCAAATATTCCAAAAATCAACCCTTATGCATAATATAAGAAGACATTGACAAAAAAAGATTCAAGCAAATTAATAATTAAGAATATTGTTTAAAAATGCAAATTCATATTAGGTGGGTCCATAAAGTTTTCAAATTATTATTTTTTGAAAAAACAATTACTTGGCCATGTATTGGAAAAAATCAATATTTAACCAACACTAGCTGGAACCTCCCTCAATTTAATATGTTCTTTAAATGCGATTATTAACATTCTAGCTAACAATTAACCCCTTACACATGTATGTCAAAGGATTGAAATCACATGTATATAAGCCATGGCAACCCAAGAACATTCTTGTACTAAATTGTTATCCATGGAAAACACAAAGGTGGACCTTGCAAATCCAAGGTTATTATATCTAGAAGTGGAAGAACCCATTGTTCTTGGGGTTCAATCTTCATAAGGGCATAATAGAAACTTTTGATGGTGTTCAAATACCAAACTTGGATGTAGGGTCATTTGCAACTAGTACTTGTGGTAGACCAACACCCAAGTAGCACATCCATAACCTCCTAAGAAGGAAAACAAGTTTCAAACTTGTTATATAGTTGACCCACATCAACTAATGCTTGTTGTTTCACCTTATTCACAACAACTAAATTGATTTCACAAGTTACAAAAACATTGGCCTTATGTGTTTCCATGCATTCTAATGTGTTGTTTAAACATTGACCATTGAATTCAAACCCTAAGTGATCGTGTTCAAATTAGCGATCTATTAAGTCATGTACATATATCTTCTCATGTGATTGGTTTCCATTGGCCCATGGATATTTCTTAAAAAACATTGTAATTAAAAGCCATAATTATAGGGTCCACATAGAACTTGTGGAAATTGTTTTCACAATTAAACACACACAAAGACATGATGAAATTAGGTAAAGTTCATCAAATGAAGAACTCATCCACAACCATCTTCACGAAAAATGGTTGATATTGATAATAAATTCAATTTACATGTGAATCAAATGAAACATGGTGATGTAGACAAAAAAAATGTCTTTCCATCTATATCATGTGTTATGCATATAAAACAATAAAGTAACATCAAAATTGGTGGAAATATGATAGAAACCCTTCCATGTCACTTTGTTGAACTTATTCCATGTTGAAAAACTAATAACAGATAAATTTCAAAATAACTTCAAAATGGTCAATAAATTTGTGTTTTTGACTATTTCAAAACAAAATATTTAGTTGAACATGGTTAAAATGTAAAGATCATTGTATTTTTGAAGGCACCACTTTGAATATATAATTTACATTTTTTTTTGTTAGCACACAGTAACATATTTAAATACCAAAAGTCCATATTGGAAACAGACTTCATGATTATTTGCATTTCAAAAGAAAAAGTAAAAAAGAAACTTAATAAAATTAATCAAAAATTTAAAAATAATGGGTCCAACCACATTATTAAGAGCCACATGCGCTTCCTTAAATCATTGCTTTATTCTTAAAATATTTTAAGAAGTTTTTAATACATCTTTAAAAAAAATTAGAAATTAAAATTTTATATTTAAAAATTTCAAAAATATTTCATTAAAAAATATTTTAAAATTGTGTTTTTAGTGTCAAATTTGCTTTTAGGCAAATTCCATGCAACTTTTAAGAAATCATTACAAGAGGTTTAAAATCCTTATACATATTTTTCATTCATTAAATTGATTCCAAATTTTTATGATATGTACATAATGTATTCACAATAAAATTTTATAAAAAATATTTTAATTCATTTATTATTATTATTTCTTACAATCCAAAGTTCAAAAAATTAAGCAGTGGTTACAATTGCTTTTGGTCCATGTTAGTATGATTGTACCCTAATGCACAATAGTGAAAAGTTATATGGTCTTGGATCATTCAAATAAAAAAATTCAATGATTAATAATTTATGAATATGGGTTTTGTTATCACTTTATATTTTCATGCATGGAACATTAAGAAGATAATTTATATGTCTGCTTTCGTGTTTAACATTGAAATTAACATGTATTTCTTTCATGCAAAAAATGGGGCATAATTTCTATGGAATGAGAATAAAACTTCATTTCAAACTTTTTAAAACAAATGTTAATTCCATTTACCAAAAAAAACACAAAATTATCAGCAATGTTTTTTTTCCCCCCACTAATCATTAAAAAATGAATCAAAACTCTTTTAAGGATATTTGAGTTAGAGTCATCAACACTTTTTATCATAATAAAAAAAATTGAGATTTAACACTAGTGTTTGACCATATCTCTATGGAACAAAACCCCAATTTTTTAGTTGTGAACATTGGGCGTTTTGTTGTGAATGTATAATACCTAATAATCAAGTATTTACAAGCCTTCAACACTTGCTTATGGATATAATTAACCATTTCATAGTCAATTGAGTCACTTCAATTCAAGGTTTTATTCATCTTTAAATGTTTTTTTAAAAATCACCTTATCAATCACCTTGAAGCAAAAGTATATTCAAAGGAATTGTAAAACGCATAAACTAAAAATAATGGAAACTCCAAACTATTGTAAATTTAATTATAATTTGCAATTTGAAAACAATGGTGATCATGACAAGTTGCACATTAAATGATTCATAAAAATAGTAGGAATTCAAATTCAAAATTCATTTAACATAATTGTTAGTTTTTGATTTATAATTGATTTAATGATTTTCGAAATGAATAATAGTTATGTCATATTATTTCTTTTGCAAAGGATTTTTTAATCTCTTTTTTAGTATTTTTTTTGGTTAAACAAATCTAGATGATAAATACCTATCAACCACACTAAAAGATCACTAATAATTTTTAAATCATGAAATTAGAAATTTTCAAACTATGTTCAGAATATTAAAATTTCAAAAATCTTTTGCCACATAGAAATGTGGTATAATGGACATGATGTATAAAACAAAGCGAACCCTTATAACACAAGAAAGTGAGCCTTCAAGCGGTGAACATGTTTTGATATCATTTGAAATTGTGATTATTTTTCAAATGTAGAGTTTACACATCTTTAAAATTTCATATCTAATAAAGAATGATTAATAAACATGTGATATATTGGGGCACCTATAAGCATATATAATAAAAATTAGTTGTAAAATTCAAATTTTCCTTTTATGGAAAAGATGTTTTTAGGCGGAAAAAAAAAATGTAGCCTTTAAATAAAGTGATGCTATTGATTCCTTTGTGCATTTGAACCCCACACCATTTAACAAATAACATTATGCAAATTTTTGAACCTTAGTCACATTGATGTTTGAACAAATATTACACACCAAGTAGGATTTAATGGTATCATTATAAAATATTTTTGGATTTTAGTTTTGAGTATAAATTACAAAATCTTAAGACATGTTTCTTATTTTTTTGTGATTAAACAAAAAAGGGAGAAAGCTTCAAGATGAAAACTAGGATTAGATGACTTTTGAAATAATCTTTTTTCATGACATTGAATTGCACAAATCAAACAAATAGAACAATTAATGCAATTGGAGGTAATTTTAATTCATGCATTAACCATGGTCTCAAATGGATTCACAAGATTCACCATGGCATGGATTTGGGAGGAGATACTACCTTTCTCCTTATATTATATTCCATAACTTGTCACATGGCACTAATATTGAATTGTCATTTCTTTAAAAGTCCCAAAGTTGTTTCTCAAAATTGAAATTCCTTTGTTGTCCCACAACTTTGGGCCCCATAGCCTTTATTACTTTATCAAATTGAGCATTTGAGTACAATATTTTATAGCTTTTAATAAATGCTTTCACACACATTATCAAGCTTCCCAATTGTACATAATTTTGTTTCTTCAATGATTATCTAAATGATTGAGAAATTAGACCTTCCAAAAACATTATGGTAGGTTAAATGTAAAATGTGAAAAAAAAGAAAAAAGAAAAAGAAAAATTTGAAATTAGATAAAACATGATTGTGTTCAAACCTATTTTCACATTAAGATTTTGATAGATTATAATTATAATATGCAAAATTTGAAAACACATTACTACACTTTAGGAGTCCCCCATCAATTTGAAAATTGAAACTCCAATTAAAATCTTATTTTCATTCACTTGAATCCTAAGTTTGCTAGGTTGGAGTTTTTTTTAAATAAAAAAATCTACTTAAAAAATTTTAAATTTTTTGTTTTTCAATACTCTTATGATATAGTAGAAGATTATTTTCATGTTAATTATTTAGTGAATTAATATTTTTACTTTCGATATATATATCAATGACTATTTATGGTTACTTGAATTTTTTTTGATAAGGAGTGGAAGTTGTTTCTTTTATGATGCTTCCATCCTAAACCTTGTCTCAAAGGTTTTGAAACAATTTTTTTTTTGGGGTGAATTTCCACATTGTGATGAAAGTTTTCTTTAGAAAACATTTTAGATTTAAAAAAAAAAAAACAATTTTTTTGCAAAAAAAGCACCAAACTTTCAAAACCACAAAACTGGAAAAACAAAAATCTTGGCTAGGAAACCACTCCCAAAGTGAAGATGCATTTTAGACTTATGAAAGTTCATTCTTTGCACTCTCATAGACTTCTCATTATATGTTTGAGCTATGCCATGTCTTGGTTTCATTCTTAAGTAGTTTTCTTTATTTTGGCTCAACCTTAATTGTGGCCTCAAAGGAAGGTTAGGATCACAACACAAGCTCCCTCGCTAGAAGAAGAGGTCAATGCCCCCATCAACATTTAACATTTTTATAAAACATCATGCCCTAAATGATTGCCTTTCTAGTTTGGATCTCTTTTGATTCCTATGTCAAAAATGTCATGGCCATATTTAAATTTTAAAATTGGAATTTGCTTTTCCCTAATTTAAGAAACCCCAACTTTCCAACATTCATTAGCAACTCCAATGAAATCTCAAGACAAAAATTTCCCTTGTGTTTTGCCAAAAGATTTGAACTAGCTCGACCCATGTGAAATCAATGGTGACAATGGGCTCTTTTGGCGAACTTAATGAATTGTCCCATTGATGGGATGGCAAAGCTTGTCATTATTGCCCCTTCTTTGTGATAATTTATGCTTATGTTTATTATGGGATGCCAATTTGTTTTAGCATTGGATCATTCAATTGGATTTGTGATACTTGGGGTGAGGTAGATAGTTAAAGCAAAATTTTGCCCCAAAAGATGTTGTTTTCCACAATTGGTAGAACTATGATGGGAAACAAAGCTTTCTAAACATATTTATGTAAAACCATATTTAAATTTAGCCAACTTAATTTTTTTTTTGAAGAAAATAAAACTTCAAAAAATTTCTTTAATAAAAGTTTTTTTCTTCAAAAAAATGTTTCACATAAATTTAATTTTCTTTTCTAAACCAGGATGGAAATGCAAATTTCTCATTGATGATGTAAAATCTTTTGTTTTAACTTTGTATATGTTTTGTTGGAATTCATAAATGTTAATAATATGATTTTGAATGCCTTAAAATAAATAAAAATTTGTACTTAATTGTTTGAGCTAAAAAAATTTCATAGGCAACATATGTGACATGCATTGTCGACATGAATGTGTGAACACACCAAATCCCAATTCAACACCAAAGTTAAACCCCCTAAAGCTGAAAAAACTATTGAGACAAGCCAACCTCCAAATGCTTAAATACCATCACAAATGTGCATAAGGAACACCTCAAAGTGTGCACTACCCTAATTAAACACACTACCTACTACCAATGTATACTACCTTGAAACACTTGAAGCAAAAAAAAAAAAATTGGGTTTTTTACTCCAAATATTGCAAAAACAAATTTCCCCCTTTTTATTTTTTCCCCAAGTCTTTCAAGTCACGTTTGCTAATTGGAAAATCTCAAACTTTGAAGTGTCACAAGATGTGAAGTGAGTTGCACAACTAAGACGAATTGTTTGACAATAGGAGTAAAAAGTCGATGCATGGAGATTCGCACACACAACCATACCATGTCATATGTACCTTATAATAAGGTGAGTCAAGAGTTTATGAAATATTACAACAACAATAATACCACTAATACCTTGGTAGCTTCAACATATGTTTGT
>Ga0116228_10005562_pt1 | contig 11234 bp, 10 predicted proteins | sample S1TSphfallax_2_FD_89694 | JGI IMG/M metagenome (GOLD analysis project Ga0116228, IMG submission 89694) | Host-associated microbial communities from peat moss isolated from Minnesota, USA - S1T2_Fc - Sphagnum fallax MG | ecosystem: Host-associated > Plants > Peat moss > Unclassified | place... | reverse complement strand
ATTTTCAAACTGTGATATAGCTTCATTACCATGCCCATGCATGGCATTTCTGTTAAATGTGGCATTCCAAGACATGACATCAGTGAGAGAATCATGTAAACTCTCTCTAAGCATCATCATCCTCCATGGACCCACATGTCAACTAGGCTCAAATTTCCCATTCAGATATTGAACTCACAACCAAGTCTTTCAAAGATCTCCTCATGAGCACACCTGCCCTCTTCAAATGCCACTATACATACTTGCAAATGCATTGAGTACCCTGCAAAAGTGACAGGGTCTTCTGGCTTCTCACTTTCTTGTTGCATTTGTTGAAAGAATTCCAATGCCTTGTATGCCTGTGCCCACAAAGAAAGCAGTCCAAGAGACCAACGTATGCGAGCGCATCTTGTTGGATACTCTACAACCTTGAAGTGTCCTCCATCAATGCTCCCAGATTTGGCATACATGTCAACAAGGAGGCTACTACTGCCCACAATGAGCATCAGACTCACACCAACTTTGAATGATTTGCTTCATGAGCATGCAATTGCCCTCTTCAAATGCCACTATGCGGTCGCATGCATTCAGAAAACCAAACAAAAGTCACAGGATCTCTGGCTTCACACTTCCCTTTTGCATTTGTCTGAAATTGAGCTCCATTGCCTTTTCTCACCAGTGCCTTCATCTCTTAGTGTAGCCTTTCGTGTCTATCGATTGCGCTCTGGAGAGAAGAGTATTGGATTGCAATAATTGGTTGAGCCTGGCGCTCAGGCGGTGCACTGAATAGCAGTATCCGCCTGGTCGTCGTCCTCCAGGTTCCCCATATGGTACTGTTGTGTTGCAGAGAATGGCTGCACCATTCTATTGCAACCATTCTGCACAGAGCAATTGTACCTCCTGCACCGATGAAGCCATTTCTTTCGCAGTAATAAATAACGTTTGCTTTCTCGCGCCTGAACCTCTTGTACAGCTGAGGTGTAGCTCCAAGAAAAGCACACACATAAAAGCTCGACACAGTGACACTGAAGATGTGATGGAAGGAAAGCTCCCAAACCTCTTTGGCAACCTTGTGCGCATCAAGATTTCGAATGTGAAAGAGAGATTCCGTAACGATGCAGAACAATCGCAAAAGCATGCACGGCGAATTGAGCGGGATACTCGTGAGCGGGCGTGTGGGGCTCTAGCTACCGCCGGTCGCCCTACTCACACTAGATGTCCTTTTTTTTTTGTTGGATCGATCTGTGGCGGTGTATGTGGCTGCTGTCATCTTGACGGATTTTAACAAATTTAGTAAGGACGGGGAAGAGATGCTCGCGAATATCTTTCTTTGATGCTCCATCACCATGCATCGCCAAGCAGCTAGCGAGTTCCGATCCACCCTCCACATAGGTGAGCCTTCACATTGCCCCATGCTCTACCTACTCCAACCATGACGTCAGAAGCTTCCATTCGTCGGTTTTCCGGGGCCAAGAGCCATTGTGGCCATTCACTTCTTCGCAAGGAAAGCACGTCGTCTACATCCCCCCCTGGAAGAAAGCCAAGAAACTCTCGCTTTTGTGCAAGACGAGAAATCAGCGTGACACTTGTGGCGAATACAACACCTTTTTCTCTCGGCCGGCAATGAGCTTGCCCGGGTGGTGCTGCTACTGCTACTGCGGAGCTTGATAGTTCTCGCTACTACTGCTGCCGAGACGCAAATTCATGATCAAGAATTTTTCTTTCAAGTAAATAATTCCTCTCTGCACGCACCTTTCGATATCCGAATCCTTTTCTTCATCAGGTATTGCAGAATCAGTCCATCCCCGTGTTTTTCAGGGACAAGAAACGTAAGTCCTGGTCTACCGATGGTCGCTACGGCGTGCGCGCAATAAATTTACGAAAATAATCGTTTCTTGTTCTCTCTGAAACTCTTCCGGATTCTGTTTTGGCTCGGTAGATTCTTCAATCCGAGATTCTGTTTCTGTCCGATTGCACCTGTATAGTATATGAGAATCGAGTGTGGAGGATGTCTTTTTCTTTGTCTTTCTGATGTAGCCGATCTCTTCTACGTTGGCAATTGCAGAATCGATTTGGAAGCTCTGTTTCTATGCATGAAGCTTGAGGATACTAGGCGCTGAGTTGAAAAATCATTCGAAGGAATTAGATCCTTGTTTGCGAACGTATTCCTGATTTTCTCCCCCTGGAATTGCAGCAAGATTCCACGAGCCGCCTTCTGCGATTTGCGTCCGCAAGAAAGAGCCAGTGAAGAAGAGCATTAGACGGTTGAGAGAGCTAGAGTGATCAGAGTCGACGACACAGCAGGGAGGTAGAGCTCGAAAGCATCAAACTCCAGCACTTGCCGACATCGAGCTGAAGATCAGGATCCTTCGGAGGCGAAGGACAGCAACCGAAGATGCCGCCAATTCTACAGAAGATGGCCTCATTTGACGCGCAGATGAGGCTGCTGGTACCGAGGAAAGTCTCTGAGGACGATAAGCTGATAGAGTACGACGCCTTGCTGCTCGACAGATTTCTCGACATCCTGCAAGATGTAAATGGCCCGGAGATCAAGGAGACCGTAAGCGTCCTTACTTTCACAGACCAAATCTGTTCGGGAAATATACTAGTTTGATGAGAAAATGAGCATCGGAGTGGAATCAGATGGTTCAGGAATTTTGTCCTCCAACTTTCTCTTCTTGTCCTGATCCTGAGGTGTACTAGCTGAAGCGGATGGCTTATCTTGCTTTTTCTTCACAACAGGTACAAAAGTGCTTTGAGCTTTCAGGCATGTACAGTGAGACTGGTGGATGTGGAGACAGACAAAAGCTTGAAGAATTGGCAGAGCTCCTGAACAGTTTGGATGGAGGCGATTCGATTGTTGTTGCCAGCTCTTTCTCTCACATGCTTAACCTAGTAAACTTGGCAGAGGAAGTGCAAATTGCACACCGCCGCAGAGTCCAACATGCCAGGAAATGGGAAATTGGAGATGAGAATAGTGCACTTACTGAGTCAGATATGGAAGAAACCTTTCGTCGCTTAGTGAAGCAGCTTGACAAAACCCCTGCTGAAATCTTTGAGGCTTTGAAGAACCAGACTGTAGACCTGGTTTTCACTGCACACCCAACTCAATCCATCCGCCGATCCTTGCTACAGAAGCATTCAAGGTGAGTCATGTCGAATCTGTTGACATGATTTTGGTGTCATTTTGTTCAACTGATTTTGGTGCTTTAGCTCTCAATTGTATGTGCAATTGATTGTTTTGAAAGGCTGCACAATGATCTGATTCTATGTTGGATTCTGGTGTTGTAGAATTCGGAGCTGTCTCTCACAGTTATATGAGCGAAATGTGACCAGTGATGAGAAGCATGAGCTTGATGAAGCCCTCCAACGAGAGGTAATAGCACTGGAATCAGTTTTTCTCAGTTAGAGCAACATGCAGTCTGAAACTTGCAATTTCTATGTAAACTCGTGCTGCAATTATTGACAGTTGGGATTTTCTTACTGCAGATTCAAGCAGCATTCAGGACTGACGAAATCCGAAGGTCACCTCCAACACCACAGGATGAAATGAGAGCTGGCATGAGTTACTTCCATGAAACAATTTGGAACGGGCTGCCAAAATTCTTACGTCGCGTTGACACTGCTCTGAGATCGATTGGTATCAATGAGCGGCTGCCATACAATGTCCCTCTTATTCAATTCTCTTCATGGATGGGAGGGGACCGTGATGGTCAGTTCTCTCAACCAAGCAGTTTGCATCCTTTGTTTTTTGTTCCAGGATCCTCAAACCTAGAGCATGGTTTGGTTCATTGTTTCTTTGTCAATCTCACTGTAAAGTATTATAACAGCTAGTTCTTTTGACTCTCACCAGGTTTGCACATTCTGACCTGTTGCCTTTTGAAGGGTACTGTGGTTGTCATGAAGCCTTTTGTGTGCTCTGTAAACTACTAGTGGGAAACTTCATCAGTTTGGACCAATTTTTTTGAGAAACAAGCAAATTGAGCTAGTCATTGGAAGATGGTTTTGATACTAGAGATGCTTTTGATGCTGGATGCACTGGGCTGAGCATCTGTTGGATGGTTTCTGGATTGCTGACTAGGTAATCCAAGGGTGACGCCAGAGGTGACAAGAGATGTCTGCTTGTTGGCAAGGCTAATGGCTGCCAATCTCTACTTTGCACAAATTGATGACCTTATGTTTGAGGTAGGCTGGCAAGCTTTCAACATTTCACTACAGGCAAAGTAATGCATGTACTGTGAACTTGGGTTTGATTTTGTCATTCGAGCATGGGAGCCTTGTTTCATTGTGGTTACAGATCATATCTTGGTTGGTTGTAGGATACTGCAACCTGCACATGATCCCAGTGAGTTCATATTTGTGAAATGTAGACTATCAAAGGGAATTGTGCATTTCCAAACACCTTCAACCTCATTCAGTGCCTTGCACACCCAGGTTTAGGTTGACCTGGTCTGCACAGATGCTTGCTCCTGGTTTTAACCAGATAGTGCTTTGTTCTTTTGCCTCACTTAGATTCTGTTAAGCAGTGTGCTTTTGGTTTGTTTGGTTTGTGCAGTTGTCCATGTGGCGTTGCAGTGATGAACTCAAAGAGAGGGTCATCAAATTAGAATCATCAACAAGAAAGGAGGCTAAGCATTATATTGGTACACTATTTTGATCTTGATGAACTTATCTTGTTCTAGTCTTACTCTGATTGTGGTCATTGAGTAATGTAACATACCCAGTGATGCAAGTTCATTCTCCGGGCAGGGCTTGCAGCTACTTTCCTTAATAGTATGGATCACACTAAAAGGTGTTGTCATGAGTGCAGAGTTTTGGAAGCATATCCCACCAAGTGAGCCTTTCCGAGTGCTCCTAGGGGACATGCGTGACAAACTGTATAACACAAGAGAGCGGATGCGGCAGTTATTGGCAAACGGGAGGAGTGACATTCCTTCAGATGATACATTTACAGACGCATCTCAGGTAATTGTATATCTTCAGCCTAGTATTGTTACATATGGTTCCTAGTTATGGTTTTTTTTGGTTTCTTTACCACACCAAGCAATGGACATATGGACATTGCTGTATCCTGATTTTTGAAGATCACTGATAAGAGTATGAGAGAAAATTCCAATCATATTCATCAGCCTATGGCACTCTGAATAATTCTACATAACACACCAAGACTCCCTCTTCTGCCTCATGCATCAGATGTGGTCAAGCTTCAGAGAGCTGTGGTCTTGGGTTTCCTATAGCAGGATCACCTCTGTACTAGATGCATTCAACCAGATCATTGTTATTGTCAATTGTGTCTTTGGATATAGTTGCTGCGATTGTGAAGAGCTCATGAAAGTAGAAGTTCTGTTGTCAATGATGTTGAACATTTCATCTTACAGATTCTGGAGCCTTTGGAGTTGTGTTACCGGTCCCTAGTAGAAACAGGGGACAAGTCAATTGCAGATGGGAGCCTATTGGACTTCATGCGACAGGTGTCATGCTTTGGGTTGAGTCTGGTAAAGCTAGACATCCGGCAAGAGTCTGAGCGCCACACTGATGCAATAGATGCCATCACAACCCACCTTGGCATTGGATCATATCGTGATTGGTCTGAGGATCAGCGCCAGGTATGTGCTCTGCATAATTGAATGAGCAGGGAGCAACTCTATAAGCAGGAAGTTCAGTGGTTTTGGCACCATGGTTTTCTTTTCAGTCTTGAGGGTATATGATACTAGTGTTGCAAATACAGGTTGTTCTGGTTTCTGACCAGAATGTAAAAGATTGCTTGGAATGTGTTCTTAGTGGATGTGGACTGCTTGTAGTTTCACTTGGCCATATTGGCAATTTTGATATTTCCTGAGCTTTTTGCTGCAAATTTGGGGGTTGTGGTTGATTGAGAAGCCCCTTGCTTCTGGTTTTGAGACCTTTGGGATGATATGAGTGTTGCAGCAGCCAAATCTGCTGTCCAATCTATTTACTATGTTCAATTGACATTGACAGGAATGGGTTCTATCTGAGCTCCGTGGCAAGCGGCCTCTCTTTGGAGCAGACCTGAAAATGACTGATGAAGTCAAGGACGTGCTAGACACATTTCGCTTGATTGCAGAGCTGCCACCAGACTGTTTTGGTGCATATGTTATCTCCATGGCAACATCACCGTCAGATGTTCTCATAGTAGAGCTTTTGCAGAGAGAGTGTAGAGTTCCCAAGCCTTTACGGGTGGTGCCCTTGTTTGAGAAGCTGGCTGACTTGGAGTCTGCACCAGCTGCACTGTCACGCCTCTTTTCCATTGACTGGTACTTGAATCGAATCAATGGAAAGCAAGAGGTAACAATACTCTGTGTAATTGTTTTCTTCTGATTGGCCTTTGCAGTGTTGAATGCACTTTGTTACTGTTTCATTCTCCACACTGACAGCTGAGTGCTAGGTGGATTTTTTATGCTCACATCCTAATGATTGTCATGCTCCTCCCATTTCCAGGTTATGATAGGGTACTCAGATTCTGGGAAGGATGCAGGCCGTCTGTCAGCAGCCTGGTATATGTTTAAGGCACAGGAAGAACTGGTTGAAGTAGCAAAACAGTATGGAGTGAAGTTGACAATGTTTCATGGCCGTGGTGGCACAGTGGGTAGGGGTGGGGGTCCTACCCATCTTGCTATTTTATCACAGCCCCCTGATACAATCAATGGGTCTTTGCGGGTTACAATTCAAGGAGAAGTGATAGAGCAATCTTTTGGGGAGGAGCACCTGTGTTTCAGGACATTGCAGCGCTTTACAGCAGCCACTCTTGAACATGGAATGCACCCTCCAATTTCACCAAAGCCTGAGTGGCGCAAAGTCATGGACTCAATGGCACTTGTGGCAACTGAAGAGTATCGTTCAGTTGTATTCCAAAACCCAGATTTTGTTTCCTACTTTCGCACGGTAAATTTATATTTATTCTGACTCCATCATACTCAATAATCTATGCAAACAGACATCTGCCTTAGTTGAAGAGGAGCTTAGTTATGAGCAGAGAGTTGTGAGATTTGGATCATGTTGGTCACTGATGTGGGCTCAGCTACTGTCTGTAATATCCCTTGAGATTTTGTTTTTCTCTTCCTTTCAGTGTTTGGCAAGGCTTTTGATCTGTTTGTTTGGGAATATTGATTTTTTCTGCAAGCACAGAGTTTTGTAGATCAAGGTCTTGAATATCCTTAGAAGGTGTGTTGTTTCTTCCAGGCAACACCAGAACTGGAGTATGGACGTATGAATATTGGAAGCCGTCCATCAAAACGTAAACCCAGTGGAGGCATTGAGTCATTAAGAGCCATTCCTTGGATTTTCGCATGGACACAGACTCGCTTCCATCTTCCAGTCTGGCTAGGGCTCGGTGGGGCACTTGCGCATGCTTTGCAATCTGATCCAAGCAGCATTGTCATTCTTCACCGGATGTACAACCAGTGGCCATTTTTCCGTGTGACACTCGATCTAGTTGAGATGGTGTTTGCTAAAGGTGATCCCCGCATTGCAGCACTGTACGATTCCTTGCTTGTGTCACCTGAATTGAAGCCCTTTGGTGTGGAATTGAGACGCAAGTATGAGGAAACCAGGAGTCTTCTTCTAAAGGTAAATTTTCAGAGCTCACAAAAAGCTCAGCAATATGTTTGTGCCATTCTGTTTTCACTTTTTTAAGTTTTGGAAAACATAGCTTCTGCAACCTCAAAATGCTGAGTTCTTCACCTGCAAGTTCAAGTATTCAGCTTGACTTGGGCAAGATATCATTCTCCATGCCAATAATTGTTAAAGCAATCAAATTATCGCAGATTGATTAGGAGTGATCCAATAAGGAGCTCTCAGCAACAATCTGAATTGGCTTATCAGGAAATTCAAATTGTCCTCCCAATATTTTGCAGGTTGCTGGACATGAGGATGTGTTGGCAGGAAACCCCACTCTAAAGCAGCGTTTGAGACTTCGAGAACCATATATTACTGTCCTCAATGTACAGCAAGCTTATACGCTCAAGAAAATGCGAGATGAGAGTGCAAAATTAACTGCGCGACAGAATGGGCAGCCAGGAAAACCTGCCAAGCGAACAACTGAGTTGGTGACCCTCAACCCAAAGTCAGAATATGCCCCAGGGCTAGAAGATACCCTGATCTTGACAATGAAGGGAATCGCTGCTGGCATCCAGAACACAGGATAAATGGGTGAGTACATCTTACCATATGTATTGTTACACTTCCGTCTCATTTTTCAGTCGATTGGTGGCAAGGGTGCTGGGGTGCCCTTTCCCACTACGTGTATAATCCATCCATGCATAAAATCCCAGAGTTGGGTTCTGAGATGAAATTTTCCATAGGATGAAGTGTGTTGGTCTCATATCACTTGGTGCAACCAATGGGATAGGAGGTGTTGTTTGTCAATCTTCAGCCAGGATCATACCTGATTGTCTAATTTTTGTTGCAAGGAAAATGTATTGCTTGTTGATTATATGTCTTCTTACACTGGAACATGATGGAGCAGAGATGAGGATCTTACAGGTCACAGCTGCTCTGGAGTGGATTCATTCCTATACCAGATCTCATCTGAACTCTCAACATCAGCAAATTGGGCTGAAAATGTTTGGAGGTGACTGGTAACCATTAAGCCCCATGCTCTGCCACAATCTATAGAGCGTGCTCCAAATCAACATAGGGAAGAGAATATCAGTCATCTCCCAGCTTCAACTATTGTCCAAGTTCTGTTTACTGTATATGTTTTGGATTTGTCCCTACATCAGAGGTAATTTGGTGATAACAGCTTTGTGCAAAACTTGCACCAGCAGCTTGTCAATCAAATCCTGAAATGACTGAGTTGTTATTATTATGCTTACACAAAGGTGTTAGTGATAATTATGAGAGCTTATAGACTAGAGATATCAAATAAGCATTTGCTCATATAGCCATTACCACAAAGTGGCTAATGTGCTACAACCTAGTGAAAACAAACCAAGGGTTCATACCTCGCTTGTTTCTTCAGGTTGCTGACTTGCATATGAACAATCATAGCAGTAGCTAATTAAAAGAAGCAATTATCAGGAATATGAGGAGATTGATGCTTTTGGAAAAAAGACAAAAAACTACTGCTGTATTGAAGCTTTATATTCCTGTAAAGCTATGAAGTCAGCAAGGGGTTTGGGGTTGTGCACTGCACCCAGTCCCCTTGGATGTACATTAAGTACACTCATTTCTAGCTTGGTTGACAATGTGGAGCTTTGGTCTCGTGAATATTCTTGGTAATATAGCATTCTAGACAACATTCTTGATAATGTAGCAGCACATTACTCAGTGTCTGTAACAGCATCAACTGTGGTGCAATTCCAGTTGCCTCTAGATACACTGAAGGAGTCCAGAGTGCCTGTATTGCTGACCAGCAAATCTGGCATTAGAATCCCAGCAAACATTTTTTCAAGTTCTAGAAGAACCCTTACCTCAAAGGATAGTGAACTTGTTGACGAAACGAGCCAGCAATAAACATGGCAAAACCAGGATATAATGCCAGAAAGTTGTACAAGGAAGAGTCTCTCATGCAGAAGGAACTTGAATGTAGCGTTTTAACAAACCAATGACATTCAAGGTGAGAGGAGAGAGAATGAACCTAAAATACATTACTCGCTATTGACTTGGAAAACAACACCATTGATCAATAAGTATGTTGCTTCTCTCTACTTCACAAAATCAGACAGACATTTCATGGACACAACATGATGGTGGCTGTGGACAACTAACTTACATCATGAAAACTGAGCTTATTATTGATGAAAAGAGTGAGCAACAAACATCTCAAAAACAGGATACAATGCTGAGACACATTAATGTTCCTTGTCACAAGGTCACTGCACCACTTCATGGTACCTCATGTACCACACAATGCAAGAGGAGCTGCCAAGCAAGACCAGTTTCATGACTATGTGCCTGCAGAAGATCGGTTTCATGACCATGTTGTACAGGGACAAGAAAATCGCATTAGTTCACACACCAAACAAATTCAGATAGGTTTGTTGCAAAGACTAGGGGATAAGGTCCTGTGTCTTCACACAGGTCATGGATCCAACACCAGCACCATAAGCAGAATACTGTTATGATTCCGAAATTATCAAAGAATGAGCGAAATTTGTCACATTGTATATATCTCACTCACTGGAGAAATTATTGCATCAGTTAACACACGAGATAAATCCAGATAGTTTGTTGTAGACTTTGGCATAAAGCTCCTGTGTCATCAGCAACATCACTGATCCAACTTCATAAGCAGCTTACTGTTCTGATTCCCAAACTATCGAAGAATGAGCTCAATTTTTCATCGCATCTGTACCTCTGTGAAATCAAAATCCACATTGCCAGATCTGGATCTAAGCATTGTACAGGGAATTGAGCTCTCAAACCCTGTGGACATGATAAACCGTAAACACGATTGCTGACAGGGAAATATACACGCTTCGAAACGATTGATCGTCAAAACAAAAAAAATGCAGAAACGGAAGTCTGGCCCAGAATATATTTCCGAGAACCTAGAGAAATAGAACGCTCTAGCCATGGAAGACCGTTTGCGAAGAAGATAGGAGTACAAACCAAGTATGTACCAGCACACGATTTGATGGTGTGTATCTTATCCCCGGCTAATCAGCTGCGTCATATCCCCGACTAGTCTGAAGATATTCATCTTGCCTACTCCACTTACCAAGCTCCACTTCATAATATCTACCACTACCATAGAATATCTGGTTTTCCACAGATAATGATGTCGAAGACAATTAATTCCCTTCAGTAACACCAGAAACACAAACAACAAAGAAAACCTCGACTGGATCATAACATTATTCAGTCTCTTACCGAGCCTGCAGCAAAAAGTCTGCAATTACTCTAATCAGACACAAGACCCCGAGTTTCAAGAGCACGGGGAAGAAACAAACTTACATATACGCACCGCCATGGATTGCTAATTGGTGAGCTTGCTTACACTCGGCTGTTGTACAGAGGCGTCGTGCGAGAAGAGAAGTTTGCTGTGTGCGGGGAAGAACTCGAAGGAAAAGAGACGAGGACGACAGGATTCGACCTCGTGACTTTCGGAGAGGACCAATTTCCATCCAAATTCCCTTTTCATTCGTTTCATTAGCGAACAGATGATGTATATCATCCATGGACCCCTACTCCTATCCGTGCATGACACTTGGCTAACTTGGAGAAGCAACACGTCGGTTCCGGGTCCGATTCCCGGGAGGGGACAAGTGTCGACATGTCTGTTTACAGCGGAT
>Ga0116228_10005560_pt1 | contig 11234 bp, 10 predicted proteins | sample S1TSphfallax_2_FD_89694 | JGI IMG/M metagenome (GOLD analysis project Ga0116228, IMG submission 89694) | Host-associated microbial communities from peat moss isolated from Minnesota, USA - S1T2_Fc - Sphagnum fallax MG | ecosystem: Host-associated > Plants > Peat moss > Unclassified | place... | reverse complement strand
GGAGAATATGAAACCTTCAAGGTGTTAGAATTTATTAGTTTCAAACAATGAATATAGATTAAGAGAACAATTGAATTGTTGAAAAAAGTTTATAAACTAAATGAAGAGGAAAGAAAGCTCAAAGTTTTCCAAATGCTAGAGACCCAAAATCCTGTCATTTGGGTGTCAACATTGAAGAGGAAAAAGTTCATGGGCTCTTCTTGCTCTTCTTCTTTTGAGTCTAGTTTCTGTCATTGCAACTTCCAAAGGCTCCACTATCGAAGTGACCAACAAAAGATGCAAGTACCAAGCAACTTAAAGAAAAAAAAGGATCTAGGGGCAGTTTTCTAAAGAAGAAAACAAGGACAATGGAAATTTAGCTTTGTTACAAAATATGAAGCAAATAAGTTGGAAACATAGAACTAAAAACAATGTCAACCAAATTCTCCATTGCAAAAAGTATCACAACAACTAACAATAGACACACACAAAATTCATGTTTTCATAGCCAAAAGAAGTTGGAATGCTGCATCGAAGTGCCCCTTCCTTTTCCTCCTTGTCACTACAGATTTTTTGAGGCCAATTTGAAAGCTGGTTAGGCATACCCTAAACCCTATTAAGATGTCCTCCCCATCCAGCCATTGAAATTTGCTGCATAGTGTGTTTCTTCAGCAAAAATAGTTGCCACTTTTTGCTAAATCAAACAATTGAAAATAGAAATGCTTGGTAACAAGGTACACATTGGGTGACATTGCAATATATCTATTGACAAGGCACCCAAGGTAAACAAGGTGCATGCTTGTCAACCTGCTGCATGTCACTTGGTTGTTGAACACAGTTATCTTCCATTAAACCCAATAATTGAATCATGACAATTTCTACCAATTTAGCATATACAACAATACTGTAAGATGTCGCAACAAAAAGATAGTTGACTAATGATCTTCATTCATGTTTTTGCCTAAGGGATTCATACTCTCAACATGACCCAAAGGCAGCTTTCACATTGTATTTCATTTGTCATTTCAAAAATAAAATTTCTAAGCATCCACTTCAGATTCACCCATCACTTTGCTAACCAACCGGCCAGCAACCCTCATTTTTCTTCAAGGAGCGAAAAACCATATCCTTCCCTTACATTCAGATGCCATAACTGCGTAGTCAATTCTCATATTTCTATGTTGGAAACCATGACTATGTAAATTGTCTCACAAACCCAACACTGAAATCTGCAGGATTAAGCAGTTCCCAGACACCCAGGATTTTCTCTCACCATTATTCTTAGGATGTGGAGTGTCCATGGCAGATTTGAGCTTTAGCACACCTCTACTGCTGAACAGACCTACATCTCAATAGAATTTACAGAATGTCAACATCTGGAATATGAAAATTCAGAGGAGGTGGATAACCTCAGAATTTTGTACCTCATTCCCAGTTCAGAGGTACCAATTGGTCATTATAAATGCTAATCCTAAACCGTATATACCTCTAGAAACCAGCTACTGCCATCAAGCCTGACAAATAGCCCTCTTTGACATTTGTTCCTTGTTGCATTTACAATGTCAGTCTCAAAATTGAAAACCTTGCAAGGCCTGGGCACCACGATTATTTACCTCCAGTAAGACACTTCCAAGCTCACACTTTTCATCACTGGGCCTCCTCCATCCACGTCGCCACAAAGTGACTGAACAAAAAATCTTGCCTAAACAAATGTCCATTCACCAGATACTGTTGGTGATGGCTGCCTTGCCCTATCACCTGCGAAAGATCTTGCCTGCTTCTTTTCAAACAAGGAAGTTTTAACTTCAAAGATGCGTGAGATAATGTTTCCAAGATTCTCGCCTTTCAGGAACTGGGTGGCTTGTTGATTGTCATAAGACTTTCTGGATAAGAGACTATCAAATTCAGTTAACTTGATGGGCTCAGGAGAACCCTTCATCTTTTCCTCAAAGGGACCACTGACTTCAGTGTAGAATACTTCAGGTTCTACAGGCTCTTCTGGCAGGGGAGCATTGAATGCTGTCTCCATTACCTCATAGACCTGCAAATGTTTTTGTCATATCTTCAATCTGTACATGCCCAAAGGCTGCTCTTAAGAAAACATAGGGCAGAGAGCAGCTGGCATTCTTCTGATGGAAAATCATCACTTTCAACATTAAACCTAGGCATAAATACAACAGTTCACCAAGCTGCATGTCTCATGACATGGGAAACTGAAGGAGCTTATATACCTCACAAAGGTGCTCAAGCTTAGATGTACTCATCCCACGAGTACAGGTAGTCACAATGTAATCAGTGCACTCTCTCAAACACTGAGCAACATTATCCCTCTTGGCAGCAGGGGCAGCATCTGCAATTGCAAATCCTGCACTTAGCTGCAAATAGAAAGACACAACACAGTTACAGATTTGTCCAGAGCAAAAGACTCAATTAAATTCATTGTTCAATCAGTTCAAACAACCAATCTTCACAAATGCTTCTTACAGATGGCAACCAAACATGCACATAATTGAGGATCTGGATATCTTTTGAAGAATATCAAGGAATATGGAAGTTCAGGAAAGAAGAAAACTCACTGCAGCAGTAAAGAGTTGCTCAAAGAGATCAGAAGGAGCCAGACTCTCCAGAGCAAGAAGAGTGCTTTCACTACTCCACCAATCCCAACAGAACCATGACATCTGGTTAGCACTTCACAACTTCAAAAGCCTTTAAAGTTGATGCCATCATGGTCCTTCCACTCCAACCTAGAAAGGAAGTCCTAACCATTTTTGCAAGCAGACAGGTTGGGCACACATGCAACTCACCCAGCAAGCTCTTCATCAAACAAGGGTGCCTGTTTGACTGCTGGCACTGGTTTTGCGGAAGCCCATAGTTCTTGCCACAAGTTTCCTGTTCATGATAACACAACCAACAAAATATAATTTGAACTGTAAAAAAGCCATGCTCAAGGTGCCCCCCAGAAGCTATGCAACCCCAGCATTTCTGACTCACAAAAAGCCAACAAACAAATCTGAGAATATGGGGAAAAACAAGTACCTTCACATTGCATCCGCACACTAAGATAGCCTCGGATTGCCATGTCTTCTCCACCTTCCTCCTGACATTCAGGAATCATTTCACCTGACCCTGGCTCCTCCCTCCAATCCAAGGGAGAATACCAACGAACAAAATCTTCCAAAATACAGCCTGGATTTGCAGCCTGATTTGCAGCCAAAGAGAAACTATGAGATGGTAATCAAATGTAGAAAGCTGAAAAATAAACTTTAAACTTGGTCTATACAAACAGCCAACATGTCCAAGCTTTCACACTATATAAGACTCAGTGATGAAAGGTTGTTCCCATGCTGTTCAGATCCTTCAATTGCATATAATTCCACAACCTCTTATGAGTGGACAAATATGGAAATTTTTTGGAGCTGTTAAGCAAGTTTGTCTGTAAGGACCTTAAAAGCTTGCATATCAGAGAGGAGCTGTGAACAGCCTGCACCCACACTACAGCCAGAAAAACCACAACAAGAAGAACAAGTCAGATACGTTGTATGGTAACACACTGGTTTCATACAAACTTCACATGTCAATAGACATGGCAACTCTTTTCCACAGTTTTTATGTTGCCCTAGAAACTTGCTAACCTACCTTCTAGTGCGAAGAATAAGTTCCTCTGTTTCTCGTATGGCATCCTCTGTCATCACAGGGTTTTCCTGTAAAATCAGGCGACAATTATATTGACATCTGAAAACAAATTTGTCACTAGTTAGATAACAGATTGGAGAAGGAAAAGAACCAAACCATGGTTTAATGAATTAGAATCATGGTTACAAAGGCCCACAACAGTGATCACAGAAAGCTCAGAATTTATGGTGCAAATTTAGAGGCACAAACCAGGACTATGATAACAATGGTAGTACAGAACAAAAAATGGATATGGAACCCAAAATGTGCACCCAAAGTCTCTGTTGTACAGACTGGTCTCTTAGGTGATCCAGGGTGTAAAATAGGGTACTATCCTATATTTCGGCTAGGTGTTTATAAAGTCCCTGGTGGAAAGCGTCTTACGACTGTTCAAACAAGGAAGATGTATTGAACCAGGCAAACAATTAGACAATTGTATAGAAGGGAAATGTACAAATTCAAATGTTTGTTGAAAGGGCAAAAAACTTGCAGGAAAAGATAGCATCTCAAAATGAGACACACTAAAAAAGCAACAGAATATATCCATGAGATTTGTAGAGAAAACTCCAATAACATACTTGGAAGGTAGCAGTGTCAGTTTCAGGCTCAACCAAAACAAACATGACAAAAATGAGTGCAGGCATAACCTTGTGAGTGTCACTGACAAACTATCAATCACCACAGACTGTAATGGCAGTTAGCCATGCCATTCCAGAAGCAATAGGAAGATTCAGTCGTGACATCCACTAGCACTCAAGTGGTACTAAAATAGGACATAGGGACTTCAAAATCTCTGCTCAAAGGACAGAACATAAGTCAAACCAGAAGAGACTCAAAGACCATCTCAGGCACTTCAACAAAGGAGCAGAACTCCCTACCTGTGTAATAGGTGAGTATACAGGTTCCCCAGTCTCTAACATTTTTAGGTCTGCTGCTGGGAAATCTGCCCCAAGCCTAAGCTTCAGTTCTCCAGATTTTGTCTTTGCAAACAACATGGTTGGATGAGCACCAGTAAGCAAAGCAAGGGAAGACAACCCATTGTCACATGTTTGAGATCCAACTCCTTGTCCATGAGATCCATATTCACTCAGGGCATCTAAAGCAGCTAGATCTGCAATCCTTCGCTTGCGCCTAGCGATGCAGCAGTTTATAAGTTGCAATTGTTGGTGCAAAAGACAGTAGCAGAGTTCAGGGTTTGCATCAACTGGCATTCGAGAAATTGGTTGCCCTTCCAACCAACGACGCCAGAGCTGCATTCAATGTAGATCAAACCCACAAATCAATCAAAACAATGATAGAGGGTCCACAGTTTCTACTTGCATCATCCTGTGGAGATAAAAGACATAGCTGACAACATTTGAATATATGTACACCAGCTGAAGCTAGAGTAACTCATCACACCTCCTTTCAAAGAAATGCACATACCTCTTTGATCACTTCTAGCCAAAACTCAGCCATCAACTGCTCAGTTTTGATTCCTGCCATAATTTCAGCCAGCTGGGCAACAAAGCTGTCAGGTGGAGCCCCATGAACTTCTTCTGGGAGTTTTGGACCACCCAAAGGAGAGAGTTTGTTTTCTTCTCTCTCTTCATGTTGCGTATCTGCAGAGAATCCAACTGGATGTCAGGAATTATGAGACAAAAAAGAAACATCTGAACATGACCAAATTTCCTGCCTATCAAACCTTTGGGTTTTGTCACCATAGAAAGCAACTACATGACAAGGTACTAGTTCTAACTAAATTTTGTGATCAGAAAGTGCAGTACAGCATCAAATCAAGGTACCTGCATCAAAGAGGGACCATAATAATGTAGTGCCAAAACCATTGCCTTTTGAACTCCTGAGCTTGCTGTCCTTGTCCCTGGTGCTAAGCTTTTTCATGGTCACAAAGCCAGAAACTAAGCCAGACCAGTCCCCACTGTTGGAAGTGTTGTCTCTGTCCAGCATTCGTCCACCTTGCATTGCCAGCTCTTGCATACTTCTCACTGATCTGCCCACCCTGCATTAGAAATTCAGCGTTCAGGTTGGGAAATAAGATGTAAAGTATTGGATCCACAGAATCAAATTTAGACCTAAGTTTCTGGATGAAACCAGGAGTGATTGTGAGATTACAAAAGGTATGCAATGCTTAGGTAGGCAGACATTTGCAAAAATCAGAGGACTGACATAGTTGTGAGGTTGGACAAGCCATCACCTGCAACAAAAAACAGTGGGCTTACTCTATAGCAGCAGCAAGGCGCCGCACAATCATTGATGGGGGAATGGCAACAACAGAAAATGCTTCCTTATATGCCTCCTCCTCTAGGGGATCCTTCCTCAGACTCTGGAAAAGCCACAACCTATCAGAGGTTGAAACAGGTGTTCATGTGGTCCCATTTTCATAATGTGCATTTTTATCTGAAAAAGTTACATCTCCTCACTCCATTCACATCACACCTCCTAAAGTACCATTACAAATCACAAGAAAATATATATTAGATTGCAGAGGAATCTCCAAAATGACATTTTAAAGGTAACCGTTATGTCAGTTCCAACCAAACCAAAACAAAAATGACCAAGTATGAGTCCAGTCATAACCTGCTGACAGTAATACACAAATTCTCAGAGCATCACTGGCGTCATGCATGGCAGTTACAAGCTGCCGTTACTGCTGACTGCCTTCATCAGGCCCTGACAGTGTGTGTAAAAGATCATATGACAATCTCCTCAAATTTAGACCAAACAATAATACAAAAATTTGCACTGTGACTTTTTGCTGCAGTTCTGGAAGCAGTGGCAGACTCGGTCATGATGTTGGCCAGTACTCAAGAGACAGAACTAACTAAGAAAGTCAATAATATCCTCAGTCAAGCTGCAACAAGCTTGTAAGGGTGAGCTTGAATTCATTCTAGTTTGCTCCTAAGCAAGCATTTCAGCCTAGGTGTGGAGAGGCCTATGTAGAGGACAGTGGTTCAGGCCTCCTGCATCCTGAACATATCCTTTATGCATAATACTGGTGACTAAGATGTAGGACATCCACTTTAGCAACTAGGAAACATATATATGAGATTCCAGAGAACGCTCTGCGAATGTTTGAAGTTACAGGCTATGTGAGTTCAGACCAAACCAAAACAAACACAACAAGATTGATTGCAGTCATACGCTTCTGATCACTTGCAAAGTATCAGATCATCACCTTCATCATAAATGGTAGTTACTAGCTGCCATTACTCTCCATTTGCTTCACCAGCTCTCAGTTGTGTGTCTAGATACCCCAAACAAATGGATTGAAGTAACCCACAAACCAGAACTGAGAAGACCCAATCCTGAGATCAAGAATGTTTCCAACAAAATGCAACAAAGAGAGATACAGAAAAATAAGAGAAGCAATAACACCTAATGGGGGAAAACAGAAGACAGAACTAGTCCAACATAAAATGGATCTCTGTACACACATGCAATCCCAGGTCTCCTCATGACAGAAAGGTGTTACAGTCTATGTTTAGCCTGGAGTCAAAGATCAATATGTCCAATAAACCATGGTCATAGTATCAGGGTGCATACCTCAGCTCCAATGCCCCCAAACACCAGTCTTCGTTCAAGATTTGACCAGCTCCTAGCAACAGCATTTTCACACTCTCCATCAATGACCTCCTGCCGTATGGACTTGACAGCCATGTAATACCGATGCCAGAACTCTTGCTCCTTCATTATCTTTGGAACATACTGGAACCAGAGGTCTCTCAAGCCTTCATCAAACTGCAAATGAACAGGAGAAAGGTGCTGAGAAGTTCCACAACAAAATCTAGCCACTATTCTCTCCACTCAGGTCTCCAAAAATTATTGAGATGACATGAATCTTCACCAGAGACAGCCATGTTCTGCATGAAGTTTCTGCACAAACTACATATAAGCTTCAAGCACTCTAGCCAACAGTTTTAAAAGACTTTCATGTCTGGCCACCCACCCACAGCCCACAACCACATTTTCTGAGCTCTTTTCAATTATCAGTTCAGGAATGATACAGAGCCCCAAGGTCATCACACCACTAAGAACAGGTTGAGAAATTTAAGATATTAACACAACTTCAGCTGAAACAAAGAAAAAGAAAACCAAAAAAAGCATAGCATATGTAATGGCAACAGATTAATTTCAGTTGTAAAGCATAGATATCCATACCTCCAGAATATGGCCAACAGAGGACATTGCAGTGTGCATGTCAATGTACTGATGCTCATCATATACCTTCCCTAAGAAATCCTCTGGCCTCTGCAAACCACAACAGAGATGGAAAGACTTAGTTGACATAAAGTTCAAAGTGATTATTCTGATGTGCCTGGAGAAAGGTGCTCTGTTGCTGACCAGACACTCGCAACCATGCACGCAATAGCTGGACCCTTACCTTAGATAGTTCAAGAATCCGGGTCTTAAACTCTGCCTCATGACATTTCTCAGATTCATCTTTTGGAGTCCAAGGCAATTCCATTTTGCCATTGCCATCTGCAATCAAATTTGGACATTCTGTTAGGGCACAAGAAAGACAATTGAATCATTACCCTCCCATTAGAAATTGGGAAAATGCACTGCAATAGCTGTCTGCCATTGCCCTAGGCTATGATACAACATAGGCATCTCCAGTGAAAGCCTTACACTGTCTGACACAAACCAAAATCTTTCATGACAACAAGTGATGACAGATTTGATAGCAATGAATTTCAGAACAACCAGTCATTATTGAAACAAGCATCATGCATAGTAGCTCACTTGGATGGAATTTCCCACTATGTCGAGTTCCATTGTCTGGGGTGGAGGCCCTCCCAAAGTCCGCCTTGATGTCTGCTTTTATTTCTGTAAGCACTCGCTCAGCTTTTGCAGCCGCATTCTGCAATGCTGATCCACAAAGACAAGAAATTATTCACTAGCAAGACATTTCCAAGGTTGCATGACAAAGAACCAAGAGGCTACAATTCCCTGCATCCAATCCAGGGAGAAAGTCAAGAAGCATAGCAAGATTTGAATGCCTCTTGCTCCAACTTTTACTCCAGAATTGGACCCTGTGCTTAGGAAAGTACTGGAGAAGTTAAGGGGCTCTACATATGCGCTTACAAACAAGATTGGAAGTCCATGTGCCTGCAATCATACACTGCAAAGTACAACCAAATGTGCAGATTCTATCTGCCTCAATGGACTGGACATAGGTGGTTGTCACTCCATACTTCAGGTCATTAGAGTACTAGTCATTAGAGTTATGAAGCAAAGGTCTCTCTGTGTACTTTTGCTCCTGTTGAAGCACCTCTGATCCCTAACCCTAATTACTGCACATAGCAATATCTTTGGAAACTCTTTTCACTTGTATGTCATCTATGTTCAACATATCTTGTCTCTGCAAGAGCAGAAAGCTGCAGAAAGCCAGATAGCAGGATAATAGCTCTGTCAATGTCCTGCCAATTGCATCTACTGGAATCTGAGTGAGTAAACCAGAAGAGGTACTTCTTGGGCTGCAGTGTTCAGTGTCAGTAGGTGACCCTGAACCTCACAATTGTAAATTTGTTCATATGTCATGATATCATTGCAAATCTTCCTCCTTATGGTAAGAGGATTTGAATAGTGACGACCAGAATTTAGGTGAACCCTGAATTGCATTCGAGGATTTGAGGGCAATCTTAATGACTAGGGTTTACAGAATTTGGAAATTTAGCCGGAAAGAGGTGGCAATTCAGGCTCTTGTAACGTCTGCAACAGTTTCTGGCTCGACAATTGGGCAATACATATGAGCCAGACCATAGGAAAGCGGAATGGGGGTGGGGGGGGAAACGAATCTTATACCTGATTTTGCTTTTGAAACCAAGGAGGAGGATTCCATCAGTCAGCCGCAGCGGTGGAGAGCAGCTTCACGGATTGACCTCAATTTTCACCACTTCCTAGTAACGGCCGCTGATCCGGATGATGAATAAGCAAATCAGATGATATGAATCAAAGATATAGAAAAGGCATATTACAGAGGCCGTACACAGGCATAACGCAAGCCAATTGTGCTATAGAAGAACGCAGACAGGGGAAAAACGAATGGACAAGAGCAGATGGAGGAGGAGGCGGAGGACAAGAAGAAGAATACACATGGTAAAAGCGGAATGCAACAAACAATATCATCGGCTCCGGAAGCGAGATAACCCCAGACGTGAAGAAGAACAGCAGTAGTGGAATGAGGAATACCAAAAAGCAACGAAGCGAAAGAAAAAGTCGATAATAGGAAAAAGGCGGAAGTAAAGGATAATAATAACAAAAGCGGCAGTACAGCAAGAATCACACAAAGGGGGGTACAATACGTCAGAAGAAGAAGAAGAAACGCGGCATTATCATCGCCAAAAACAACACAGCCAACAAGACTCTTTTCAATAAACCGCAAAACAAGAGGAAGAAGCAGGGAAAAAGTCAAGCGCAAAAGCATGAAGTTGGCGTTGAAAAATGCGGGAGAATTCTTTTAAAAGATAGGTCCTATGGACTGAGAAATAGGTAAAATAGTTTGTCGAGAGAAGGATTGAAATCACATGATATTAATAAGTTATTGAAGAAAATAGGTGAAGAACATTACCGGCAACGGCATCCCTGATGGTAGGTAGATATGAAGAATGATACGCAAGCAGGGACGGAGGGAGGCAGGCAGGGAGCAGCAGCAGGACGAGACCTGGGAAAAGGCGTCGTCGCAGCGAAAGAAAGACGCGGGAGTCCGGGCTGCTTGCTGCACGTGGTCCAACCTTCTTCGCCCAATGCCTTGGCACCAGCGCTTTGTCTTTTGTCGCGCGTCAACTCCTCGGCCGCGTCCTGGCTCTAGGGCTTCCTTCTTCGCTCTCCTCCGACTATGATGCGTTTTCCCACGTTCGCCCCTCCCCCCCCTTCGTGTAGGTGAAGGGCCGGTGCTCTTGAGGCCGCTCCGCGTTTAGACGGAGACCCAGGGCCTCCACTTTTAATAGTTGATGAAATGGGAAAGGATGATGCAAAATGTGGTTGTTTGTTTTTTTTACTTTGTTTTATTTCTTGTAGGTTATGGAGAGTGACGATTTTTATTTTTGGTGATGCTCAAATGTGTTGGGTGTTCTTCAATTTGGGTGGTGGTGTTGTTGTTTTTGCATTGTTTTTTTGGTGGACTCGCGTCCATTAAAGAGGAGGTGTTCCAAATGGAATAAAAGTTGCCAATTTGGAGATGGTTACACTGGAGTTAAATATTTTCAAATTTTCTTATTGTTAAATGTTTGCAAATTGTTGTATGGTGGTGATTTTAGTTAGGATCTTAGGTTTTGTGGATGGGGGAGGAATGCCTTTCTATGGAAAACTTGATTCCTTGTTGAGGCTATGTAATTTTTTGTTACACCATGAGTTTCAATAGAAGAAACACATATTTAAATGTAGAGTTAGGTGTTTGATGATTAGGGACATGATGACAAGTTGTAGGTACTAGTGGGTGCCCGTGGTCGAAGGCCACTGTGAAGTCCCCCGTGGGTGCCCGTGACCTTCGGCCACTCTGAAGTTTTATAAGTTTTATTTTTTCTTATCTTTTACTCTTTATTTGGCCCCTGCCCTGCCCGCCCTGCCGTGCCCCCTGCCGT
>Ga0116228_10005559_pt1 | contig 11235 bp, 10 predicted proteins | sample S1TSphfallax_2_FD_89694 | JGI IMG/M metagenome (GOLD analysis project Ga0116228, IMG submission 89694) | Host-associated microbial communities from peat moss isolated from Minnesota, USA - S1T2_Fc - Sphagnum fallax MG | ecosystem: Host-associated > Plants > Peat moss > Unclassified | place... | reverse complement strand
AATATTTGAATTTGACTAGTTATTGGATTTGGAGCAATGTAACATTGTGACAAAAAATGTTTCAACATGGGAAGAGTGAATGTGAAAAGTTGTGGATGTATGCTTACTTTATTTCATAACCATTCACAACAAAAAGACATTGAAACCATTATACAAAATCTACATTCTTGATTTTTGTTTTCTATTTGAAAACATATTTGTGCAATTGAATTCATCAAACCAAACCAAGTTTCTAGCTATGAAAGGTTTAAAAGACTAACATAATCCTATAACAAAAAGAAAAAAAACCAGTCACACATCCAGCCAAAATAATCAAAGCTTTAAATAAAAACCAAGCAAAAAATGCACTACAAAGGAGCTCTATTAGTTTGCATGACAACACAAACACTCATTCGTCCTTCATGGTGCGCACTTGTGGCTGCTGGTTCACTGTGGCCTGACCATGATGGGTCCCTCCCTCGGACTTAATGGCCTGCCCTTTTTGTGTGGCGACTCGATCGTGTGCGTCGAAGCGCCGGAATCTAATCATTTTCGTCTGTCGTGGCAGAGATTTCGATTCTCAGGCACAACAATTTCACAATCTCAACAAAAATAGTTTAAAGACTCATCTATAAATCCAAAAAGCACCGCCAAATGAACATGATCCGTCAAGATGCTGTTGGTGCTGTTGAAGCTCCTTTTTTTTGTTTTTGTTCTTCTTTTCTGTTTTCGAGAAATGGAGATTTTGGTGCTGCTGGGTAGTACTCAATGAACCTGGCTGTCCCCCCCCCCTTTTCTGGTTTTTTTTGCAGAAAGAGAATCGAGATTTGGCGGAGCTTTGGTTTCGTAATGAGTGGTTTCTTCTTGTTTTGCAGCGGTGTTATTCGGATGACTCACACACACACACACATACGCACTGAGGAAAATAGATACCACCCATCTGAAGAGAATTAGGAACTAGCTAAGTAGGGGTGTAGAAACAAAACCAGAAAGAAAATTTTAGAAAATGCCACTACTCGGCCTCAAAGAGAGGCTACTGGAAGCTGCTGGAATGGATTCGGGGATGATGGACTACTGTAAGGAACATGACAGCAAGAAGCCTTCCTCAAGCAGTTCACATGGCAGGTCACGAGTAGTACATCATCATCATAATAAGAAGAAGAAGACTGCGCGTTCAGGTCTCACAGAAGATGAGATTGGTACACAGACATTGCAGCTTCAGCTTCTCCACATACATTTCCAACATGGGTAGTGGCTGTCAGTCCTTTAGATTATGCCAAGTGCTCCTCCTCCCTCTCTGCTGACGACATCTCGCTTGGTTTTTTTGCTCTTTTTCTCCTCTTTTGGCAGTGCGTCGATTGCAGGGTAAAGCTGAGGCAAGGGAATCGAGCCAAGGAATGCGACGCCGCTTTTTGCTTCGTCTTGCTGTAGCACTTCACGCATATGGTAGCTCAGCTGCGCGAACGGAGTATCTGATAGACAAAGCGGCGGATCGCTTGGAAGTGGAAACCAGCATTGCCGTGTTCCCTTCACTCATTCTACTCTCGTTTCCCAGTGTTGATGAGACTGACCCCACCAGGTAATATATGTATATAGTTTTGTCATGAAATTCTGTTGAAGGATTCCCATCAAAGCCTGACCACCTGAAATCTCTCTTCTCGTCAGATCATCACAAACTCCATCACAACTAAGTCCTGGTGCTCTGCTGATGGTATGCTTTTAGGGTTTAGGGTTTAAGTTTAGAATGACCCAACCAGGAATATAATTTTTTATTATGAAATTCTGTTGAAGACCTCCCATCAAAACCTTACCACCTGAAATCTCTCTTCTCTTCAGATCATCACTATTCCATCACAACTAGTCCTGGCAACTCTGTTGGTGATGAGCTTGTGATGATGGATTTGCAAAATGGGTATGATTCTTATGAGCATTTGAATGTCGAGCTGCTTCTTCTTCTTTGCATATCTCTGCATCACCACCACCAGAAGTGTTGCAGTGGTTTGAGATCTCTTGTGACAGACCCAAATTGTGGGTGCGGTGACAGTGAAGAAGATTCATATAACGACATACTTGGGCTACCTAAACACTGGATTTGAAGGCAGGATTTGAAGGGTTGATTATGCAAAAGGAATGCAGAAATGCTGAGTGATTTAGCATTCATGATTGTGGGATTTCAGAGTCAGCAATGCTTGATTTTTCTGCAGAGGGTTTTTTTTCTTCGGTGAATGGACTTGGGGGTTCTACATCAACAGAACACATGGTGCTTCTTGGGTTTCATATAACTACAGGTTTTTTACATTCACAGAGAATGTTTTTTGGGTGGGCACAGGAAAGAGATTCATTTGCTCACAGTTGATAGCAATCTGGATGTGGACAAATTGGGGCGTGCGGATGAACTTGCAAATAATGTTGGTAAAGAAGGAGCTCCCTTGCTGTTGGCTTACTGGCGCCTGAAAGCAATAGCCAACTCACCCCCTGAATTTGGCAACTGGTGGCGTCTCTTCAGCTTTGCATTATCTGCATCTATGTCTGCCCTCCTTTTCTTTAATGGTAATGCAATATGAGTTGGGTGTGGGGATAAACACAGCACAAAATAGTGTATACATATATGGTTTGTAACCTTCTTTGCTGTGCAATTTTTCCCCACTTCTTACTTTTGTTTTTTTGTCTGTGACATACATGTTGCAGGTAGTCTGTGGGATGGAGCCTTCTCCCTTTTACTGGGCTTCATTGTTGGGGTTGTTGACATCATTGCATCACGATCTTCTTTGTTTGCAAGTGTCATGGAGTTCACTGCAGCTCTTCTGGTCTCATTCATGGCACGCATGCTCCAAGTACATCTTAGAGCATTCCATCTATGCTACTTTGCAATGGCACTTTCCTCTCTTGTCCAGCTTCTTCCAGGTACAAGATGCTAGAGGGATGTTTGTTTTAACCCTAAACCCTTATCAAATTCTCAGCCTGATTCTCCCTTTGATTTGAAAACCCATAAATCCAGATCTTAATTTGTCTAAGCCTGATATTAGTTATCAGTCTGTGCCAATCCAGTTTTAAAACATTTTATCCTCTGCACCTAACAGTGGGCATCAAATATTTTTGTGGGTGTGGTGGGTCAGGGATGTCACTGACACTGGGCGTAAGTGAGATGGTAGCAAAGTCACATGTCACTGGAACCTCACGTGTCATGTATGCACTCTTCTCTGCATTGCAACTAGGCTTTGGCCTTGCAATGGGAGAGAACCTAGTGTGGTGGGCTCCAAAGCCTGTCTCAGCTGCCTGTGTACCTCCAGATCTTTCCATCTGGTTAAACCTCATATGGTAAGCTTCCCCAAGGTGGTTCATGCATGTAAAGTGCTTTGTTGGTCACTTGTTCCATGACATATTACAGTACTCAAATCACTGTTCTCAGAGAAATTATTTGCTGGAATTGCAAATAACTGCTTGAATCTCTGCTGGAAGTAGCTTGAAAATGTCAATTTGTTTGTCTCTATTGCTGGTAGATGTTGTGAGGATTGTGAGCTTATATTACACCCTGTTTACCTATGCAGGTTTTCTGGGTACACATTTGCATCAAATGTTCTTCTCAATGCACGACTAGACCAGTGGCCAGGCATGGCATTGGCATCATTTGTCGGGTATGTGGTGTCTGAGCTGACAAGCCTTCGCCTTGACTCCAGTGCATCATCAGTGATTTCTGCTTTTGCTGTGGGTATTACAGGTGTGTACTCAAGCTGCCTTTTCAATATGATCCTAAACTCTAAACCCTAACCATAAACCATGAACCCTAAACAGGTCAATGTAGAGTCCCTAAAAATAATGTGATGCCAGTCAAATGAAACCCACTTCACTATGGCTTCTTGTTTTGGAAAGAGTCAGAGGTGGTGGGTCATTTCAGGAAGTTGTGATGAAGTTTCAGTTCCATGGATACCATACTTTGTAACTAGGAAATTTAAGACATGTGAAATTAATTTCATTCTGATCTTCAAAATATTTAATTTAATTAAAGACATTCTATTTGAATCTATTTCCAAAGTCCATACCTATATTGAAAACTAATTTAAAGTATTCACAATGGAAATTTAAAGGCTTAATGACAGCAATTTGCAGATTTAATTATGGAATTCTAGTCATTATGAAATGTACGTAAATTGATTTCACGTTATTGTATATATGACATTGTATTTGAATTACAAACCCAAATCATGAAAAAATGTCACATTTTCCCTGGACACAAATATTTTGTGTCCTACTTGTGCCTATTTGGATGCAATCCTCAGGCTAAAGGATTTTATCAAATATGCTTTTGTTCAGGTACCGCATATTCACAATTTACAGGGGATCTTCCACTAGTGATGATATTATCTGGCATCCTTCTATTGGTTCCAGGAGGAATCGGAGTCCAAGGGGTTGCAGCTATGCTGCAGGATGACGTGCTCTCAGGCATGGGTTTTGTCTTTGACATGGTAGTTGTTGGGTTATCAATTACACTGGGACTTCTCGTCGCCAAAATTTTGCTACCTTCGGCTCTGTTAGGAACAAGCAGAGCAAATGCAAATAACAAGAACACTCTCCCTACACAGCTGGAGAAAGATCGGGCAGATGATGCCATAGCATCATCTGGTTCTGACAGTGATAGTGAGGAAGATATGGCTATCTAGATGATTGTTGTGCTTGTTGTTCTGATGACTGGCTTCTGTTAGCTCTCATCCACATTTTTTCAGGCAGAGTTCATCTGGTTACTTGAAGCCAAGAAATTTGTTGACATAATTACTTCCTCTTAAGTAGATCTTTCACAGAAATTTTACACCCTTGATAGACAGTTAAAGCAGCCACTTGAAGGAAAACTGCTGAGGGACTGACCAAGTTCAAATCGTCCTTTTGCCATCCTTGCTCACAAAAGGTGAGAATTTCAAGCCACAATATCATGTAGATGTAGTGAAAATTGTATATGTCCCACAATACTTTGGCAATTAATTTGCAGTAATTTTTCCCTGATCCCAGTTTTTCCCCCAAAATTAAGTATGAAAGTTGTTTTAGGAAGAGGGCCTTACTGGTTGTAACTTGGAACCTGGTGGGAATTGGCAGAAACCAGGGTTTTGATGACAACCCAGGTATTGATGACAATACTTAACCCCTCAGCCCTGAGCAACAAACACTACCTGATGCAATTTACCAGAATAAGGCCCACATGAAGCACAGCCAAGCATGGGCCCCAATTCTGGTACAGCTTGTGGCCTCAGGCTTTACCTTCAATTTTATTTATAATTTTTTCATTTGACACCCTGTCTGTGGGCATTACATTTTACCAGAGACCTTCATCTTTCAAAATTCTCCATGAAGGGTAAGGGAGCAATGCCAGGGGCCTCACAGGTTTGAGCCCTATGGACATGACAACAACCTGCACAAACTTCAATCATGTAGACATGCTTCAGAAAACATTTGATTGACACCTGTGGGGGTTTTACTAGGATTGTGTGGAAACCAGGAAGGAAAAGAGCATTAAAAGAAACCATGCAAGTATGTGAAAACAACACCTCAATTGCACTTCTAAGAACTGGTGTTGTGCATGAGGCCTATGGGCTTATGCACTAACCTATGAACAGAGAACCCAGTGGTAAAACCTTCAAGAAATAGAAACCACTCAATAGTTCACTTTTGCACCTCTATGATACCCACAACTTTCAATTTGCAACCTTGGATCCAGGCAGGAAAGCATGAATAGATGAATTGAAATCAAAGGGTGAACCACCTACCTACCTACATACAAAGATCTACAGGGAATTAACAATTGGGTTGAATGAAGCAACTCGACTAGTTTGTCGCACCCACCAACCAACTGCAACAGAAACAGACAGAGCTGCTAGGGACAGCAGTAGTGAGAATGCACTAACTGTCGCATTTCCAACCTTACTCCGGTTTAAACCAGTTCCTATTCCTGGAAGGATCTCCAAGGTGAGCCAGTCACAGCTTGCAGAATAATGCTGTGAGCTTTCCCAAGCCTCATTGTTCAAAGGGTACCAAAAAGCAGCTGCCATACGATGTGTTGCACCTATTGTGAATTGAACATCCTGCATACACAAATAGTAGTAATAAATGTTAACAGAGAAACATATCTATGAGATTGCTAAGAAATTTCCACAACACTTGAAAGATCCCATGACCATGAGTGCAGTCATAACCTTGTGAGAGTTGCTCACAGAGTATCAGACCATGGCCTGCATCATGGATAACAGTGGCAAGCTGACATGACTACCCATGGACTTCATCAGCAAAGATAAGCACATAGTGATCCACCCAGAATGTGGGCCTGCAGGAGTGACTGCAACCAACCTGGCTGAAACTGACCTTCAGGGCATCTCCAGATTCTACACATGCTAATGAAATCACAGGGAAATGTCTGAAAAATGAACCTGCTGAAGTTGATCATTGGTGCGCAGTGGCCTTGCAAACTCAAATGTGTATGTGCCAGATTCATCTACTTTTCCATATGGACTGTCAGGTAGAACTAGACCTGCACCAAAACCAGCATGCCCGTACTAAGAACCTAACTGGGGTCCAATTTGTACTGTGGGATGGGAGACCTGCATTCTAACTTTCCCCTGCAGGATGGGAGATCTGCTTTCATCCCGATGGAGCTTTCACAGGAGTTACAGATGGTCTGAACTCAGCAAAAAAATGATAAATTAGATGATCAAACACAGAACAACCCTCATCTGAAACAAAGAAAAGCTCAAAAAATCTAGTACTTCAAGGAGCCAGTGTGAACCTGCTCACAAAACAACACAACCATAAAATTTTCCAGTCCCAACCAAAAGAACAGAACTCCAAAGAGAAAGTTTTCTCAAACAGATGTGTCCATTGTGGAGCTTGGAGCAAAGCAATTAAGGCAAATTATGAGGATACCATATTCTGTGTCAATAGTGCTGTGAGACCAAGATCCAGACCAGTCATTCATACCATTGCCAGGTGTTCCTGGAAGTGGCAGCCAAGCCAAAAGTTCAGAAACATGAGTCATATGCAACCCAAATACATACAAAACAGTTTTGGTTGCTTCAATGTTGCATGGAGAGATGAAATGTGAAGTAACAAAATGTACATCCAGGGCAATGACAAATCTATCTTAACAACCCTAGTTTAACTATATAACCAATGTGGAACTCATATCTTGTGCGGATGACTACTACCACCTAATGCTGGAGAGTTGAAGGTGAGAGACTCAGACCATAAGGATCAGCTCCATCAACATAGCGGCAATGTGGGTTCCAACAGTATGCATCGTCCAAGTTTCCAAAGCTGCCACATTAGTTTATCTATCAGAGTGATTTCTTCCACCTGCTTTGATGCATGAATGGGGAGAAGGAAACCTCTGAGTAGCTTTCACATCCCCAAATCTTCCAGATAGGCTGGCACTAGACAGTTGACACTAAGAAACTCACAGTTGTACATGACAGGATAAGCAACTGTACATGCAACACCAAAAGTCCAATAATCACACAGGAATGAAACAAGCTTGACCCCTGGAGAAAACTGAACTGTAAGAGACCAATAGATATCACTTGCTCTTTGAAAAAATGACTGATCCCAGATGACTATTACCTGTCTCTTCCAGTGCCATTTATGTTATCAAAGAGGTTTGAGCCATACAAGCGACCTGGAATGGCTTTATTGAGATAGAAGTGCATCACGTCTACTTCATGTCCACTACAAGTGCTGCTGTTGCAAGTCATTGTAAGCTCTGGACACCCACCCATCTGGCCAACCACATAAAGCCCTAAAACATCAGAATTCTGCCTTCCAACTCCAGAAGCAACAAGATCAATACAAAAAAATTGTCTGTGACCCACAAATTTCTGTTTGCCTCCAAGGAGAGAAGAACAGACCCACCCCACCTGAAAAGAGTAAACTATTCTGGACAGTCATAATGTGCAACATGCCCAGCCATCAACGGTTTAGGGTCCATGTTTGGATGATTGGAGAAACCCATTAATCCAAAGTTCACAAACAGCTTCATGACAATAATCAGTAGAAAGTATAAGAGAGCACCAAAATGTCAGTCACTGCAAAGAAGGATTCTAATTGATTTGGGTGTAATCCAATGCAAATAGTGTACGAAAGGTAGGGTAAAAATTGCAAACAATTAAACTAACATTGGATGTGAGGCATGACAACATAACAGGCATGAAGTATGAAACAATTGTGATTGGACATACATACATTGTGGTATGTGGCATCATCTCCCACTCCAAAGATAAGTGCCACTGACGCCATATCCTTCTCAGAACTGTAGCACAACATGGCATGTAGCTTAGAAACTTCAACTCAAAAAACAGTTTTCAAGAATTGCCATGACTGGAGGATGCGTACCCAATGTTCATCAATCTTGGTTTAGAGTGAAGAAACACTCATGAAATGTAACTCTAGTGTAAACAGGGCAAGGAGATGAATGGGTTCAGCTTGTTCACCTACTCGCTCTTATACACATAGGCTCCAGGAACTTGAATCAAGAAGAATACATCCTTGCCATCATGTGCCACCTGCATATATCCGTGTACAAATTCTTGCTCATGAATATTGCAGCAACTAAAATCCCCTTCTTTGTCAAATACATTTCAGTTCTGCCAAGTTGATCATTTAAATATTGACCAAACATCACCAACCTAGCAGTGATTCCTTTCTTGAATTGCTTGACAAATTTTCAATTTTCTCAACTTCACTGTGCTCTGCTGAGTTTTCCTTAATCTTTCCTTTTTTCAGCTTCTTCTTCTTCTACAACAGAATTCAAATTCTGTCGGCGGTATGGAAAAAATGTGATAACAAGGAGACCTCACTGATAGGTACTCAGATGCATGATACAGGAAAATCATCAGGAGTTCAAGAAATCCTTAAAAAAATCAAACCCCTCGGAGCTTATAGAAGTGATTGAATTCCTCTATAAACTGTGGAACGGAACCCCAAAATAACAGAGATATGGCTAGAGTTCCAAGGAAAACCCCCAAAAAAATTGTTTCCTCGGCAGAATCCAAAGCTTGATGGGAATATTTTGGAGCAGAATCTCGTTTGCACCAGAAGAAAAACCGAGGAGGAAAACCCTAAGAATTTATTTTTTTAACGCACACGCGCAAAGAGAAAGAGGGGATGAGCGAACCTTGATCTGCATAGAGTGATCTCCCGCAGGGTAAGGGTGAGCGGCATCGTCAGTGATGGCTTGTAGCAGCATGAAGGAGTGACCATTCACGACGCTCCAGTCATTGGCGTCTCCATCCACGGTGATGATACCAGGCAAATAAGAAGCTTGCAGCTTGACTCCGATGTTACGCATGCACACGGGCCCCGTGGAACCATGATCACCGTGTCCTCTGGCCACAATCATCACTTGGCACAACAAAGTTACCAAGCAACACAGTATGATGCATGTCTTGTTGTTGTTGTTCCCACATCTTCTCCCCGAGCTTCTTGAATCTCCCAGCATCCTTGCACTCCTGCTAAGCCTTGCTGGAGCTCGGACTGGCGCGACCCAAGCTCGCGACCGCAAACCCATCTGCCTCCTTCCTTGTCTTCTCATCTCTTCTTGTTTCCAGTGTCCTCCAGCATTCCGGAGTCTCTGCGGCCTTGCGGACCTGTCCCCCACGTAACGGGTCCTAAACATCGTCTCTGCGGCCTTGTGAAACTTTCGCCAAAGGATCGGTCCTAAACATCTTCACTGTGGCCTCCCGACGTATTGGTCTTAAACATGTTCTCTGCGGCCTTGCGGACTTGTCCCCAACGCATCGGTCCTAAACATCGTCTCTGTGGCCTTGTCGCCCTGTCATCGAAGGATCAGTCCTAAACGTGTTCTCTGCAGCCTCGCAGCCATGTCCCCAGCTTGATGGTCCTAAACGTCTTCTCTGCGCCCTCGTCACCCTGTCCCCCATGTATCAGTCCTAAACATCTTCTCTGCAGCCGCCTTGCAGTGAAGTCCCTGAAGAATTGGTCCTAAACATCTTATCTGTGGCCTTGACGCCCTGTCCCTGACGGATCGGCCCTAAACAGCTTACAATGGGTCTTATTAGGGCCATGTGAATCTGCTTCATTACTCCTGCAAAATCTGCCTGGGATCATGAATCATAAGAATGAACCAAAGACTAGCCTCATTGTCTACTTGTTTTTTTGATGGGTACTATTGACCATTGCTTGAAATGTGTGTAGAATTCACACTTTAATTCGCCTTTAAAATATCGCATTTGCAAGTTCTAGTTGCAAAGAACACAAACTCAAACAAAACATTGAGCATTGGGATGCACTCACAACTATTTAATAGTTCTAAACTTAGGTGCAATCCTAGTGCAACTAAACCTATGACCACCCAAGACAATGGATGAGAAGCCCTAGTCAAATTGCATGGAGGATGCAATCGTCAAGTTGTGATTAGGTGCAATGTGGTGTCTTTTGTGATGGATGTGTTTATGTGATTTGTTTTAGGTGAATAAACATTGTAGCACTCACATGTGATATTTATGACTTCAAATTAGTTGTAAATCTAGTCACAAATATAAATTTCTAATAGTAGATTTTGTTTATTTTATGATTATAATATGGTTATGTATGAAACACTTGTTATATAAGTTGCAACATATCCTTTCATTCATGTAAACAATGTCTTCCAAACATAAGATTGTTGTTGATAATTGTGCAACATTGATGTCATGACTAAATGTCCTTGACATTTTGTGCAATGTTCATGATCATGTTTAAACTCAAATATCTTTGTTTGAAATTGGGTATTATTTCTTATCTACACTAACCACCATTGGCAACTTGTGAAGTCCGTAGGGACTCATGGCACCTAGTCACTAGTTTTCATGAGGTATAGCTTTATACATTTCAAGTGATTCATAGGTTATGAATTGTGACCACAATCATTTTTGTTATCATGGTAGTTTTGGTTTCACTAGAATTAGCACAACAATTATATTCAAGAGTTATCTTGGACTTTTCTATCCAATTTCATAAATATGTTTATGAATGACTAATATATATATATGTAGGAATGGTTTACATTTACAATCAAAGTGTTCTATTATGAATTTTTTGTGCAATCTCATGGTTTGTTCTTTGGTTTTAAAAGTTGATGTATAATGGAAGTTATGGTAAAATATGAATCATACCCAAACTTATGTTAATATGATAAATAGGTGTGTGCATAATATATATTCTAGTTTATGTACAAGTATCAAAAGACCTTACAAGGTTGGTATGTCTTGAGGCAATGCCAACCTT
>Ga0116228_10005558_pt1 | contig 11235 bp, 6 predicted proteins | sample S1TSphfallax_2_FD_89694 | JGI IMG/M metagenome (GOLD analysis project Ga0116228, IMG submission 89694) | Host-associated microbial communities from peat moss isolated from Minnesota, USA - S1T2_Fc - Sphagnum fallax MG | ecosystem: Host-associated > Plants > Peat moss > Unclassified | place: USA... | reverse complement strand
TGTTGTTCAAACACCTTCCCTGTTTTCTTTTTCCTGTTTGTTGACATGTTGTCAGATCTGAAATTGCTATAACTCTATTCTTTGGTCATCTCTCAATTCTATCCAGGTTGACTGAAATCATAGTTTTGGAGAAATTCTCCAGATGTATGTACACAGATATTTTCATGTCTGGAAGCCTTTGAGAATCAACTTCAATCTCAATGTTGTCTGATCACAAATAGACTTCAGTTTCTGCTTTGTTCACTTTTTCCTTCTCCTTTTTTTTTTCTTTGTGTTTTTCCTCTTCTAGTTTGTGATCTGTTGTCTTTTTCTCTTTCTTTTTGGGAGATTTTTGTTGCTTTAATGTTTGTGTGAACCAGCAGAAGGTCTGAGTCTGGTTGTAATCTCCAAATTTTGAGCAGGAATGTAGTATGTAGGTTGATCTTCTACATCTTCCTATACCTGCTGTCAGCAGCTAAAGCAGTATGTGAGCAAACTATAGTCATCAGTTGCCACAGTCTATATTGCTCTTAGCAGTCACCAAACATCTTAGAGACTATTCCTATTCTTAACATCACATTTTTGTTCTATTATGCTCTTTTAGTTGGTGTTTCTCTCCTTATCCTCGTTCAGTTTTTAATGTCTCTTGTACTTTGGGCTGGATATTCTATAAACTTTGGTTAGGTCATCTTACACTAACAATTTTGATCGAGTTCAATACATTATTGTAAGAATTGAGGGTTCTCCATACTTATGAGGGTAATTTGTCCTGTATTGCAAGGACAGGTTGCATAATGTTCTCTTTTGTTAAAGACAGTTTAGTGAGTATGATCTGTTGACACTGCACAGGATGTCACAGCCACAAAGGGGAATGAGTTTGAGGACTACTTCTTGAAGCGGGAGCTCCTGATGGGTATATATGAGAAGGGTTTTGAACGCCCATCTCCAATACAAGAGGAGAGTATACCAATTGCTTTGACCGGCAGTGATATAATTGCACGTGCAAAGAATGGCACTGGGAAGACTGCAGCCTTCAGTATCCCTGCAATTGAGAAGATTGACTCAAATAAGAATATGATACAAGGTGCTTAGTATGATGCTGGACACTTGATATTTTCTGTATAATCGCTTAACAAAGGCCATGGCATCTTTGGCTTTATTGCACTGTCCTTTAAAAAGATACTTTTGTGGAAAGTGAACACTACATTTACAAGTCATTGAAGGTACTGATTGTGTCAATACACTACTTCTGTGATGTACAGTTCTTTTGCTCGTGCCAACAAGGGAACTTGCACTGCAAACATCACAGGTCTGCAAAGAGTTGGCAAAGCATTTGAATATTCAGATTATGGTCACCACTGGTGGCACCAGCTTGCGAGATGACATCATGCGGTTATATCAACCAGTGCACCTGCTTGTGGGAACTCCTGGTCGTGTCCTTGACCTAGCTAACAAGGGGGTCTGCAATCTTCGGGAGTGTACCATGTTGGTGATGGACGAGGTCAGAGCTGGTCCTCTTATTTACTGAAGCTCTGGGTCTTAGTTATCGTCTAGGTTGAAATTTCACGCTCGAAGCTTGTGACATTCAGATTGCGCAGTCTTTACTAACCTTGGAGCAGCCTGTGTTTCAAGTGCAAATGTGCACCATACTTGTCTGGAACTCTGTGCTGATCTTTGCTTTTCTGTCTGCAGGCTGATAAGCTTTTGTCACCAGAGTTCCAGCCACTTGTGGAGCAACTCATTGGGTATCTGCCTGAAAATCGGCAAATACTGCTCTACTCTGCTACCTTTCCAGTTACAGTGAAGTCTTTTAAAGACAGGTTTTTGCGGAGACCATATGTCATCAATCTCATGGATGAGTTGACACTGAAAGGAATTACCCAATATTATGCATTTGTGGAAGAGAGACAGAAGGTTCATTGCCTCAATACCCTGTTTTCAAAGGTATGACAGTCGTCATGGCCTTCTAATGCTGGTGACATGCTGTTTAGGCTAGGTAGGAAATGTGTCCTGACATTTGTCATAGTTGCATTTCAGAGTCTATTGAAGTCTATGCTGCAATAGTTGAACAGAAGTTCAAGCTTGACATGCAAAGGGAGGGTTGTGTTGGCAGCTCCAAATCAACCAGTCCATTATCTTCTGCAATTCAGTCAATCGAGTTGAGCTGCTAGCAAAGAAGATCACTGAGCTCGGGTACTCATGTTTCTACATCCATGCAAAGATGCTGCAGTCACATCGGAACAGAGTATTTCATGACTTCAGAAATGGAGCCTGCCGAAACCTGGTCTCTTCAGGTATTCACTGGATTCATCCATTTCCCTGTAACTTTGTACAGGAGGTATTCAGCACATTGTGTGCCTGCATGAATCCAAAACCACCCTGTGTCTTATTCAAAAGGTGACTGGAAAGGAGGCCTCTTTGTTTCCAAGGGAGGAATGTTGTCTAGAAGCTTGCTGTATGCTTTTAATTGGCATTCCGAGGCCTCAGTAAGCTAGCATACCATGACAAGTCAATGGGGACACAGCAAGCTCTATCCTTAACTTTATCGGGACAGAATTAGGTTGTGATTGTCAATTTCTACTGTGTGAGAATGTAAGGCAACCAACCCTCTCTAACAATAGAGGATTCTTCATATGGATGGCAGATCTTTTTACGAGGGGAATTGACATTCAAGCTGTGAATGTGGTGATCAATTTTGACTTCCCAAAGAACTCAGAGACGTACCTTCACAGAGTATGTTCTAGAATGCTTTGAATTGCAGTACTTTCTCAAATTAAAGTGGAGATCCTCTGGAACCTTTGCAGCCTATTTTGCGCTATTTGGCAATGTTCTTGAGCTGTTCTTTGGAAGGTTCTGAGATTGCAAAAGATAAAACAGATCTTGTCCTGCTTCTTACACCCGATTCTTTCTGATCACAGGTAGGGCGGTCTGGAAGGTTTGGCCATCTTGGACTGGCAGTGAATCTGATCACTTATGAAGACCGATTTAACCTGTATTTTCTCTAACCTATCTTAATGAGTGTGGAGCCCTTTGGTAGCCCTGGGTGGCTAATACAGTGTGGAACATGTTGCCTAGTTTACAGGTTTTTCTGTGCAATGCTTTACCAGTCATGAATTCCTGGAATCTGATCTATTGGTGCATAGAAGTGCACATCTTTCTGGTCAGCTCATACCATGTGAAAATGATGAGTTTTGAGGTGCACCTATTATTTTACTATTGCAGGCTTGGTTGACTGCCCCTCAAGTTCTGAGCTCCTGTACATATATCTGCTATGTTCTGTACTCAATGAAGCATATTCACTGAAATTGCAAGTGTGGAAAATTTCTGTGTACTTTTGAAGAAATTATTGAAGCAATTTGGTGTTGTGCACAGGTACCGAATTGAGCAGGAGCTGGGCACTGAGATAAAATCAATTCCACCACAGATAGATCGCAGCATTTACTGTAAATAAGTTGGGGTGTTGAGAGAACTTACTGCTGGATGCTGCTGCAAGTGGCCTGCTCTCTGGGAGGTAAATGTTGTTACACAATGGGTGTATCACAAACTTACAGGACACATTCTCTGTGCTGCAGAGGGTTTTACATTTTTTCAAGGCCCTATCGAGCAAACTTATTTTCTTGAAATTTGTCTAGGTTGTATGTGGGCGATGCTGCTGGCAGACAAATGCTGTGGTCAGTTACAAGGACTAAGATTAGGTGCCCTTTTGTGCAGCATCTATGCCTTGTATCTCTAGAGCACGGGGCATTGTCCTTGTGAATATTACACATCTCAGAATATCTGATGTGAATTGAGATGTGATGGAAAAATCTGGAAAATATAATTTGAGATGGCTGACTTTGCAGCAATTGAATGTGGCAGTTATACCGTCGTTGTATGGTCTTACAACATCCATTTGCAGTTGCCTGAGTTTACTGTGTTCAATTGGGAAGACTACTGCAGAACTGGATCCATGAGTTTCTTACAAGATTCACAGGACTACATGAAGCTTGTTTCAGCAAGGTCCATGTCCTCTAATGATCGTCCCAATGTCATGCTTGTCTCTTCTCTCTGTTTTGGTTTCTTTTTGGGGTTTCTCTTTCCAGTTTTTCTCCCTTTCTCTGTTTGTCTTGATTTTTGAGGTCTTTTGATATTCTTTTTTGTTTTCAAGCTAGCCATTACCATGGCTGAGTTTGCCTCTTGCTGCCGTTCTTTTGAAAGAAACTCAGTCCCTTGGTTAATGTTTGATATTAGCAGCCTGCATCCATTGCTAGGAACTGGTGAAGCCCTCAGTTGCATTTTGTTAGCCAAGCTATGTAGCAGGGTCATGGGGGAAACTTGACAAGTCTACAACAGATGGAAATTGTACTCCAAGCTACAAGTCTCACAATATCTCAGAACCATTGAATTCTTAAGAGACTTGGGGAGTGTCACCGTATCTTGGAACCATTGAATTCCTAGGAGACTTAGGTAGTCATTTTGAGTTCTTTTGCTAAATTCTAATACTTGACAAATCTTCGTCCGATTCAGAAAACAACCCACAATGAACAATCAAAAGACCATATTCCCTTAAACCCAGAAAAGCCCTAGGTTAGTTAGGCTGGTGAGCAAACACTTAAGAACTCAAAGGAGCCCCAATCCTCACACATTATTCCTCTGGTTCTGAAGTTCAAAGAACATTTGTACCCTGTGGCCTTAGTGCTTCGAAAGCTGCAAAAAATTCTCAATTCTGTAAATGAATGGGGAAGATATTGGGTGGTGTTTGGTTTAAGGCGGTTCAGTATTTTGTGATGGGTGAATTATAACAAATTAGGATTTCAAGCTTAAACTTTGTGATGGTTGCATCTTTGCCTCTGGAATACAAAGACGTTTTGTAAAGCTTTAGTTGATGCAACGATCAAGTTTTAAATCATTCAAAAGGGACTAAAAGAGGAAGATTTGCACCAACGAGTTTTAAATCACTCAAAAGACTAAAATTGAGGAAGATATGAGGCTGGAATTAGAAAGATGTTTAAAGCTATTTTAAAAAATACTTATGACAAACTATCACTCATCCTCTTCCTTTGTTGCTCCTTTACATTTGTAGCCCTCTAGTTTGCACATACAATAACACAAAGTTTGTTCAATTTTGATAACAAATGAGAAAAATATTGAAAAATGTTTGACGATAAATATAATGTTTGGTGATGGGCGATTCTACCCTAAAACCCTTCAAAACCATAAACCTTATCAATAGTTGACTTGGTAAGTGCACTTTATTGAAGTGAGCCTTTATATTTTTACCATGACACATTTAAACTTTTTGTGGTGGGTCATCACTAATAGAAAGTCAAAGAGGTTTCACATATCATACTTGTGATGCAATGATTTACTTCTTTCGTGGAATGAAGAAATACAATATATGAGATGACAAGCCATGTATAAATAAATATAAAATCATCATCATTGGGTTCAATGACACAAAACTTAAACCAACACTGAAGCAAAGATACATAATTTGAACTTTTTTTCAATAAGAGATCATGTCCAATAATGCAGTGTAGCACAAAATTGTGTGTAAACATTACTTCCCCTTAACCGACACATGCATGAAAATGTTGGTAAATAATTGCAAACCAAAAATTCATTAAAAATGTGTGTGTTTTTTTTTCTTAAAAATTGTCCATGAAACATGATTTTTGAAAGTTTTTTTTTGAAACTTGTCTTCAATTATAAATTCAACTTTGATGAAGATTCACATTGCCAATATCAACTCAGCATGTTCCATTTAAGAAGGCATTTCATTAAAGCAATACAATATAGTTAATAACATTAAGACTTGATCCATTGCAATGCTTCCACTAAGTTGATGACCAAAGTGGTGTTGATGCAAGACTTATTGTGGACAAAATATATTACAAGATTAACCCATTTTAAATGTTACAAACTATAACTAACCAAATTATTGCAACATAACATGTAGGTACCCAAGATTCAAACCTTGAAGATGCTTTGGAAATAAATTCATGCTTGATATATGAATTACAATCCATTGCATTACATGTGAATACTTATTGTTTAAAGCTTAGAAGACGATTTGGCAAATGTTATGGAGATTAAGATGCTTAAACATGCACCTTTAAATATCTATGTAGTTTTCTTGAAAGTTTTTTTTGTATTCATGACTTCCATGAAAAAAAATTATGCATTTTGACACATACATTTGTAACCTTGATAATTACAAAATATGAATAACTTCAATATCAGACATAACAAAAGGACATGTCTTTGTTAACACAAAGCTCAAATTTGCACATTCCATATGGGTGATTCTTGTTTGTCAATATTTCATGGAGATTTGTATTAATTTGTAATAATTAACACATGTTATGCATGGATGATTAAAATCATGTAAGATTTTATTTTTGGTTTAATTTTAAAGGCAATGTATGTTAGGTTATAAAATATACCTATTAGGGTCGTGAAGAGGCATTCAGTCAAAATATGTTAACATTTAAACTGTTAACCATGAACAATTAATTCCATAAGTTATTTTAACAATAAAAGGAAATGTTGGTTTTTGAAGTTATTATCTTGTTTAAAAATAAATTATTTAACACATGTGACAAATATGTCAAGTGGTTATGATTAATTAAATAATTAAATTTAGATTAATTTTGCATAATCTAGCTTAACTAGGCTAATCTAGTTTAGCGTGTAGTTTAGTTATGAACCAATTTTAGTATGAACATATTCAAACTAATTTGTGAATTCAATATAAAATTCAAGTTTTGTGATCTCAAATTTCTATTTGATGATTTGAAATTCCAAAACATAGTGTATTTATGTTTTGCAAGTTTTTTTGTGTTTATGTAATTTTTCATGGTACATGGTGTTGATGTTGTTGTTTCTATATTTTTGGTTTGGATTCTTACATTGTTATACTTGAGTTCATTTTGAATCACTAAAGAAAGGTGTAGTTTGTTTAATGTTGTAGTTAAATTTAATAAGTTTAATACTAGGTTTTGGTTTTGTGTTTTGCACACAAAAAATTAGTTTTGTGTTTTGCATGAAGTTTTTTTGTTTTGTGTGTTAGTGCACAATAGTTTTTGTTGCATCAAGAAGGAGTTACAATTGGGGTGGTGTTGGCAAAAAACAAGGTTTTTGGGTTTGTTTTTATTGTGAAACTTCTTTGGGAGTTGAATGCAAAACAAGGCATGAATACCTTGGAGCTCGAATGGAAACAAAAAAAAACTATCAAAACCTTAAGGATGGCCTTATTATAGTGGTAGGAGCCCCCTTGGTTCTTTTATTTCCTCTTTCCATTTCCTTTTTTTTTTTTTTTTTTTTTTTTTTTTTTTTTTAGAAATGTTTGGTAATATTTTTTATGGGTTAGAATAGGGGTAAGTTTTGTTTGTTTTGGGTGAATTTAATGGGTTTTTAATTTTTTTTTCTTTTTTTTTTTTTTTTTTTTTTTCTTTTTTTGGTATGTGAAGCAACTGATGGCAATAGCTAGTAGGAGCATAGCCATTATTGCCATTGCTAAGAGCTCAAGCCAAGGCAATAGCTAGTAGGAGCGGAGCCATTATTGCCATTGCTAAGAGCTCAAGCTCTTGGATGCTTAGCTTTCAACGCCAATTTACCATGGAGAAAAAGGTGTGCCTTCTACCCCTTAATTGTTGACATCACCAATGATGTAACTTTAATTGTAGTTATAATTGAAGAAAAGGAGGGGTGGGGAGATCTTCTCCCCATTGTTTTTGTCATTGTCATAACACGATGACAATGACAATGAAAAAGAAGAATCAAGCAAAAAGGGGGAAAAAAATGAAGAAAAAGAAGGGAAGAATAAAAAATGAAGGGAGGGGATGGCGACAATGGGAGTGTGGAGCTCCACGGTGCCCTTATCGTGAGTTTCAACTTCACCCAAACCTCCACCGAACCTATTAAGTTTAGTAGGTTGGGAGGTTCACAAGGCATGGGGGAAGCCTTGGATAAAAAAACTTGAAGAATTCGGACTTTCCTTTTTTCATTTGGCTTTAAAATAAGCATAATTGTTTAAGAGGTCAAATCTTCATTAATTTAAAATGAGATCAAAGTTGAAAAGGGAAATATATTTAATTGATGTGAAAAAAAAAATTAGGAGAAAAAATGTTTACCCATTTTAATGAAAAGGTAGTTAAAAGGACAAAATAAAATGTTTAATCGCCAAGTTTTATGTGGAGGTGATATTAAAAGATTGTCAAATGTCACTTCCCATTAAATATTAATGAATTTGATGTTTATAATGAGTTTATTAAATCTAACTAATTCCATAAACATGAAATTGATAGAAATAATGTAAACATGTCAACTTTGATACAATGTTTTGATGGATATATCATTTTCAATGTTGAGTTGAATATTTTTAAATTTCAATTAAAAATGTCGACTAAAATATTACAAAAAGTTGAAATTTGATGTTTTATGTTTTCATATGTGAATTAATTAGCTAGAATAATAATATAAATTTATTATTTTGTTACAATTTTTGATATAAATCATTATTAATTAAGAAATAAAAAATTAGTTATTAAAAAAACTTGATAAATCAGTTTTTAAATTATAATGAAATTTCATACTGATTTATTTGTAAATTTGATTTTCAATACAAACCAAAAGTTATCAACATGTTAAATTTATTACTACCATTTGTTAATTGGAATGATGAAAATTATGAAAATTAATGAATATCAAATCCAATAAAAGAATTATGGATGTAGAATGTGGTTTAATGGTATGAAATATACCAAGACAAGTTAATCATTTCATTTGGAACAAAATGTTAAAATTAAAAAATTTGAAACAATTTGCAATCATGATGTATAGGTTGAAAACTTTAATTGTAATTTAATATTCATCTTTCAAACATAAATAATGTAATATTTAATAGGGTTTAATGTAATGCTAAACTTCAAAATGTAATTGTTGAATGAAAATATGAAACAAAAATGTACTTGAATGTGAATCATGCATTATTAAATAACAACATACAAAAAAAAGATTCAAAGTTTTCAAAACCTTGGTGTGATACATAACGATAATACACGTGATGCATGTTTGATTTAAATTTTGGTTAAATCAATCTTTGGGTAATGTAGAATTTGAAATCAAGAGTTCAACTTTGAACATGTTTGAAAACTAAATTAAAAAATGGTAAAGTTTTATGATTGAATTTTTAAAATAAAATCAATGTTTATAGTTTTTCAAGTTTTGCCCATTTCAATTTGCACTAATTTTGCAAGAATTTATGATTTGCCCACAAACTAAACCACTTCTTTAATTATTATTTTTTCATCAAAATCCCCCCCCCACCCCTCTTTTTTTAAAGCTTGTATGCCAATAGGTCACTTATCCTCCGATGCATTTAATAAAATTTATAACACATCGAGAAAAAATTATAACCTCCCCAACATAATCATGGGATATAAAAAACATGCATGATTTAATAAATTCATAATAAATTCAAGATTATTTAAATACATTTGATTACTACAATATAAATGCAAAGTCAACACATGTTTGTAGAATAATTATTTAATTTTCAAATTTTCATGTCAAAAAAAATATTTTTGAATATTTCAAAAAACTGTGCATTTTCATTTTCAATTTTTTTTTCTTTGAAAAAATAAAATTGAAAATTATAATGCTTTTGCAAAGAATGTAATTAGTGTCAAAGTGCCAAGGTAATACATTAATAAATAAATTTTAAATATAAAAATGACATCCATTTATAATAGATTATGCAATAAACAAGATGATTTATTTTTTTTGAGAAGGCCATATTTGTAAAAGGCACAAGGATCGTCAAATGAATTTTAAAAACCATACAAACCATTTTATCTCATGAAACAAGACATGCACAAAGATATTTTAATTTATTTATTCATATTATGTATGCAATCATGTAACAATGATAAAATGACATTTTGCATGCAAAATTTGTCTTCTAAACATTCATAAATCCTTATTCAATTTTGCTGGATATTGATTTTAGGAATAAAAAATGTCAAATGTGAATTTCAAAGATACATTATTCAAAGTATATCGTCGCACATGTGAAGGAGGAGAAATCATGCCATTAAAAACATTATTGTAAAGGTATAAATGGGTTGATACCATAAAATGTGCATTATATAATTATAATGTGATGCATTTAATCAAATTATCAAAAACACATATCAAAATAATTTTGTAACCAAAAAATTAAAAACATAGGAAAAACATAAAGGAAAGTAATACATTTTTTTTTTTTTTGGTCCATTAATTCTTTTAATAGTTTCTTTTCACATAATGCACACATAATGAGGTGAGCATAACTTGGTGTTTAACATTTTAAGTAAGTGCAAATCACAATGAAAAAGAAAAAATATGTTCATGCCTAAATATAGAAAACACATTTCATGTTCATATGTCAATGACATGAAATGTTGAAATAACCTTAAGCAAGATGAATTTCAGCCAAAGAACAATGATGATATGATGTAACGTATAACATGTAATAAATCTTTTTTATTTGCACCAAGACTAAAAACATTGGAAAATGTTATTTCTAAGTGTTATTTAAGTGAAAGACACTAATTCCTTCCTATATAAAATTGAAACCCATTCAACGTATTTGAATTCAATTTGAGTAAATCTAAATTCAATTCCAATTCAACAATTGGATTAACATTCAATTAAAGAGAGTTGGTATGCAAATTGGTGGTAAATGTATTAAATATCTTCTTGTGAATATGTTGTTGAAAAAAACATTCAATTCACAAATCTGAAAAGACACATGTTTCCATGCCGATTTAGTTGGGAATGAGCTAACAAATTCCGATTTGGAATTGTCCAATGTATGACAACTTGAGGAACCTAAAGTAGTCCAACCTAAACTAATTCCAATGAATCATTGTCAAGAGAATTAAAATTTGATTTATAGGTACATATTTTTGTAATCAACTTATTTGGAAGCATTGTTTTGATATTTAATTGCATAGGACATGAAGTAGTATAATATGTACTTGGCATGTTTTGTTTTCCAAATTCTCTAGATTTATCCAAAGTCTATGGGTTTGAGCCATTCACAAGATAATTTTTGTTATCATGCATGTATATGTTAATGTCATTTGTTGAAATAAGTATGTTTTCCAAACCTAACTATCTCACTCCTCTCCCCTACCCACTTACATGAAAAGGCAAAACCTTTACAATTATATTTCAAACATCTTTTCAAAATATTCCTTTATTTTAACATTATTATTATTATTATTATTA
>Ga0116228_10005557_pt1 | contig 11237 bp, 9 predicted proteins | sample S1TSphfallax_2_FD_89694 | JGI IMG/M metagenome (GOLD analysis project Ga0116228, IMG submission 89694) | Host-associated microbial communities from peat moss isolated from Minnesota, USA - S1T2_Fc - Sphagnum fallax MG | ecosystem: Host-associated > Plants > Peat moss > Unclassified | place: USA... | reverse complement strand
GGAGATAGATTGAAACTGAGTCTCAGTTCAACTCGTCTTACTCTCTGGTGCCACCGAACCATGATCCTTTCCGTCCGCGCCGCATGCGGCTGACCGATCTTCCGGTGGGAGCGTCCGGGCGGGTGTGCGAACTCGCGGGCGAGCCGGGGGTCTGTGCGCGCCTGCGCGAGATGGGATTTTGCGAATCCGCCGTCATCGAAAAGATCGGCGGGGTGCGGACGCTGCTCTGCCAGCTGTGCGACACGCGGATTGCGCTCAGCGAACGCGCCGCCGAGCACATCGTGGTCGAGCTGATCCGGGGTGGCGCCTGATCCGACGGTTGAGTCGCCCATGCCGCCGCTGATCAAACTCTCGGAGCTGCCGATTGGGGTCTCGGCGGTCATCCGCGAATTCGCCAAGGCCGGCACCGCCTCGATCCGGCTGCGGGAAATGGGGCTCGTGGCGGGCACGGCGGTCGTGGTGGTAAGGACCGCACCGCTGGGCGATCCCCTGGAGCTGTTGGTGCGGAGTTATCATCTCACGCTGCGCAAGAGCGAAGCGGAGCATGTGCTGGTCGAGCGGGTCGCGGCATGATCGCGACCGCCAAGTCCGCGCGCGCGCCCATCTTTGCGTTGGTGGGTAATCCGAACTGCGGCAAGAGCACGCTGTTCAATGCCCTGACGGGGTTGAAGCAGAAGGTGGGCAATTATCCCGGCGTGACCGTGGAGAAGAAGGTCGGCACCGCCTATTCCCAGCACGGCCAGCCGTTCATGCTGATCGACCTGCCGGGCACGTACTCGCTCGCGGCGCGCTCGCCCGATGAGGCGGTGACCCGCGACGTGCTGCTCGGCCGGCGGGCGGATACGCCCCAGCCCGACCGGATTCTCTGCGTGGTCGATGCGACGAACCTCGAGCGGAATCTCTATCTCGTCCACCAGGTGCTCGATCTCGGCCGGCCCGTCATCGTCGTGCTGAACATGATGGATCTCGCCACGGAGGCGGGTCTGCGGGTCCGCGTCTCCCGGCTGGAACAGACCCTGGGCGTGCCGGTGATCGCCTGCGAGGCGGTGCACGGTCGGGGCCTCATCGAGCTGAAGCTCGCGATGAGCCGGGCGGACCTGCCGCTCTCGCGCCACGCGTGGGATGTGCCGGCGGCGATCGCGCCGGCGGTGGCGGAACTTCAGGCCTCGCTCGCGGGCAACGACCGCAAGAGCCCGCTGATCGCGCGAGCGGAGGCCTTGTTGCTGCTCACGGATCAGGACTCGGTGCGCGTCGCGGGATCGAGTCCGCTCGGCGCGCGCACCGAGGAGATTTTGCGTTCCTGGCAACGGCGGTGGGAAGGGGAGGGCGTGGATTGGGCCGGCATCCTGGTCAATTCGCGCTACGATGCGATCGGCCGGCTGGCCGCTGAAGTGGTGTCGCGGGATCGGCCGCCCGCCAAGACGGTCAGCGACCGCATCGATGCCTGGGTGACCCACCCGCTCTGGGGCTGGGTGATCCTGGGCACGGTGATGACGCTGCTGTTTCTGAGCATCTTCACCTTCGCGCAGGCCCCCATGGACTGGATCGGCAATCGCTTCGATGCGCTCGCCGGCTGGATTCGGGGCGCGATGGCCGCGGGCGACTTGCGGGACCTGCTCACGGACGGCGCGGTGGCGGGCGTCGGCACGATTCTGACGTTCCTGCCGCAGATCCTCATTCTGTTCTTCTTCATCGGCCTGCTGGAGAGCACCGGCTACATGGCCCGGGCCGCGTTCATGATGGACCGGCTGATGAGCCGGGTCGGACTGAACGGCAAGAGCTTCATCCCGCTGATCAGTTCCTACGCGTGTGCGATCCCCGGCATCATGGCGACCCGGACGATCGAGGAGCCCAAGGACCGGCTGGTCACGATCCTCGTCGCTCCGCTGATGAGCTGTTCGGCGCGGCTGCCCGTGTACCTGCTGATGATCGCGGCGCTGGTGCCGGGGGATCGGGTGCCCGTGGGCACGAAGGTGGGGATCATGCTGGGCATGTACCTGCTGGGCACGCTCGGGGCGTTTGGCTTTGCGTGGCTCTTCAAGCGGACGCTGCTCAAGGGGCAGCCACCGCTGATGATCATGGAGCTGCCGCCCTATCGGCTGCCGCGGCTGAAGGACGTGGCGCTGCACATGACCGAACGGGCGGGACTGTTCATCAAGCGGGCCGGCACGGTGATTCTCGGGATCAGCATCGTGCTGTGGTTCCTCTCGTCCTACCCGAAGCCACCGCCGGGCGCGTCGGCGACGCAGCAGCTGAATCACAGCTTCGCGGGGCAGGTGGGGCGGGCGATCGAACCGATCATCAAGCCGCTCGGCTTCGATTGGCGGATCGGCATCGGACTGGTCAGCTCGTTCGCCGCGCGCGAGGTCTTCGTGAGTTCGACGGCGGTCGTCTTCAGCGTCCAGGATTTCGACAGTGGGAAAAACTCCGATGTCACGCCGCTGCGGGAGGCGCTGCGCAACGCGCGGTGGCCGGACGGGCGGCCGCTTTTCACCCCGCTGACCTGCCTCAGCCTGATGATCTACTATGTGTTTGCGATGCAGTGCATGAGCACGATCGCGGTCGTGCGGCGGGAGACGAACACGTGGCGCTGGCCGATCTTCCAAACGCTCTACATGACTGGCGCGGCTTGGGTTTTGTCGTTTATTGTCTACCAGTCGGGGCGGGCGCTGGGCTACTGAGTCCCCCGACTTATCGTTTCGCCGGTCCCCTTCCGCCTCTCTCCCTTTCCCGCTCGCCACCGCCGCCACGATGTCACCCGAAGTCCAAACTCTCGCCGCGCTCGCGCTCGTCGGCGTCGCCGCGATCTGGCTGACGCTGCGGGCCTTCGCGGCGCGACGGAAGCCCGGCTGCGGAGGCGGCTGCGGCTGCACGAGCGAGGAGCTGCGGGCGAAAGCGCGGCGACGGGCGGACGCGGTGCGGGCCGACTAGGCCGGCCGGCCGACGGTTCCTCCCGGCAATCCTGGTCCCTCGGGGGGGCGCCGCAGCCGAGATCATGCAAGGTGCGCCCTAAGCCTGGGCGGGGAACTGCGCGATCCCAGGGTTGCGTGAACCGCCCGTCCCATCAGAAAGAATCGATGCTCAAGGTCTACACCTACGCCAAATGCAGCACCTGCCGCCGCGCCACGGACTGGCTGCGGGCGAGGGGAGCGGCCTTCGCCGAACACCCGATCCGGGAAACACCGCCCACGCTCGCCGAGTTGCGGCGGCTGCTGGCGGCCTACGGCGGGCAGATCAAACGACTCTTCAACACCTCGGGCCTGGATTACCGCGCCCTGAAGCTGGGCGACGCGTTGGCCGCGATGAGCGAAGCCGAGGCGTTGGCGCTGCTCGCGGGCAACGGCAACCTCGTCAAACGCCCGGTGCTGCTCGGCCCGGGCGTGGCGCGGGTGGGGTTCGACGCCGTCGCCTGGACGGCGGCGTTGGACGCCGCGAGTTAAGCCGAAACGCGGCTAGGGGCGTTTTGCGCGGGCCCGAACATGATTTGGGCCGCTCCGCGGCGTTTAAGATTCGCCCTAAAGCGCCCGGCGCTCCACGTTTTGGCGGATAGAGATGATCTCCCGTTTCCTGCCGCACCCGGTACGCCGCCTCCTCGGCGTCAAGAGTCAGCCGCGGGAACGCCTGCCCGCTTATCAATTGATCGACCAGCCGGGGCAACTGGCCCCGCTGCTGGAGGCGCTCGACCGCGTCACGGAGGTCACCCTGGATACCGAAGCCGACAACATGTTTCACTATCGGGTGCGGCTGTGCCTGATGCAGTTCCTCGTCGGTGAATCGGTGTTCCTGCTCGATGTGCTGGCTCCGATCGATTTGACGCCCCTTTGGCCGCGCCTCGCCCAGAAGCATCTCGTGATGCACGGCAGCGACTTCGATCTGCGTCTCCTGCACGACCTCTGCGGCTTCCGCGCGAAGAGCCTGTTCGACACCGTGCTCGCCGGCCAGATTCTGGGCCGCGCGCGGGTGGGACTCGCCTCGCTGATCGAGGATGAATTCCAGGTGCAGCTCGACAAGGAGGGCCAGCGCGCCAACTGGTCGAAGCGGCCGCTGACCCAGAAGTTGCTCGACTACGCCGCTCTCGACGTCTGGTACCTGCCCACCCTGCGCGATCTGATGACCCGCCAATTGCGGCGCACGGGGCGTCTGAGCTGGCTGGAGCAGCAATGCGCCGCGCAGATCGAATCGGGCGCGCAGGGCTTCGCACCGTCGGGGGAGAACGACTGGCGAATCGGCAAATCCGAGCGGCTGCGCGGGCGAGGGCTCGCGGTGCTGCACGCCGTCTGGCACTGGCGCGAGGAGCAGGCCCGCCGGTTGGACACCCCGCCCTTCAAGGTCTGCAACAACGACCTGCTGCTCCATCTGGCCTACGGCGCCGAGGATGGCGACGCCGCGGCCGCGGTCCTCGCCAAGATCAGCCTGGGCAAACGCCATCTCCGCCTGATCGGTTCTCTGACCGCCGCCGTTCAGGCTGGCTACGATCGCGATCCGTCGACCCTGCCGCGGCGGCCCGGACGCGACCCCAGCCACCAACCGCTGACCCAGGAGGAATTGGCGCGCCTCGACCGAATCAAGGAGGATCGCGATCGGATCGCCAGTGGGTTGGCGATTGAGCCCACGCTCATCGCCAACCGGTCGCAACTGTCCCAGATCGCGCGGGATCCCGGCAAACTCGGCGACCTGCTCTTGCCTTGGCAGGCGGGATTGCTCGCAGGAGCACCCTCGCTCAAGCGCGCTCCGGACCGGGCGTGAACGCCAACATCAGCCGCCATCTGGACCGGATGGCCGCGGAGCAGCCGGAGACCGCGGCGCTCAAAATTCCGCGCGGTCGGACCGGCGAAGGCCGGATCGATTACCTCACCCTAAGCTTTGCCGAACTCGCCGCCGAGGCCGAGGCCTGGCGCGCGCGGCTGGAAGCCGCCGGCGTACGTCGCGGGGACCGCGCTTTGGTCATGGTCCGCCCGGGCCTGCCCCTGATCGCCTCGGCGTTCGCCCTCTTCAAGCTGGGCGCCGTACCCGTCATCATCGATCCCGGCATGGGCCTGCGGAACTTCCTGACCTGCGTCGCCCGCTCCCGCCCCCGCGTCCTCGTGGGCATCCCGCTCGCGCAGATCCTCTCCCGTCTCTTCCGTCGCGCTTTCCGCACCGTGGAGATCCGGGTCCGCGTCAGCAGCTCGCTGCTCGCTCGCCTTACCGTGGATCCCCATCCAGATCTGGCGAGGCCCTCTCCGGCGGCGGAGGCGGTCCGAAGCGTGGGCAGAACTCAGGAGTGCGCGCCCGATGATCTAGCCGCAATCCTGTTCACCTCCGGATCGACCGGCGCCCCCAAAGGCGTGTGCTACGAACACGGCATGTTCGAGGCGCAGGTGCGGATGATCCGGGAGACTTATCGCATCCAACCCGGGGAGATCGACCTGCCGCTGCTGCCCATCTTTGCGCTGTTCAATCCGGCGCTCGGCCTGACCAGCGTGATCCCCGAAATGGACGCCGGTCGGCCGGCGGCCGCCGATCCGGCGAAACTGGTGCAGGCGATCCGGCAGGAAGGCGTCACGAATTCATTCGGGTCGCCCACGCTCTGGCGGAAGATCGCCGCCCATTGCGCCGAACGAGGGGTGGCCCTCCCCAGCCTGCGCCGGGTCCTGTGTGCCGGCGCGCCGGTGCCAGCCGATTTGTGGCGGGCGGCCCCCGCGTTCCTGCCGAACGGCGAGCTGCACAGCCCCTATGGGGCCACCGAAGCGCTGCCGGTCAGCAGCGTGTCGGCCGCCGAAATCGAGCCCGACGGCGTGCGCGGCGCCTGCGTGGGCCGGCCGCTGCCGGGCGTCACGGTCAAGGTCGTGGCTATGACGGAAGGACCCCTGCGCGGACTGGCCGAGGTGCGCGAGTTGCCGGCCGGCCAAATCGGCGAATTGATCGTGGCGGGACCGATGGTGACCAAAGGCTACGATGCGCTGGCCGAGGCCACGGCGGCGGCGAAGATTCCGGACTCCGGGGCGCCGGGCGGCGTCTGGCACCGCCTGGGAGATTGTGGCTACGCCGACGGCGACGGCCGACTCTGGTTCTGCGGGCGGCAGGTCGAACGGGTCGAGACCGCCGCCGGTCCGATGTTCACCGAGCCGTGCGAGCAGGTCTTCCGCCTCCATCCGCGGGCCCGCCGGTGCGCCCTGATCACCGGTCCGGACGGTCCGGCCCTCGTCGCGGAGACCCGCGTCCGCGGCCGCGCGGACGCCGACCGTCTCGCCCGCGAACTGCGCGAATTGGGCCGGGTGCACCCGCACACGGCGGCGATCCATACCTTCTGCTTCCGGCCGGACTTCCCGGTCGACGTCCGGCACAACGCCAAGATTCATCGGCTGGCGCTGGCCGCTTGGGCGCGGTCGGGGCGCGCCCGCCTCCACCGGGTGGACTGAGCCCGCGCCCTCCACTCCCCGCCCTCTCCGTGCCGCCCCCCGACTCCATTTCGTCCCCCGACTCCATTCCGTCCCCCGCGCCACTGCGGGGACCGGCGCTGGTCACCGGCGGCACCGGCTTCCTGGGCCGCCGGCTGGTCGAGCGTCTGCTGGCGGAAGGGCGCCCCGTCACGATCCTGGCCCGCCACGACGCCCCGGATCTGACCGCCCGTGGAGTCCGCTGCCTCCGCGCCTCCCTCGAGGATACCGCTGCGGTGCAGGCCGCCTGCGCGGGCATCGGCACGGTCTTTCACGTCGCCGCCAAAGTCGGAGTATGGGGTGATGCCGCCGATTATTTCCGCACGAACGTCCTCGGCACCCGTGCGGTGCTCGCCGGCTGCCGGGCGCACGGGGTCGCGCGGCTCGTCCACACGAGCACGCCGAGCGTGGTGTACAACGGCGGGCCGCTGGCGGGCGCCGACGAATCCTGGCCGCTGACCACCCGCTGTCCCAGCCCCTATCCGCTGACCAAGGCGCAGGCGGAACGGGAGGTGCTGGCCGCCAACGGAGCCGCGCTGCGCACGGTCGCACTTCGGCCGCATTTGATCTGGGGCGTCGGCGATCCGCACCTCATCCCGCGCGTGCTCGCCCGCGCGCGGGCCGGGCGCCTCCGCATCGTGGGCGACGGCCGCAACCGCGTCGACCTGGTGCACGTCGACAATGCCGTCGCTGCGCACCTCGCCGCGGAAACGGCGCTCTGCGTTCCGACGGCCGCCGCCGCCGGGCGGGCCTATTTCATCACGAACGGCGAGCCGGTCCTGCTCTGGGAGTGGATCAACGGCCTCCTCCATGCCCTGGGCGAGCGGCCCGTCACCCGGCGGGTGCCGTTGCGCGCGGCGTACGCCGCCGGGGCCGCGGCGGAGTGGGTCTGGCGCGGCCTGCGCCTGGCCGGCGACCCGCCGATGACGCGTTTCGTCGCCAACGAATTGGCAAAGGATCATTGGTTCGACCTCACCGCCGCCCGGCGCGATCTGGGTTACCGCCCGCGGGTCACGATGACCGAGGGAACGGCCGAGCTGGTCAGGGCGCTGCTCGCTGCCGCACCGCCTCGAAGAGCGCGATGATGGTCGCCATCGCTACGTTCAGCGAATCCGCCTGACCCGCCATGGGGATGCGGACGGGCAGGTCCGCCCCGTGCAGCCAAAATTCGCTCAAGCCGTATTGTTCGCTGCCCATCACGACCGCCAGCGGCCCCCGCAGATCGGCGCGGGTATAAAGCGTCTCGGCCGCGGGGGTCGTGGCCACCACCCGGATGCGCCGTTCCCGCAGCCACGCCAGCACGGCCGCGCTCTCCGCCACCACGCAGGGCACGGAGAAGAGGACGCCGGTGGACGCCCGCACCACGTTGGGATTGAACAGGTCCGTCACGGGATCGCACACGACGACCGCGTCGCACCCCGCCGCGTCGGCACTCCGCAGGATCGTCCCCAGGTTACCCGGTTTCTCGATCGCCTCGACCACGAGCAGGAACGGCTCCGCCGGCAGGACCAGCTCCGCGAGCGTGCGCCGCCATTGCGGCGCCACCGCCAGCAGGCCGTCCGGCCGTTCCCGATACGCGACCTTGGCGAACGCCGCGCGCGAAAGCTCGCACAGGCTCGCGCCGGCCGCTTCCGCCTGAGCCAAAAGCGCCGGTTCGTTGGCGCCGAGGAACCACTCCGGGGCAAAGTAGACCGACTGCAGGGTCACGCCCTTCTCCAGCGCCCGCCGGATTTCGCGGTAGCCCTCCACGAGAAAGCACCCCGCCTCGTCGCGCGCCCGCCGGTCGCGCAGCTTGACCAGCTCCTTCAACCGCGGATTCTGCAGGCTGGTGATTTTCTCGGCGGGCATCGCCCGAGTTGAGTTCTTCCCGCCCCCCGTGTCCAAAAAGAAAACCAGCCGCGACCGCCCCTTCCCCTATCACCAGGAACTTGAGCTGGAGATCGCCACGCTCACGAATCAGGGGGTGGGGCTCGGCCGCGTCCCGTTGCCCGCCGGCGCGACCTGGGACCCGGCGGCGAACGCGCCACCCGAGCCCACGGCGAGAGCCGCCTCGTCCGGCTGGGTCGTCATGGTCCCGTTCACGCTCCCCGGCGAGCGGGTCCGCGCCCGGGTTTTTCGCAATCATGCGAATTACTCCGAGGCCGATCTGATCGAGCTCGTCACGCCGTCGCCCCAGCGCCTCGTTCCGCCCTGTCCGCTCTTCGGTCGCTGCGGCGGCTGCCAGTATCAGAATCTCGCCTACCCGGAACAGTTGGCGTGGAAGCAGCGGCAGGTCGCCGAACTCCTGCGGCACCTCGCCGGCGTCGAATTCCCGGTGGCGCCCGTGCACGGTTCGCCGCGGCCGTTCGGCTACCGCTCGAAACTCACGCCCCATTTTGCCGCGCCGCGGGACGGGCGGGAAGCCGCGATCGGCTTTCTCCGCCAGGGCACGCGCTTCGATCTGATCGACGTGCCGCGGTGCGCGATCGCGACCGAGGCGATCAACGCCCGGCTGCCCGAACTCCGCGCCGAACTCCGGAGCCGCCTTGCCGCCGGGGAATTCCCGCGCGGCGGCACGCTGCTCCTCCGCGACGCCGCGGGGGTGGTCGCGACCGAGCCCTCCGCCACGGTCACCGAAGTCGTCCCGCTGGAGTCGGGGCCGGCGCTGCGGCTGCGCTTTCTCGCCCGGGATTTCTTCCAGAACAACCCCTTCATCCTGCCCGCCTTCGTGGACTATGTCGCCGGCCAGGCGGCCGGCACGGGTGCGCGCTTTCTCGTCGACGCGTATTGCGGCAGCGGCCTCTTCGCCCTCGGCGCGGCCCGGCGGTTCGAGCGGGTGACCGGCATCGAGATCAGCGAGAGCTCCGTGGCGTGCGCCCGCGCCAACGCTTCCGCCAACCATATCGCCAACGCGACCTTCGTCGCCGGCGACGCGAGCGCGCTGTTCGCGAAGCTGGACTTCCCCGCGACCGAGACCGCCGTCGTGATCGATCCTCCGCGCAAGGGCTGCGACGAGCCCTTCGTCCGCCAGCTGCTGGCCTTCGGTCCCCGCGCCGTCGTCTACGTGAGCTGCGATCCCGCGACCCAGATGCGGGACCTGCGCCATTTCCTCGCCGCAGGTTATGCGCTCGCCGCCGTTCAGCCGTTCGACCTCTTCCCCCAGACCCGGCACCTGGAATGCGTCATCACGCTCCGGCGCGGGGCCGTGGATCCGACGGCGAGTCCAGCGCCGTACGCCGTCATCCCGTCTGAAAACGCGTTGAAAGCGGGACCCGCCTGAGAAAACATCGCCGCCGCGTTCCCTCCGCCACCGCCCGCCATGCCCAGCCCTTCGCCGTCGCCCCATCCCTGGAAGTTTTTCCGCACCGGCGGACTCGACCAGGTGCGACTGGAGACGGGGGCGGATCTGCGGGCGCTGCCCACGCTGGATCAAAAGCTATGGGTCGCGCTGAGCTGCCCCGTCAAAGGCCTTGAGCTCGACGAGAAGACGCTCGCGCTGATCGACGCCGACGGCGACGGGCATATCCGGGTGCCGGAGCTGCTCGCCGCCACCAGCTGGGCCGACGCCCGCCTGGTCGATGTCGGCGACCTCCTCAAGGGCTCGCCCGAACTTCCGCTGGCCGCGATCGCGGCCAACACGCCGGCCGGCGAAATCCTCGTCGCGTCCGCCCGGCAGATTCTCACGAGCGCCGGCCGGCCCGATGCCGCCGCGATCACCGTCGCGGAAGCCGCCGACACGGCGAGCATCTTCGCCGCCAGCCCGCTCAACGGCGCCGGGGTGATCCCGCCCGAGGCGACCGCCGATCCCGCTCTCCAAACGCTCATCGGAGAGATTGTCACCTGCGTCGGAGGCACCCCCGACCGCAACGGGTCGATCGGCGTCACGTCCGCGCAGATCGACCATTTTTTCGACGAACTGTCCGCCTATGCGGCCTGGGTCAGTCAGAGCGCCGAACGGGACATCGCCATCCTGGGCGACGCCACGGATGCCGCCGTCGGAGCGCTCCGGGCCGTCCGCGCGAAGGTGGACGACTACTTCGCCCGCTGCCGCCTCGCCGCCTTCGACACCCGCGCCATCCCGGCGCTCAACCGCGAGGAAGCCGACTACAACGCCATCGCCGCCCACGAACTCACCCGGTCCGGGCCGGAGGTCACGGCCTTCCCGTTGGCGCGAATCGCCCCCGATCGCCCCCTGCCGCTGACGCAAGGTCTGAACCCGGCGTGGGCGGACGCGATCGCCGCGCTCCAGGCCAAGGTCATCACACCGCGGCTGGGGGCGGGCCGGACCGAACTGACCGAAGCCGACTGGCTCGCGCTGAACGCGGCGTGCGCGCCCTATGAGACCTGGCTCGGCGGCAAGGCGGGTAGCGCCGTGGAGCGCCTGGGGCTCGCCCGGGTGCGCGAATTGCTGGCCGGACCGGGCCGCGCCGCCCTGGCCTCCCTGGTGGCCAAAGACCAGGAACTCGCCCCCAAATTTCAGGCGATCAGCGACGTCGAGCGACTCGTCCGCTACTACCGCGACCTGCGGGATCTGCTATTCAATTTCGTCAACTTCGCGGACTTCTACTCCCGCAGCCGCTGGGCCGTCTTCCAGGCAGGCACGCTCTATCTCGACGGGCGCAGCGCCCGGCTTTGTCTCCGCGTCGATGCGACGAACCCCCTCGCGGCGATGAGCAAGGCCTGCATCGCCTACTGCCAGTGCACCCGCAGCGGCGGACAGACCATGCTGGTCGCCGCCTGCATCACCCAGGGCGACAGCGATTACCTCCTCGCCGGACGCCACGGCGTGTTCTACGACCGGCAGGGCCGGGACTGGGATGCCGTCATCACCACCGTCGT
>Ga0116228_10005555_pt1 | contig 11238 bp, 6 predicted proteins | sample S1TSphfallax_2_FD_89694 | JGI IMG/M metagenome (GOLD analysis project Ga0116228, IMG submission 89694) | Host-associated microbial communities from peat moss isolated from Minnesota, USA - S1T2_Fc - Sphagnum fallax MG | ecosystem: Host-associated > Plants > Peat moss > Unclassified | place: USA... | reverse complement strand
CGAAGTTCTACACTGTTGAGGATGAGATTTTGAAGAGAGATTGCAAACCCAATAATGTGGTAAGGTTCACTAGTTTATACACAAAATTTGAGATTACTAGAGATCAGTGGCTGCTTCTCTCGTACGCGCATCATCATCGAGGGAAACTTCCAATCTCGGAAATAAAGAACTGGTTCCAGAGGTTTCGCGGCTCTTAAAACTTAGTAGTTGGTATCTTATGATGCTGTTGCTCCGACTGTCATCCGTTTTCCAACAGCTTCAGAAGCACTTCTACTCCGAAGTTTGGGTAACAAGAGACAGCAGACTTTCAGTGTCACCTTTGCACATCACCCACCAGGGACCACAAACATGATGACCTTTGCCAAACCTTTCCTGACCATGTGTCAATCTCATGTTGACACAACGATGAAGGAAGTTGCCTGCCTGTTAGTGTAAACATTCAATTATATATCATGTTAGAGGAATGAATCATCTTCACGGTGTCAATTGCAATATGACACAACTTTTGATTGAGTTGCAATCGTCGCAACCATTTCTCAGAAAAAAACGACTTGTGAAACAAAATTTGCATGAGTTGAATAACAATGCTTACATCAGCCACAAAGTGTAAATATCATTTTTTATAAGCACAATATCTATTCACAATATCTTGATTGAAGTTGTTGCTGATGATGATCACCATTTGTTGTCATACATAGAAGGAAAGCAAACAAGTGCAAAATATCACAATATCTTGATAGATCATGTCAAGAGAACATCTGTTTGCTTGCACAAAACATGAAATTCAACATCCCTTTACAATGACAACGAAAAAATCTTGAACTACATCATGCGTGATCGTGCACTTTATCCTCATGAACACACAATAAAATACGTGTATCCTTATTGGATTTATGGTTTGATTGCATGTGTATTTAAAAAGATACAAGTTGTGGGATGGGGTAAGCCCAATTTAATATGTAATGTTAATAAAAAAATGTTTAAAATCATCCTAAAAGATGGGATGACTAGATGAGAAAAAAGCCAAGCACTTCAACTTGGGCCCGCACAAGATTTCAGCTGAACATAATGACAAATCAACAACATCTTTGAAATGATGTTAAAAAAATGAATGTTCATGCATGTTCTTTGAGATGTTCTTTTGAAAACGATTAGCTCCTTTCTTTGATAGTTGTTTAAAAAGTGAGATGAAAACTGGAATAGTTAAAAATAAAAGGTCACGAACCCCCTTAAGGTGAACCTAGAATGAAAATGGACCTAAAGTCCTACCTTGACTATTATGCATGTTTTGAGCTTGTACAAGCTAGGGTAGTAAGTATATAGGTGAAAGGAGGACAACATTTGCCAAAGCATATGGGATAAAAGTGAGGTGTTATGGAGTCCATGTTCGGGAACACATTGCGAACTTGGTGAACATATTGGGAACCTCATGAGAACCCATTGGACCTTTAAAGGAGCATAGTGGGAACACATTGGGAAGCAAGGAAAAATGAAAACGAATCCCCCCAACCCCCCCTTCCCCCCAAAACTTAAAAGGGCAAAAACTAAGGCACCTTGAGTGCATCCTTGGGCCTTCCCATTATTGGCTGCATGAAATTTCTCTTCCCAAAAGAGTTCATCACCATTGTTGGCCTGGGTTAATACCCTTTCCAAATAACACCTTACCTTAAATGGGATGGGGGTACTTATTCTGTTTCATATTAACTAGTTGGGGGTGCCTCACACATCCAACCTTGTTTTTGGGCAATAAGCCATTTTAATTGGCCCATTGCAAAAAACAAAATGTTGAAAGTATCAATGTATGCTATTATTTGTTTGGGGAAAACAATGTGCACAAGTAATATAGCTAGATTGCTATTGAGAACCATGTGTGCAAATAGCTAGTACCCATACATTAAATTGCTAGTTCAATCAAGACAACAGACCCCCCTCCTCCTCCACTCTCATATCCCAGGTCCCCGAGATATAGCCTTCTTGATAGGGGAACCTACATCAAAATAGGATATGACTACCTGGTTCATCAATCTCATTGGCTTGAAAATAAAATCTTCAAGCTTACACACAACTCTATTATGCTAAATATTGAAAGTAAGGGTCCCCTTGTGCCATTTTCCATTGGTCCTCTATAATTCTTAGAGGACTATCAAATCTTATTACACATTTAATTCTTAGTTCACTCAAGATAACTAGAAATACCTTCAGATCACCAATTCCGGCAATTTCATCTGTCAAAAACAATTTTTTTTCCATAGCTATGCACAAAGCCTATTCAACACCCTCTACCATACACTAACTATATAACCTTGTGTGTATAGTGTATAAAGAAATCTATGTTTTCAAGGTTATAATCTGTTTGTGGCTTGTCAAAAGTTTTAAACCCCTTCAGCTTCTCAGTGTTATTTTTATTGGCGACTTTTTTTTTACCAAGTTTCGACCTGAAAAATATTATGGTTTCAACCTTGGCAAGTGATTACTCCTGGACAAAAAAATGGCCCAATTTGCAAAATTTTGAGGGCAAAAAAAGGTTCTAAATCACCAAATTTTATGATAAGTTTCAAGTAGGTAGCCAAGAATATAAAAATATTTTTATTTTATTTTTTACTTTCATGTATAGTATGCAGCTAAATTTGACTAAATTAGTTTTTGGATGATCACCACCTTGGCTACATCACAAAATCCTTAAACAAAAACATTGATGTAGGTAGGTTTTTCAGAGAGTAATAAATTAAAAAGCTCAAGACTAGTGATTGCTTATGGTGTGTGCATTATCCAAAGAAACTTTCAATATTGTGATATGAGTGAGTGGTGAAATCATTGTGAGTGTAGCCTATGATATTTATGATGATTTTTCAACATGTTTAACTTTCTATCTTCATTTCTAAATTTCATTTCACTATTTTTGACGATTATTTAATGACGAAGCTGACCTTAAGGTAAGGGACTAGTAATGGCTGCAATAAGGATCTCTTACATAGGCCGATAGGTAGAAAATGGTACCTACTAAGTAAAGTAGGATTCTTAAGGTGGATTCACACTTGGTGTTAAGGATTCTAGTATTAAGTCCCCTAACACCAAGCTAGTCATTTAGGACCTACACCTATTTACCATGAAAATTTTATGTTAAGTTAACATTCAGTTAATATTAAATAATCACCCATTTAACATTGGGTGCCACCTAAGATGCCACCTAGATTTTCACTTAACACTGACATAACATTAGGTGTGAATGCACCTTAGTAAGTAGATGGTTTAGAGTTTAGACTAATTGTTGTAACACACCACACTCAATGTTTGTCTTTTTTAAATACTTTTATTTTCAAGGCTACAAACATGTCTTCAAAATCAGCTAGAAACTCACATAATATTAGGGTTTTTGAGGCCTAAAATCATACATTCACAATGTCACAATACTTATTGGCTTTAACTAAGAACCTTGTTTAACATTTAATTTGATTACCTACTTACTATGAATAGCCTATTTCACAAAATATTTTTTATTCAATCACAAAGTTTCCATGAAGTGAAGCAATGACCATGACCATATAGTCTACAATGGGTATTAAAATGCATATAGGAAAAAACATTTATCTATAATTGTGTTTTTTTAATCCTTAATTCTTACATGAGAAATTATTATTATTATGAGGTATACATTATTGCTAAAGAGGTCACAAATTGGAAATTAAACAATCTTGTTGTATTATAGATCAAATCTATTGGCAATGGTAATCAAAATGGATAGAAATTGTAATTTTTATTGAGTTCCATTCAAGTTTAAGTTGTGAATTTTCTTTTTTCCCCCTACTTTCATGTTGCTAAATTAAAAGGCAAGTATATCCACCAATGAGAATCAATTGACATAAAATCAAAATATTAATTTGTTAATAGACATTGGTAATCCATGATGATTTAAATTGTCCATCAAACCATTTCCACTTCTATTAATTTGAGAGCATGAAATCTAATCTTCACATATTGGAAACATAATTAACCTTTTTGACACCCCTAATGTCCTTCAACAACCTATGTAGCACACCCACCATTGCAAATGTCCTTCAACGACCTACTTAGCACCCCCACCATTGCCAATGTCCTTTTGAGTTCCCTTATTGCTTAAAAAACATTTTTTGGGGGCTCTTTCATTCCCCAACATCTTTCATGGCATGCTTCCTAGAGGCCTTTGACATCCTTTATGGTTGGAAAAAGTATAAAATATTTTAGACCATAATGGCCCCCCCCTCCCCCCCAATACTTTGTACCTATTTCTTGACACTCATGGCATCCCCCAAAATAAAATTCTTATATGTCCTAACAACCTTTAGGGTGTTTCTAGCTTGTTTTTTTGTTTCTTTTTTGCCTTCATTATTGTTTGTTGCAGCTTCATCATTCCTTCTTAACATTATTTCTTTGCCATCTCTTGTCATCCTTGGTGTTGTCCGTGTTTGTTTTCATCACTGACCAAACTTAGGTTGTCCTTGAATCAAAACATCATCAATCCAAATTTTTATGAAAGACATTTTGATGCGAGATGTTTGGTAAATTAACATCCCATCTTGGGATGTCTTTTCAAGACCTTAACTTGGCAACCTTACTATTAAACAATCTAAATGATTTAAAAATTTAAAAACTTTGAAAATGTTAAACTTGTTTCATTTGAAAACATTTCTAATGAGAATTAAGTTCTTATATATATATATATACAAAACTTCATGATATTTTACTCAACATAGATGGTACATATTACATATGCATTGTTGGATTACCATTTAGTTGAGTTTATTTCAAAAGCTCACATTTGAATAAGCATGATAAATTAACATGTGTGAAAACTCGGGTTTAAATGTGCTTTCAAACTAAACTTAATAAATGACAAAATTCTAAATAAAAATTTATGAATTATTCGAACAAGTTGCATAAGCTTACATGTTATAAATTTTTACACGAGTCATTAATCATAGTCAATAAACACATTTTTATATAATGAGTTGGGATGCTTATGATTTCTTGGATGTGGGGGTGTTGAACACACATTTTAAAGTTGAAAGATGAGAAAATCAAATGAGATTATTTGATGTTAACACAAATTAACATATTTTTTATATAATTTCATTTTGAAATTTGGGTGTGGAAGGAGGATTGAGGAAGAGTTGCACATTTTCAATAACATTAAAAGAGAACAAAAATTAAATGAAAACATTTTCAACTAATTTGAAAAAAATAATGACAAGAAAAAAATGTTTTACCCATTTCAAAGAGAAGGCAGTTTAAAGGGATCAAAATATGGCTTTCATCTTGTTTGTGAGCATATTAAATGTGTTCAATTCCCAACTTTGGATGTGAGGTGGTTGTTTCTTCCTCACCAACTTTTTATTCAAGTGTTATGTATACCATGTATGTAATCAACTTTGAGAGTATAATATGATTATTATTTTGGACTACATCTGCATAACATTATATAGTTTGCCTCTTCAAGGTTTATAGACCTTCGTCCTTGTAAGTCAATCTCATTGACTTACATGATTGGGTCCTACATTGTTCGAGGTATGGACTATTGTATCTAGGGAATGTTTTTTTGGTGATGCATTTTTTATTATGACATATTACATTATTATGTAAAAGATCGAGAATAATTGTACATGATTATGTCATTTTTAAAGCATTTCATTAAGTCCTTTAAATTTTGAAAAAATAGTGAAAACGTTGGTTATAATGTTTTGTGTGATTTTGAGTATTCTATACTTATTAGATTCAATCCAAATTACTCCACATGTTTTCATTTTATATTATAAAGGGCATTGGGTAGAAATATTTTAAACTTGCAATGTTAATACAATTTTTGACATTAAAAACATGAAAATTAAATGCTAATTACTCTTTGTGTGGTACTTGTTATCATGATTGCATTTGATAGTTGTTTGTCTTTTTGTTTTGTTGTGATATTTTAAAGCTTATGGTGGAAGCTTGTTTTTTCAAAGTTGTGTGTTGTTGGTTTCATGTTGTGTGTTTGGCAACATGTGGCTTGTATTGGCTTTTGTATTTGAATAAAGAACAAGTCATGTATATGTGTGCATTTGTAATGTTCTTTTCTCTCTTTTTTGGTTCATTATTGTGATGTATGCTTGGGAGGTTTTTTTTCTTTCATTGTTGTGTCAAAGGTTGTAAAGTTTTTCAAGCTTCAAGAAAACACTAGCCTAAATGGGATGTAACCCTAAAGAGGAAGGAGATAAGATATAATATCAACTAGCCTTTCCTTTGTTTCTCTACACACACTTAGGAAACTTTTCATTAGTTCTCAATTTCCAAAAGGACCCACTAAAAGAAAATGCCTTCAATCAACCACATTTAGCTCATATGCAAACTTTCTAGACAATAATTCCCAACAAAGTGCTAACACATGCTTTACCCTTTCACAAGTTGACATTTACATATTACCAAGTCTTTAGATCCATGCCCAAGAAAAAAACTTTGAAATTTTCAAACCAACATAAATGTCCTCAAGAATAAACTTGAATGTCCTAGTTTCACAATATTGCACACATATGTGCATTGAAACATTTATTGTGCCCATACAACAAATGTTTTTTGGTGATAGACATTGCAAGCCCACATACACATTTGTTCCAAAAACTCAAATCTACTATCATATCATGTATTTTGCTCTACTAAACTTACAACAAACATTCCCAAAATATCCAAGTTCATTCACAAGCTAAAATGGCAACAACTTGCTTCTAATTTTTGGCCCAAAAAAAAACCCCTTGTTTTTTATTGTTAAAAGCACTACATTTTGCCCAATCTTCCCATGCACACCTTGTTGCCTTTCTTTCTTCATCTATCACCTTGTATAAATCATCTCCTTCATGCACCATTTTCCAAAAACCTTCATTAATAAAAATTTTCATTGTTCAAATAATTTCACATCACCAATCCTTAATTTTAGAACATAAAGATTACCTCCAAAATGATCCCCCAAAAATTATAAAATAATAGTAAAAAAATGTACATAACACATGGGTATTAATTAAATTGATGTGAAGTTGGCATTTAGTTTTGAAGCAAACATTTCAATGAAAAAGTTGGAATATGCAAAGGCCCACAAGTGCACTTATTTGTTCCATATGCATTTCCCTTGAGAAAGAAGGAAGTGTGTGAAAGTGTGAGAGGTAGTCCCTAAAATTCCCAAGTGCATTCTCACTTTTGAAAATTTGGAATCCCATAACTTTGAAACAAGATTTGAGGGATTAAAGCTTGTCCAAATTGAAATTTTTATAATACCATTGGAAAGGTCTTGAAGAATAGATATCCAAAATAGGGTTGCATGCCCCATTTGAATACTTAAAATACACCTTATGACCAACTGAATGGTTGGGAATCAAACTAGCAATTTTGACTCTTGACCATTAAATTTTTTGATAGATGAACCAAATTACTTTTAATTGGATGTGCAATTTTCCATTAAAAAGTAATTTTCAAAAACTTTCCCTTGAAAACTTTTGAATGAAAATCCATATAAAAAAATTATGAACTTGCAAAGTAATAAAATTCATTATTTCACAATTTTGGGACCCTTGGTACATGGGAATCATAGGAATTTTGTCATTTTATAGTAATCCTTACCATCAATTACATAATACATTATTGAGAAAACAATGGTGATTTGACCTCCTTGAGTTTGGGTGGAGGTGTGTCTTGTAAGTGCAAATTACCATGGCTCTTCATGCACCATTTTGGTTTCAATTTGCATGAATTGCATTTTTTTGAATTTTTGCAAATTGATTTCTCCTTGAACTTTTCTTATTAAGCTTTTTCTAATCCCATCTTGGAGCTCCCATGCCTTTTTTCTTTGTGCAAATTAAGGAACATGCTTTAGATTTGTAATGGACATCAACATGGTTCTTAACTCTTGCATATATCATTTCACAAACCTAAGGGTACATCATAAGTCAAGTTGGCTTGTGTTTTTAGTTTCTAAATTTTCATGCATGATTTCATTTTACTTCTATGATTTAAATTCCAAATTTTTAGTATTTAGGTGTTTCATTTTGTTAATGCTGCATTTTGTAAATGTTTGTGTTGAAATGTCTTTATTCTAAATAATGTAATGATGACAATCCCTCTCCCAAGTTTGAAAAGGAAGAAAGTAGTAGTAATAAATGTTGTTGATGTTACAAATGTGGAATAAAGGATGCTAGGAGTTTGTTTTGAAGAATTGATATTCAACAAGTATGGATCATATCGTGTGGCCAATAATGGGTACCCATATTAACTATGACTTGAAGGATAAGTCTAATTTGTGACGATCACCCTTATTGTGGGCTTTAGTTTTATCACTACACTTTGACCCATGTATGGAATACAATAATACTTGATGCTAGATTGTATATCTTATTCTTCAAGAAATTATCAACTCCACCCTCATTCCCTCACATATGTGTGTCCAACGTCCAATGTTAAAACTATCAACCCATAAATGTGAGGATTTTTGAGTGAATCCATGACCATCTTGTAATGGAATGAACAAAAGGTAATTGTGAAGGCAAGGATAAAAGCTAATGGGAATGAAAATCCAAACAAACCATTTTGAAAAGATGAAAGTTGTTTTCAATTACCATGCATCAAAGATGATCCATGGGTAGTACACATTCAAACCATTCTCTTAATGTACTTTGTGTTGAATGTTTAAGAATACCATGAAAGTTTTGTTAATTAATTTTGTAATTGCGATTTAGGTTGTGTGGCACCATGAAAGATCAATTTGTGGTGGACATTATTCATTTTGCCATTGAACATTGCCAATTGTATACGCACAATCATGCGACAAAGTCCTTGAATCATGTGTCCAAAAAGGGGTACCCTAATTGTGAATATGCTTTAGTTTTGCATTTTTGTACCTCTTTGAACATTTTTGGACACATTTATATGTATTAGCACATTTTTCACTTAATTTTTATGTACATAGAAGATAGTGTATTATAGGATAGGGGTGAAAACACGATTAGGTGGACTATTTGGATTGTCACAATTGTAATTTTTTTGGATCATAGATTTTAAAATGTAAAATCATATCAAACATTAATTTAATTTAATTTTTTCATTATCCATTATGCAATAAACTTCAATGAGAATCTTATTAAAAATTATGGATGAGTTTTAAGAGAAAAATGGATTCATTGTGGACTTTTGAATTGATGATATTATGTTTGTCACACATAAAAAATGAAAGATGTGGATTCAAAAAATATGTTATAGTAATATCAAAATTAAAATAAAAAATAGGCCGCCATAAAATGAATAATTTAATTGTAACATGCATTGAATTTTTTCCAATATATATATGTTTTATATTAAAAATTTTAACTCCTTGTGATTTTCATAATTTCTTATAATTGATATTTCATTTCACATTGAAATCTTTAATTTTTTTTCTAAATTTTTTGACCAATCACATATTTAAGAATGTTTATAAGGTGGTCTATTAATATTTGTGACCAAAACCATAGGAGATAATTATAGAATTTATAGTTTGATTATTATTTTAAATGCAAGAATTGTAGCTTGTGTATGATGTGGACTTTTCAAAATGTCAAATGTGAGCCACCAAACCATGCTTTTACCCATAAGAGTGTATGCAACAATTGACTACGAAAGTTTTTGGCATCTTTCAATACAATGTCTCACATGTCATATTCAAAATCATATTTTGTAACCATATTTTGTGATGCAATACTTTAATATATTGACTAAAACTATAGATATGTAAAAGAATGATTCCACAATATATCTCGATAAACACAGAAAACCACCAATACATAAGTTATAATATTTGTATTTTTTTTGTTTATTTGACATTAAATTTCATTCACAATACCAACACCAAGGTCACAAAAACCCACAATGGATTAAATCCTTTAAATCACGATATCTACATGTGGGTCCATTAAATCCAAAATGGATAATTCCCTTTGTGATATTTGCATAGGGGACCTAAACCCACATTGGATTTTTCTTTTTCAAATGCAATACCCCCACAAGGGTCACTAAATTCACATTGGATTTTTCCTCTTCAAACATTACACCAATATGTGTCCAAACTCCTTATGTATTTCACTAGATTTTGAATGAAATTAGACAAATTTACCATGGCAAAAGTGGCCAATGCCTTAGTGAATGAAAACCAGTTGTTATAGACAAGTGAATTCATTAATATTTAATTGATTAATATTAGCTAGTCAAATTCATTAATAATTAATTCAATAGACAAGGTTTTTAGTTCATAATTAAGTTAGGCTAGACTAGGAATCTAGTCTAAATTAAACACCTAAAAACCTAGCCTAGGTTAAATTAAACACCCACAAACCTAAGCCATCTAGCCCACCAACTTAATGTGCAAGTGTGAAGGTTTGAATCTTTCACTTCCCCTCACTTCCATGTTTAAGGAGTAAATATTTAACCATTGAACCATTATTTAAATAAATTTAAAATGATTTGTCATCACACATTATTATCCACATTCTTTTCCTAACTTATGTGTAAGCTACGATAGAATAGGTTTTTATGTTAATCTTAAGTAGTTTATTCCTAGGCTACCATAGGCTAGGATTTTAGGTTAATTTAAACCTATTATAAACTCTTCTACCCTAAGCTACTCCCAAATCTTATGTAAAAAGGTTTTTAGCCCTCTAAAAGAACCAAAGTTGGTTTCTCATATGGTAAATCACAAAGAAATTTCCAAAGTGTATATCAGTGGCACCTTATATCTATGAATTTCACTCATGAAAATAAAGGAGGGGTTCTTATGCCTATTCTTCATGAATGGGAAGGATCTTACACCTCACATAAGATTTTTCCTATCTTTTAAAAGTAGGTATAAAAACCAATGTTGGGTGGATCTATCATAGTGAGAACTAGTGGTCATCTATTTGAATATTGATAGCTATAATCCAATTAAAATGTTGCACTAATTGTCCATGTTGGGAACTAGTAGAAATAGATTCGTTAACTAACCAGGAAGTTAGATACATCCATCAATTATGTGTTAAATTCAAAGTTATTGGCCTTAGGTCAATTCAAGTTAATGTTGATTTAACGATCTAGTTAAGGTTAAGATTAAGTTATTAGGAATTAGGGTTAGGGTTAGTCATATCCTACAAGTTTTATTGAAGCTTAATGAATGCACTTTGGATCTAATGGTCAAGGTAGACACATAGGCAAATGTAGGGTTCCTTTTAGGGCAATTTG
>Ga0116228_10005554_pt1 | contig 11242 bp, 5 predicted proteins | sample S1TSphfallax_2_FD_89694 | JGI IMG/M metagenome (GOLD analysis project Ga0116228, IMG submission 89694) | Host-associated microbial communities from peat moss isolated from Minnesota, USA - S1T2_Fc - Sphagnum fallax MG | ecosystem: Host-associated > Plants > Peat moss > Unclassified | place: USA... | reverse complement strand
TGTGGGACTTGTTGGCTAATGATACTTTTTGTTCAGAACAAATTATGCTTGGGGAGGAAGGAACGACGCAACCTTTTACAAGCTTCATCCACATTTTATTAGCTCCAACTCTTGGCTTGTCGAGTTCAGAAATAAACATTTTGTTAGGTCATAGGAGGGTATAAGCTTGGGTACTGAATGAGATAGGTTATCGGTAAGGGGTAAATGGTTTATACATAGGTTGGGGCTGTTTTTACTACCTACCTACTAACAACTTGCTTGTAGGTTGTTAGTAGGTAGGTAGTTTAAAAAGCAATTGAGGTAACCACCATAGTTAGCTAGGGAACTGAAACTCAACATAAAATTGTTTCCTAATCACTTACCATCCATCCTTCATAGTGCGTTGGTGGGTGCTCGTTCATTTTGGCCATCTTTTGCTAGTTTGAAATATGTTTCATTTTCTTTTTCTCCTATTGTGTACTTTGTGAGGGTTCTCTTTAATGTTAATAATACTTGGACAATATTTTGGGAGTTGCATTGGTATTTAATTGTTAATGGTTCAATTTTAATCTAATTTAAATTTTACTTTTCTTTTGACTTCTTTTGGTATGCAGACATTTTTCTCCAAAGGCAATAATTCAATTTTAAAAGTCACATAGAATGAATGGCATGCTATGGAATTCAATCCCCCTTCTCCCTATCCACTCATGTGCACTTGTTACATTTGGAATGCTTACTCTAGGCAAGAAATTCATTCAAAGAAAGGACCTTCCATTTGTGATAGATTATTTTTTATAGAAAAATTTCAAAAATTCCTTTCAAACATGTGTGACTAATTTTCTTAAGACCAATGATCATCAAAACATGTAAAGTAATTAGGATATAATTAGGTTGAGATCATAAATTCTTTTTGACATATACAATTCAATGCTAGAATTTCCTTTTGTGAAACTCTCCTTACAATTTGAATTTTAATCATTCTTTAAGAAAAATTACATTTCACATGAATACAACCTTTATACAAACCATAAGCCTTTACCCCCTCTTGTTTTCCATATTTTTAAAAAATGCAAGGGGAAGTTTTAGGGTCAAAATTTTATTTGTTTTTCATTCGGCACATGAACAAAAGTTGGGCAACCAAAGATTTTGAAATGATTTACATCAAGAATTTGTTATGCCGCACTTTTAAAAAGGTCCTCCCAATTACAACTTTAATGAGAAAAATGTTCGTCAAAATAACATGTAATAGATATCAACTCCATCCAAAATTAGTTTGGGAGATTAACAATGTTTGCATCACACCTCTTGCTACTTCAAATAAAATTTGTATTTATGTTCAACAACACCATTTTTCTTTGGTGTACAAAAGGTAGAAAATTGCCTTGCAATATCATGTGATTCACAAAATTCCTGAATTCATTTAAGATATATTCACCTTGATTTTCATATTGTAATATCTTTCATTTATTTCTTGCGTTTGTTTTGTGATACTTATGATTTTTTTTAATGAAACAAGCTTGAGTATATATTGATATATCATCAATAAATAAAACAAAGTACCAAACATCCCCTTGTGTTTGTGTGTGTGTAGGCCCACATATATCAAAATGAATAAGCCCCAACAACGTTATGGCCCATGTTCCTCCATCATTTGGAAATGCACATTGATATTGTTTTCACATCAAACATCCAAGTTACACAATGGTAAGTTGGTAAAAAATTAGTATCCAACCTAGTTACTAATCTATCTTGTTGCAACTTTTGTAGTGTTTGACCATTCAAGTGTTCCATTTGTTGGGCCATTTGGTTGCATTTAAAATCATATTGTCATCAATGGTGGAAAGATTCAATTGTTGAACTAAAATTCTCTTCCCAACTAGATATAATGAACCAACTTGTGAACATCATACAAATACTTGTTGACTAAGTTTATTAACATTTTATACAAGACAAAAATCTTGAATAAATTTTATACAATTGCCATTTTGTGTAAATTTACATAGATAACAATTTTTTTAATAATCCAAAAACACATCATATATCTTTAACCAATGTGATTTGTCTTGTGTGTAATTCAAGTTTGACCCTTCCCCTTCCAAGTGTTTTTTGGGTGTTGATATCCCCCAAGTACACCATAATTGAAAAGTTCAAATTTTTGTAAGAATCGTTTATGATTATCGTCTTGTAGTCCTAGGTTTTGTCATTGTAAAATTTAAATATCATGTATGTTATTAGAGAAAAGAGCAATCTAGGATAGGTTTTTTTGAAGAAAAACCTATCCTAGATTGCCTTTTTTTTCTTAATGTCAAATGAAATAAATTCCTTCCAAATTCTACATAGGTGCCTAAAGTATCTATTGTTTTCACCTATGAAAGTAGGAATAAATATATTTTCCCAATGCATTCCATGTTTTATCTATGGTTAGAAATTCTTAAAATTTTCACCTTTTGGAACCTTATACATTGCAATAAGGCACTTAGATTTTGTCACATTTCAGTGTTTTATACACATTAATGTTTAACTTATTTTTGGTAAATTTGGGGGAAAACAATATGCTTATACATTCCTAATGAGTCCTTGAACCATTTCTTGCTAGGGAATCAAAGTCTTAAATGATTTCATTGGACTTGTTAGGAATTCTCAAACTTGTTCAAATGAGAATTTGTTTGCATATGGTAATACCTTGATAATGTATGTATTTATGAAAAAAAAAAATTCCAACATGAATGCATCATTAAGTTTTAAGGACATGTTTAGTTAAGGGGGTCCATATGATATTTTTAATAATTTTTTAAAGACATTCCTTTTTGGCACCCCAACCATGCTTGGACCCTTCTTTAAATCAATTTGGCTTTTTTCATCGTCCACTAATATAAAAGAAGGTTAAAAAATATTCCAATCCTTTTTTATTTTCATTCCCTCTCATAACATCTTGTAGATTTTTTCTTATAAAGTTTGGTAAGGTCAAACTAGTTTGATTTCCAATTATGATCACAAAAGGTCAAAATGAAACGCATAACTTCCTATCAATGGTACGGCGTACACTAAAGGATCCATCCAACACTTGAAAAGTTTTAAAGTATTTAGCAACTAGTTTTTTTTCCATCATGGATAGGCCCATCAGTTTCTTTCTTACCTTATCTATTATGTTTATATGTTGTTCTCAACTTTTCTCACATCTCATTTGAAGTTTAAAAACTTTTGATGAGTGTTATTTGGTTATCACCACAATTAAAAATAATGTTTCATTAAACATTCCCATTTTTCAAGGTTCAAAATTGCATCTATTGATGCTAAATTAACTTTAATACCATCTTGGCATCCATTATGTAGAGCAAGTTATTTCTTAACAAATAATCTCTATTTTAATTTTTTCATCTTTATTTTTGTTTTCCAGATTTAATTTGATCTTTTAAACTTTTGACTAATCATTAACACTTACTTGTTCAATTGTTAATGTTATAGACAAAGCCATGGTTTCTTGTGATTATTAAATTCAACTTACAAGCAACATGAAACTTAGCTCCTTCAATATTCAATACTAACCCCAAAAAAATCAACAAAACACCACCTTCATAATGTCCTTTTTTCATTCTTCTTATAACCTCCCTTGTTCTAATAACTTGTTAGAAGTCATGATATTTAAACTTAGAAAAATAAAAATTCTTTTATTGAGGATAACCCTCCTCCCAACTTTAGAATGCACCAAAAATATTATGGTGCTTCACCTTTGAACTTTGAGTTCTATTTACATGAACATAATGATGAAACCTTGCCAAACTCAATTAAATAACAAACACCCATTCGAAAGGGGAAAGAGAGGTAAGAAAGAAAGGACCATCATCCAACCAAGAGATAACACACTCAAAAGTGCAAACGCACCAATGAAAGGCGTTTAAAAAAAACAATAAGAACCCACCAAAGAATCCCACCATTCGTTTTTGACACACCAAAGACGATGAAAATAACAACCTAAAACCTAAAACCCTCACCAATCATGTGAAGCATGGCCAATAATGAGATGGGCAGTAAATTGAACATAATGTTTAATTATTTCACCAACCACTTAAGTCCTCTATGTACTTGTCTTTCATTAATAGCTTAACTAAAAATGAATTATCATCATCCTAATTTATGTTTATCCATTAACAAAATAATGTTCAAAGACAATTCTAGTGACCATGATAATTGGAACTCGTTTATGTGAACCAGGCATAGGTACAGCAGTAAATGCAAGAGCATTCCAAATACCAGAGCTTCTACCACAAGAGGCTTCTTTACCATACTGCCTTCGACCTGGTGCTACATTTTGAAGGGTAAAGAAACTGGTTAGTTACAAATTCTGGGTCTCCACATTTTCAATTTCAGCCCACAAGAGCAATTTCATTTAATGATTGGATTCCAAGATCCCATTCATTGCAAAATTTAGAAAGATTCTTACATTTTGTGCTTCTTCAGTTTAGCTACAAGTTGATTCTGCAAGTTAGTTTTTGCTTGGTGGGGGCGGGGAGCTTATGGGAATGCAAGCTGCCCATGATGGGCATGCCCCTGCTAAGGAAGATACTAGGGCCAAGACTGTGAATTGCAATGGGGCAAGTCCCCTAGGCCATTGGCTATCATTACCATGGATTGACCCAACTCAGGTAGTTAAGGAATACACGTTGTGGTGCCCTATTTTTGTCCTTCAGTAGCTGCATAACACTAAACCATATTGAGTGCGCTCACACACACACACACACACACACACACACAGTAGTCTACAGTGCACTCACAACAATGAAAGAAGATGAAGTCAAGCATGGATACTACACAACGGGAATCTATCTTCTTGTGCCAATAGCTCTAGTTATTGACAGTGCTAAGTGGATCATGGTATTTGCTAGCTTGTGAGTTTTCTTTTTGTCAAAGGGATCACAATCCTACAATTGGTAGAACTTAAAAGAACCAGAGACATTTCAATGGGTAATGTGCCCTCTAGTTATACTAACAAAAATCTGTATCGCTTTTATATACAAAAGGTGCCCTCCAAATATACTGGAAATTTTCTCCCAGTATGTGACAAACTAGAGAGCAGGCTCTAAACAGCGGATTCTGCTAGGTAAGCATTCCTTGGGCAAGCCCCTTTACTACAGCTTTCTCTTTGGTGTTGAAGGCAGGGAACACCCTTGGAACACTGAAGACCTTTCTTTGAGAGGAACGCTGAAGCAGAGAGACCAAAGCCACAAAGCCTGACTTCAACATGTATATCTGTTGGGGAGGCCTTTCTGGGTGTAAAGAATTAGAGAGGAGCTTGCTGATGTGACAGTTTTGTCATTGCCAAATTTAAGAGCTGTGGCCTCTTGGTCACGTAATAAGTTGAACTCCAAAGTGATGTTCTCCCATATCTACATGTGGTGACATTTCTCTTGGAATTATTTGCTGTAGGGTAACATAACATTCCAAAAATAAGCACCCCTGAGGTGGACCTGAGGGATGCATGTGTCGGAAACCCTTGCTTCCAGGGACTTACCCGATCTCAAGCTCATTGGCAAGAAATTTTGTATTTTCGATTTGTCTTGGGATACCTGGCAGATCTACTGTGGAGTATGATGGGAAAACTGGGGAAAAAAAACAATGCAAGACGTTTGAGAAAGCAATACATCTCTCCTATGGGTACACTCCCCCAGCAAATTCTCACACTTTGTAATGTGACCTGCAAATACACTATGATTTCCTGCCTGGTGCTTTACAAGTTCCAAGAAATTGTGTCAAGATGGGGGATAGGAAGGTCTTGCATGGCTCTGGTTTTCAGAACCTTTCTGAATTTCTTAAAGAAGAGACAAGATAGACATCATCTGGTCATGTTCATCTGGTCATGTTGAAAATGATGCCACTACTACCAAAGAGGAAAGCCACATAAAGGGCAGCAGAGAGCGGAGCCCAGGGCCAGTATATGAGAAGCCATGACATGTACCAAAGTTTGAACAGTAACCTTGGGAAATACGAATGCCAATTCAATGACAAGGGAGGTGTTTTGGAACGTCCCTTGTCATTGAAGGTATGGTGATGCAAGGATATTTGTTTTGCAAATATGGCAAGAAAATTGACCTCTCTAACCATGGAAGAATCAGCAATGACATTAGTTAAAATTTCAAATTGATGAATGGCTGATGCAAAACTAGATGTGGATTGTTGTTGAAATTTGGTTTGAAAAGCATTTTTCTAGGATTGTGCTGTTATCTACAGTGCTCTTTGGAAGTGGATTCTACTACTCATTTGTTGGTAATTGGATCTTTAGTCTTCATTACCATGAACATATCTAAAGGTGAACACTTTTACCATCCAGATGGTTTGCCAATACATTAGCCACAATTCATAATGGCAAATGGTGAGGCAAAACTAGGTGTGAATTGTAGTTGTAAAATTGGTCTTAAACACTTTTTGATTATGATATTATCTGGGTGCCCTTTGGAACTGGGTTCCGTGACTGATTTGTTCATGATTTGTGAGGGGTGACCAAAGTGTCAATGTTCATTGACTTTTGACTCCTTATGTTTTATCTCAACAATCTTATTGAAATGTGAGAAAGTTTTGTCATGCTGCATTTGTCAAAGGCCTCTGATGTCCCTTGAGACTTTTACGGGGTGGGTAGAATATCTTTGAGAATTGGGTAATTGCAGAGTATACTTCATTGAAAGTAGCAAATGAATCATCCCAATTTGGTTCTAATTTTATATGGTATATAATATATAATATAAGGCAATGGATTGAAAGAAAAATTGTCATTATTTATGCATTCAATGAAACCCACCCTAACCCTTATAATGTACGACAGGAATCTTCAAATGTGCAAGATTAAATCAGCAACAAAAATTTGAAGAAATTTTGACTTGACTTATTCATAATTCCATAAGCATAAAATTAAAGGCATTTTGATACTTTTAAACCCTTTTCAAAGTTTTTGGAAGATGTGTCTTCATATTTTCCCAAAGACGATTCTAGAGAGTACCTTTCTCTTTCATAACATTTGCCAATGGATAACTTGAAGTAATATCATGCATACCTTGTAAATTGTTGGCAACAAGAATGTCTAAATTTAAGTTTTTGATGATTGAAGTAGGGTTCAAACCATTAAAATGCATTTGATCCAAAAAGTGAAACCTTAATTTCATTGAAAATGGAGTAGTGAAGAAGATTACAATCATTTTTTTCCATCAATTGAATGCAATGAACCTTGCTAAACATAACTATTGGTCAATTGTGTATGAGACATGCATGCTACAACCAACAACACTGGCAGGACATGATACTCAAAATAGGGTCCGTCATAACTGATCAATACATCATAAGGCATCATGAGGTCTTCATTTTATTGCACCTTGTGACTATGTGTTTCCTTTTTTCACTTTGGCCAAATTTTAGAGTATGGAAAAAATCCTTGTGAGAGTTGGAAATCAACCATTCTTTGAGCCAAGAGGGCCCACAAATCCATTAACATTTGGACTTTGGTGGTTGAATTTTTGTGGGTTGCCAAAAGTCTACGGAGCTGTACATGGGTGGTTCCTTGTGGTGGTGGCATGTTACTTATAATATTGTGCTCGAGAGATAAGAGACTATATTTGAAATCTCACACTTCCAATTCAATTTGGTCTTAAATATTAAACACTTAGGATTGAATGAAAGTCATTTCAGGTCAAACATGCAGAATAACGGGGGCTAAAGGCAACTTAGCTGGGCAACAAATGTCTTTGAAGGGTGCATGTAAGAATTTCTTAAATAACCATTACCACTATGCATCTTGATGTTCTCTACTATGTGGGAATACATAAAAAGACACCAAGTAAGATAGTAGCCACCCCACTACACTGCTTATAGGTTTCCTTGTCAACTATAATATGAGTAAAACATTATGATAGAAGTAAATAAGTGAAGATTTGAGAAAATCATGTCTCAACTAGAGGTGCACCTAAAATCCTTTCTTCAATTATGGAATATTCAATTGACATGAATTTCACACTGTGCAATCAACTAAAAAGTGCCTCAATTTGATTTTGCCATTTTCCCAAGGTCACCTTGATAATTCCTCCCATTTTGTCATCTTGATGTCAATGTCTTTTTTCCAATTTTGTTCTATAGCCGAAGTGGTGATCTTCCATTATAAATTTGAGCCAAATTTGGCTGTAAACAGGATATGAAGTAAAAACATTTAAGCCTCCTTCACATTTTTGGCTACATGCTAGAACCCAAAGAGAGAAAGGTGCTGATTTTTCTTTTTTTCTCTTAATAATTTTTTTGTCAAAATTTAGCAACCAGAAAACAAAGGACCATACACTAAGCTGGACATATACAAAAGTTGCTTCTTCATGTTAAAAAGATTATGCCACAGGCTTGCAATTCAGAAGGACCAAAGGAAACTTGTAAACATGCATTTGCTTCGGTGACTCATGAAAGCTGATGGATTTTAGTGGCCCTTTTTGCCTATTCATACTGCTGCATTTCTTTACTCACTGTGTGCCTTTAGCCACATTCATATTTTTCCAATCAAATATGGGTGATGCCCAAACACATTTGGGCCTGTGATTATGTGCATTTTGGGTGTGTAATAGACGCTAAGAACACTAAAGTGTCTATTACATTCCCAAAACGTGCATTATTCACGGGCCCAAATGTGTACGGGCTTTGATTGGGTTTAGGGTTTTAGGGTATGGGTTAGGAACAGAAGGAGGGTGTTGGCCTCTTGCTGGAAATTTTGGCTGCAGCTGCCTGCATTTAAGGCTGATTTGATGTGGGGGTTATTTTCCCATCCCTGGTTTCCAGTTTCCAACTTCCTTGATCACAAAAGTAAATTCACCTATTGAAAGAAATAAAAATCATTGAAGTGTTGTAACTTGGAACCAGTCTTGTTTTCCAACAAATTCTGTTCGTTCCAAACAATTGAGAAGTTTTTGGAAGGTTTTGTTTTCCAAAAAAAATTCATGCTAGCTAAAGCCCTCAGCAAGAACTACTTCCGCCTCATGTTGGGCCTTATTCCAGTAAAGCCCACTGCCGAGGGCTTTACCCTACACTTGGAAAACCTTAGTAACTGTCAAGTTTCATCAAATCCACCACCCCCAAAAAACTTGTTTCCAAACTTCTTTGTGATTGCTCTGTTTCTTTTCTTTTCTTTTCCTTTCTGGGTCGTTCGAAAAATTTCTCAGACGGTCTCCGAAGTTCGACGTCTTCCTGGGTTTCAGGGCAGAAAAAAATGGAGCGCTCGCAGGCTCACGCAGCACGGCAAGAAGCTGCCAAGGGAGCCCGAGGCGTCGAATCTCGAGGAAATTTCCTCATTCGTGGGCAGTTTTTTCTTCGTGCGGATAATGCGCCAGATTTGCGCCTTTGGACTCTATCGACATTTTTAAAGAGTGCGGGAAGAAGTAGGAACATCCAGCTCGTCGAATCCTCTTGGTTTTCGGAGGGGACCACGCGTGTATCATGCGAAGCTCAAGATTGCCCTGTTCTTCGTGACGTATATCATGCCTGCTTTTCCAGAACAATAATTAGTTTAGAAGCTCCAAGTGGGTGCTCTGAGCGTCGCTCTCCATCAGCTGGAATTTTCTTTTCCGTATCCATTTGAAGTTGTAGGAATCCGATACAGTTGGAACGGACTAAATTGTGTTGTAGGAATTTGGTGGTAGAAGTTCGTCGTGTCGGAACTCGTATCGCAATGTCGTCGTTCAAATCTTGCTTGAGATATTGCGTAGTAGTGATGGCGAGTTTTCTTGTGATAACCTTCACTAATTTAGCTTCTGATCATCCTTTCGTACATGGTCAACCCACCAACTTCAGCTTTACGAGCTTCAACTCCACGTCTGTTCAAGACGAGATCATTCTTTTGGATGATGCGGCACTATACGACTCCGAATTCATTTTGCTCAATTCTATGAATTCAGGTGTTGGAACAGATTCTTCTTGCGGCAAGCTCATGTATAAAGAGAAGGTGCAAATGTTCTACCCTTCCACGGGTGCTGTAGCTTCCTTTCAGACCTCGTTCACGTTCTCCATCCTTCCTGCACTTGGGCAAGTACCTGGGTATGGCTTTGCATTCACATTCATGGCGGACAACGTTACGGAAGGAACCGCTGGTGCGACCATGTGCGTTGAAGTACAGCGAAGTGATGGAACCCAGGCCAACTCATATTTCGCAGTGGAGTTCGACACCTTTCAGAATCCCGAACACAATGATCCGAGTAACAATCATGTAGGACTTGATGTCAACAGCTTCACCTCAGTGAGCACTTACAATCTTTGTAATCTCACGAGTAACCACACAAATTGCTCGTATCTCGCCAACCCCGACACCAACTTTACTGCGTGGATTGAATATGATGCGACAACAGAGGCGCTCGACATTTGGCTTGCAAATGGATCAGCAGCTACGGGCGGAATCCTCAAACCAAATCAACCAGTGATTCATTTCAACCTGAATGAGTCCAACAGTCTGTCTAAAGTCTTCAGCGACACTTACATGTATGTTGGTTTCAGTGGAAGCGTCGGGCCAGCCAGGGAGATAAACAAAATCGAGTCATGGAGCTTCGCAAGTAGTGGCTTGCCTGTTCCCCCAGGTCCTCCCTCTGCTCCGAGTCTAGGACCTGAAACTTCGCAGCCGGCCAATTCTAGCGACTCGCCGCCTGTCGACTTTATTTCTAGCGCCGTCGTGGTCATCGTTTTCCTTCTTGTACTGTTGGCATGCGTCTTTCGGTGTACCCGACACCGCCGAAAGATGACAATCAAGCTGCCTGCCGTGTCCGATCACCACATCCTCAATATTGGACCCCGGAAGTTCAATTACTTGGAATTATGCATCGCGACGAAGAATTTCAGCGAAGATCAGTTGCTAGGGAGCGGCGGTTGTGGATCAGTCTATAAGGGTGTTTTGCAAGACACCGGTTCTCTTGTTGCTGTCAAGCGGATCACGAAACAGTCGGAGCAAGGAGAAACAGATTTCGTGGCCGAGATTTCTGTGATCAGCCAAGTTCGTCATCGCAGCTTGGTCCAGTTACGAGGATGGTGCCATGAAGAGGGGAAACTGCTGCTCGTGTATGATTTCATGAGCAAGACAAGCCTCGACAAATGGTTGTTTATCAATCCTGAGAAATTCAGGGACTCTCCTCCTCCTCGTGTACTGAGTTGGGAGCTACGATACAACATCTTGACAGGAGTGGCAGCAGCTTTATACTACTTGCACGAGGAATGGGAGCAATGCATTCTGCATCGTGACATCAAAGCTAGCAATGTTATGCTAGAC
>Ga0116228_10005551_pt1 | contig 11246 bp, 8 predicted proteins | sample S1TSphfallax_2_FD_89694 | JGI IMG/M metagenome (GOLD analysis project Ga0116228, IMG submission 89694) | Host-associated microbial communities from peat moss isolated from Minnesota, USA - S1T2_Fc - Sphagnum fallax MG | ecosystem: Host-associated > Plants > Peat moss > Unclassified | place: USA... | reverse complement strand
GATAAAATATGCACATTTAACTAATTAATTTACTAATGCCCTGAACCTAATTAACTAGAGATTTTTCAATAATTATTTTAATAATGTTAAAAAAACAAACCTAGTAAACAAACTTCACCCTTAATAAACATTTACACCACATAGTGAACCATTTTCACCAATGAAGGTAAGGGTAGTGAAATTACAGTGAACTTAATTCACTTTTATGGTTGCATAGTGAAATAGCCTAGTGAACTTGGGCCGCATCTCCTAGTAGTGAGGTTACTTTCACACGGTTGAATTACTTTCTTTACTTATATTAGTTTGGTTATTTGTGGTTTGGTCTTGTAGTTAAATACCTTGGTGTTAATGGTTTGTTTCTTTTTTCTTCATTACACAAGTTTGTGTATTTCATGTGACAAGAACCATGAGGAGTTCTTGATGTTATGTTTTGTGTTGTGAACATCGTGTTATAGTTTCCTTTCAATAAAGTTCTATGTTTGCACTTAAGTAGATATCATATTTGTTATCACATAGATGATAACTCCACAAGAGACATAACTAAAGGAATATAGGCAGGAGGTACCAAAAATAACATTTCCACAAGAGAAACAAATGAGGGAGCAGAGCCATGAAGTTAAGAGGGAACATTGCACAAGGTTTCTAGAGGGTGAATGTCGCAACCCTAGCTTTGGGCTCGTGACTAAGGCAAAGGGGTTGCAAGGGTGTGGGCCAAGAGAAAGCCTGGGAGTCACATCACACACTCCCAGGAGTGTAGGAAAGTGTGAGGGAGTGAACCCTCACACTCCCAAGGCAACTCCCACTTTGGGAGATGGAGTCCCGATAGACTCCTGAAACTTCAGAGAGCAATTTCAGGGGTCAAAAACTCAATATCTTGTGGCGTTCTTTATATCATTGGAAAGCTCTTGGAACGTAGATGTCTAAAATGGGCTCGCATTGCTCATTTGGACATCTCAAACACAAGTTATGGCCAAAAGAAGGGCCGGGAGTCAAACTACCAATTTGATTCCCGACCAGAAAAAGTCTAGAATCGACCTGATTTACTTATTTTCAAGCAACGTGCGACATACCGTTGGAAAGCTCTCGACGAGAGTTACAACTTTTCTTTAGACCACACCTTGATCTGAGGTCTGTTCGCAAAGTTATGGGGCTCCAAAGTCGTGGGAGTCCCAGCTGGCGCGATTTTGGGACTCCCACTCGGGAGTCCAGAGAAATAAAAACCATTTGGATGTGGGCCCCATGGAGAGGTGCAGAGTATACTATAAGGGGGAAGGTGATAGCTTTTCCCAAGTCTAGGCCGTGGTGTGTCTTGTGTGTCCATGTTGCCCGTGGTTTGTCCTAGCACTAAAGGTGCTCTAACTATGCATTAACCACCTTGTGTGGGTTGTGTGCAGGCCTGTGTGTGTAAGTGAAGCTTGTCAACTCTTCCTAGTCCCATTTCGGAGCTCCGGCACGCCCCTCTACCCCTCAAAGTGCTGTGAGCTAGGGAGTGTGCCCCAACTCCTCCTTTTATTAGTTCCTGTTTGGGACTCACATTTGAGTCCTTCAAGGAATTGGGAATGTGTCAATGAATAACATCTACAGGTTGATGCAAATGTATATGAAGATTGGATGGAAACCATTACAAGTCCACAACATTTGCAATAATAACAATAGTAGACATAGGAAGGTCTACAAACTACTGAACTATAGACGAAGATAATTGTAACACAACTTGCTTTTTAAGAGTTCAAACCATTAGAACTACAAGTACCATTTAATAGATTAGAATCTTCAGAGGGATTCCCATTTGAATTTGAACTAGGGAGAAAAATAATGCAGGAGTTGGGGTCATCTGTAGAATGATATGAAGATCCTACAACGTAGACAAGTACACCAAAGTTTGTGGAAGGGGTAGTTATAGAATTAATGAAAGTAGATAAGGCAACTAAGTTATTTCAGACCATGGCAATTGTGAGTTTGAATATAGGGAATTTGACTATGGAGGTAAACACTTTTGAAGAACAAATTGGTTACAGGGAAGAAGGAGAAGGAAATGTTACACAAAGAATTGGATAAGGAGAGAAACATCCAACATGGGTATAAACATAATGTGGAAAAATGGAGGAAGAGCAAGGTAGATCTTGAGCAAAATATTAAAGTGTTCATTGAAAAACTACAAGATGAGAATGAAGAGCTCAAGGGTAGCACAACATAGCTGAAGTTGCAAGAGAAAGAACTGTAGAATTTAAGGCAGAAGGTTGAAATTTGGGAAACCATAGAGAGAAAGTGGACATAGGCATTATTTCTTCATAAGAAACAACAAGAGGCTTTAGATAGTTAAGTGAAAGCACTAAGGAAAAGTAGGAGAAGGAGAATGTTTTGACAAATTTGGAATTGATAAATCTAAAGAATGTGTCTCTGTTATGGTCTAAGAAGATTATAAGAAATACAACAAAGGTAGAAAAAGAGAATTTAATGGAAGATAAGGAGTATAAGAAGAATTTGCAGCATTTACAAGCAAAGCTGGAGATGGCACAAGAACATAGGAAGAGTTTGGATCCAATTGGTGTCAAGAAAAGACTAGAGGATTATGAACATATGCTGCAGTACTATACCTTGATGAAAACGAAGAACAAGATGAAGGATTTTGAGGTAGAATTTGAGGAATGGTGGGAGGTGGTAGAAGAATATTTTACAAAGGAAATGAAGAAGAATTTGGTTCAACATAGAGCTGATGAAAAGATTATGAAGTACAAGTTGGAAGCTTATTAAAATAATTTTCTTGATTTCATCTGAGGTAGTCCAACAAGTACATAAGTATCATGTCAAGATGAAAAGAATGAAACAGGGCCTAGTGGAACAACACATGAGGAGGAACTGCATACTAAGGAACCACATGACCTAAAAAATGGAGCAATTCAGGAGGAGGGGTATAACTAGAAAAACCACATGACCTTAGAAGAGGGGGTAAGGAAGAAAAAAAAAAACCACATGACCTTAGAAGAGGGGGTAAGGAAGAAAAAAAAAACCACATAGAATTTAAGAATAGGAAAAGGTGGAGGCTGTTTCAACAACAAAAGTAGTGGAAATAGATTTATAGATTAAATTAATGGGGAGGAGATTGGAATTACAGAGCTATAAATAGATATAGAACCACTGGTTCATGTACATGTTGAAATTATAAAACTATAGTAAGGGAAACAAATGTTTAGAAGGATAGATAATACTTTCATTTCATTTCAATCATTTTATAAAGATTTCAAGGATGGAATCCAAAGTACATAGGGGGTAATGTTAAGGGGGTAGGATGAATACATGATTTTGGATGAATAAGGCATTTAGGATAGGGATTGATCAAGGAACTTTGTTAGTTTGAATTTTGAATTCTTGTTGTTTTTTTTATCATGGTGATGTGACTTGGGACAATTGAAAAAAAAAAAGTTCTGGAAAACAAAGGAGGATTATTAGACACAAAGTTTTTGGGAAGAGTAGGAGGAGTTGTAAGTACTTGGAGTAGGAAACCACAAATTATATTTTGAAATACCACATATTTTAATTGTTGTTTTGAGATTTGTTTCAACAAAACATGGGTTTTTATTATATTTTGATTCATGTTTTTAGTAATATAGAGAAGCATAGACTTCTATAGTGAGTTTTTTGTTCATATTGCTATGTGAATTATTTGTAGTATTAAAATATGATGGAATGAATTGTAATTTGTTTTTAGAGTTGTTTTTTCCAATTTATTCTGAAGTGTAAATTCTGGTTATATGAAATAACCACGAATATGGTGTTTTAATGAATGGCAGTATTAAGTATGTTGAGAATTAAAGCATGAATAGTGAATGTATGCATGTGAAATGCAAATTTGTTGTTACAATAGTGTGAAATATTTTGCAAGAATTCAATTTCACGTCTACCAAAGATCATTGACTTTTCAACCTCCCTACATAAGTTGCAACCTTTATAGTAAAAAAATAAAAATAGAAGTAGCTTATGTTTAGCTAATGATGCACAATTTAAATCTTTGATGAATGCATTGCAAGTAATGGAACAATCATTATTACTTGATCAATCACATATTCTAAAGCTTCTTTCCATGCACATGCCTTTTGAATATGAGGATGGTTTATCCATGAATGTAGAGCTTGAGCTTGGAATGTTGACCTAGAAATGGATGAAAATGTTCATGGATGACAATTTCAGTATGGATGAATGGCATTCATCAATTTGGATGAAATTCATTTTTTAATATTGAATGTAGCGGGGATTGGTGTTTTGTACAATGTTTAAAATTAGTTTTTTTTCATGAATTTGTGTAGAATATGTAGAATTCATTTTTTAATATTGAATGTAATGGGGATTGGTATCAAAATATTTAAATCTACTTCCATATGGGGTTTCCAAAGGGTACATTTATCAAGAAAATTCTAGATGAGATAATGAGCAAGGTGGATTTGAAGGAGGCAAAACATGGACCATTTGTGCATATTTAGCATTGTGAAGATCTGAATGGCAAGTTTTACAAAATGAAGTAAATCCATTAGTATGCAACAATGTGAATGAATAAGAAATGACACATGAATTTTTTTTTGTAAAAAAATGTACATGGATCTATTTTATTTGAGGATAGGCAACAAAGATTAATTCGACCCCGCCTTGTTGGAATATAATTGTCAGAGATATGCATCTACAACATATGGCACATGTAGATGTGATAGATGTGCACCTAAACATGCAATTAATTTTATTGATTTACATTTAAAACATACATTCCAACTTTGTGACAAATAAGATTTCTAATAATGACGTAAATATAGTGGAGGTGTACAACTCATTTAAGGAAATTTTGATGATAGTTGGAACTAGTTTATATAGACTAAGTATAAGGTTTTTTTTCGTCATTAAAATGATTACACCATGGTTGTTGACCATGACAATTACAAATGGTCACTTGGTCAACAATTATGCGCCATAATGACCATTTTGGACAATTAAGTGCCAAAATGATGGAAGTTTGGGTAGTCTTTTTTTCTATCATTTTTTTCCCATTTTTTTGGTTATTGGTTATTTGTTTCGCCTTTGCTTATGTTTTGTATGTTGTTTCATTTCAATCTAGCTTTGGAAAACCTTTTTTATATTGTAATATAATGTAACCAGGAATTAACAAATTTGATTTTGGAAAGCATATGATGTAGTTGGAAAAAAAAAAGATGTGACTTTGGAAAACTTGTTTTTGATATTGCAGATGTAGCCGAGAGTAAACAAATTTTCCTTTGGAAAGTCTTTTTTGGATATTGCAATATGATGTAACCGAAAATAAGTAGATTCGGCTTTGGAAAGTTTTTTTTTGGATATTGTAATCTAATTTAGTAAAAAATGAATGAGGTTTGTCATTTAGAGAAAAATGTTGATGGATCTATGCAAATGGCTTCAAAGATGCTAGAAACATACATTATACCAAAATGTTATCTAGTTCACTATCAGTTTCATTAGATTTGAGTGAATTTAAACATTTTTACCATGGTGAAACTAGTCAACCTTCTAGTGAATGGGGACTAGTTGTTATAAATAATGAATTGGTTTACTAGTACTTAATGAAATAATGTTGATTTTAAGTGAAATACAAATTTACCAGCCATTTCATTTGCTAGTTAATTAACTAGGCAACATGGAAATCAATTCAATTTGAATTACTTAATATTTAATGAAATATTTAATATGATGATAATTTCATGATTTCTAGTCTTGAATTATTAACATGTGTCATTATTTATGTTAGGTTAAAAACCTGGCCTACATACATAGGCCATGTAATCAACTTAAGTAGACATCTACTTTAAGGAACTATGTAGGAAAATATTCAATCAACTTACCATTGTTGACCACAAACACACCATTTGTGAAGTTTGATCCCTTGACCTCTAGGATGGAAGAAAACACTGCTACCATCAAGCCACCACACACTAGAAGAAAGAAATGTATTTTCAACTGGTATTTGCAATTAAATTTTAGTCGCAAACGACATTTTAGGACTAAAATCTTTTTAGTCTCTCAAAACAACTCACATGCAATAAATTAATCGCAAATGACAAAAGTATTTGATGAAAGAAGAATTCAACAAATTTAAATTCATCCTTTGATTCCATTATATACATATTGTCACATGCAATTATTTTGGTCAAATGTGATGCCACCTGTCTCAATATTTGAGTATTTAAATTATAATGATAGATATTATTTTGAAAACATTTAAGACATTGAATTCAAATGTTTGGATGATTTTATATTATGACATGTGGCCCAATGTAAATATGCTACGTGACATTTTAAAATTAATTCAATAAAAAAATTTATTATCATGTTGATAGGTACCTAGGTAGGTACATAAATAGGTGCTTACAAACCTAAACTATATACCTACCTACTTACTTAAGTAAAAAGGTAAGTATGTAGGTTCTACTTTCCTAGGCTAAATACCTATTCATATATGTAGGTACTTAAATAGGTAGGTACATAAGTTGACTTAGGTGGGTAGGTCAAACTAAGTACCTACCTAGCTAGGTAGATAAGTAGGTTGGGGAGGTAAGTACTTTAGAATTGTGCATAATTTGTTTTTTTTGTTTTGAGTTGAACTTTTTGATTAGTTCATCCCATGTGCACAATTTTTTTAATGTGAAATTGGATGACCATACCCCTTTGTTTATACAATGTTCAAAATAGGAATGGAAAATAATCAATATGGGATAAGTTTTGAATTTACAACTTCTTCATAAACAAAATTGTAACTCCAAAACTTTTTTCATGCCTTATTTTTTAGTTTTTAGATTTTTAAACACTTCAAGTACATAGTTCACTAGATAATTGGATAATCATATAATTAATAATGATTAAATTTACATATATTTAAACTATAAACTATACATTACAAATATTTAGTATTCATTATCAATTATTTAATTAAGTAATAACTTCATAATATTTAACAAACTAGCTATCTAGTTGATCACAAGTTATTAATACATAACTCATAGATAATTAAATAACTAGAATATTTTTTTTTTAAATATTATTATTTAGAATCTGATCAAATTATAGATAATATAATTAATGTAAAATTAATTTAATGACTATAATAAAAAAATAGCTATTTAAAATATTTATTTTAAAATTATAAATAATGAACTAACAATTGTTATTAGAAAGTAAAACTTTACATGAAATTAAAAAAATAATATTCAATTAATTACATTACTTACTATATAATTATATTTATTGTTGTAAAAATTATTATAGGTCAAGTGATTTTGTCTCTCTTGGTTAGTATTAACTATAAATAATTAAAATAATTTGCTAAACATAACCTTAATTTTAATAATTATTGTAAAATTACTATAAAATATTTGTCATAAATGATTAATCACAGAATTAAAAAAAAAAAAACTAAAATATTGTATAATAATTTGTGAAATTAAGATTATTAAAATATTTATAAAATTTCCAAAATTTTAATTCAGGTTTAAAGTTATAAATTACAGATTTCAAATAATTGTGTTTAATTAGAAAATAATTATGCACTTACTAATTAATTTTTATCTGAATAATTACAATTGTTTTAAAGTAATGTAACATTAATTACATTATTTAATTTCTTTTAATATAAGAATATAAATTATATAATATACAAATCTATGTTATAAAAATATTTATTTAGTGTAACTTATAATTAATAAAAATAATCATTTATAATTATTTATAAAAGTGATTTATTATAGATAATGTTCATAGAAATAACCCTTAAAACTCAATCCTTAATTTTCTGAATTAAAATATAAATTTAAGATTCCAAAATAGTAATTCAGAATTCAAATATAGATTTTTAGATAATTTGTTTTTTGAAGTTATTTCAAATTTCAGAATTGAAATGTCAATTTTAAGTCTCAAATAATAATATTCCAAAGCAAAATGTCCATTTTAAGACTCAATTAAGAATTTTCTGAATTGAAAAATTAATTTCAAGAATCCAAAAGAATAATTTGGAATTCAAATTTCAACTTTCAAGTCAAATAGTTTCTTAAAATTTAAATTAAAAATTCAGAATCCAAATATCAAATTTCAAGTTCAAATGAAAATATTTAGAATCAAAATGTTGATTTTTATACTCAATTAAGTTTTTTGAATTGAAACTAATTTTTAAATTCGAAAATAATAATTTAGAATTCAAATATGAATTTTTAGATCAAATAATTTTTTTGAGTTTAAATATCAAATTTCAGAATTGAAATGTTAGTTTTCAGATTTAAATAACAATATTCAAAATTAAAATGTCCATTTTTAGGGTCAAATATAATTTTCAGAGTCGAAGTATTAGTTTTGAGAATCCGAAATAATAATTGAGAATTGAAATTTCAGGTTCAAATCAAATGATTAGCTCAAATTTAAATGCAAAATTTTCAGAGTTGAAATATAAATTTTCAAATTCAAATAAAAATATTTTAGAATTCAAATATCAACTTTGAGATCAAAAGCTTTTTAACTTTAAAAAATAAATTCATATTCAAATAAAAAAATTCAAATAAAAATAATGTTTAAAATAATTGATATCGCAACTTTCAGATTCAAATATCAAGTTTGAAATTCAAATATTAAAAAATAAATTAAAATAAAAGTTTTAAGAATTGAAATATAATTTTTCAAATCAATTTTTTTTTAAAAATTTAAAATTCAGAATCGAAATATGAATTTTTAGATTTGAATAAGAAATTTCAAAGTTCAAATATTAATTTTGAAATTCATTATATGAACAATATACGTACGTATGCATATTATATATATATATATATCAATCATATATATAATTTTAGTACATACATTTAAATACACCCCTATGTCATTGTAGAATATCTTTAATATGTACTAATTTGGTGATTATTGTGATTAATGCGACATATCGACCTATTAATGGATGAAAAGAAATGTAAAATAGATCCAACCAATAAGATGAAGTTTCCAATAGTTGCATCGTAGTTGTGAAAATGACTAAACAAGTTGAAATTTGGTATTCCCAAATCTAGTCGCAAACAATTACAAGTCGCATGTATTGTAAATAAAATAATTACATTCTGGTTGATTTCTATTGATGAAACTTGTTGTGATAATGTGTTACATTGCATTGTATTTACCAAATACTTTATTTTAAACATTACAAAAGAACATAAACTTTGAAAAATAAAATGTTTAATAAATGGATAAATGTTTTGCTAATATAATACTACTACCTATGTTAGGTTATTTTTAGCTATTTTAAGGCTACTTTTCATTCTTCTAAGTTATTTCATCCTACATTATTTATAGCTATATATGGTTATTTTCAATTTTTTTTACTATTTGTAGCTATTTCACATTAGGTTACTTTTGGTTATTTGTGGCTATTCTTTTGGTGATTATTGTTGGTTATTTTATTGGTGGTTATTGGTGACTATTTTATTATGGTTATTGGTGGTTATTTTATCGATGGCCATTAGTGACTATTATATTAATGGTTATTGGTGGCTAATCTATTAATGATTGTTGTTGGCTATTTTATTAATGGCTATTGTTGGTTATCTTATTAATGGTTGTTGTTGGCTATTCCATTAGTGATTATTAGTGGCTATTTTATTAATGGATGTTGTTGGTTATTTTATTAATGGTTATTGGTGGTTATTGGTGGTTATTCTATTAATGGTTATTGGTGGTTATTGGTGGTTATTCTATTAATGGCTATTGTTGGTTATTCTATTAATGATTATTGGTGGTTATTCTATTAATGGCTATTGTTAGCTATTGAATTAATAGTTATTGTTGGCTATTCTATTAATGGCTATTGGTGACTATTTTATTAATGGCTATTGTTGGCTATTTTATTACTGACTATTGATGGTTATTCTATTAAGGGCTATTGGTGGCTATTCTATTAAAGGCTATTGGTGGCTATTCTATTAACGGCTATTGGTGGCTATTCTATTAATGGCTATTGGTGGCTATTCTATTAATGGCTATTGGTGGCTATTCTATTAATGGCTATTGGTGGCTATTCTATTAATGGCTATTGTTGGCTATTAGTAACTATTCTATTGGTGGTTATTTAAAATTAAATTATCATAGGTTATTGGTGGTTATTAGTGGTTATTAATGGTTATTTTATTAATGGTTATTAATGGTTTTATTGTAGGGCATTGGGTGATTATCTTATTGGTGGCTAATGATGGATATTAATGGCTATTTTATTAATGGTTGATGATGGCCATTTTTGGTTATATTAAGACTATTGGTGGCTATTACATTATAAGTTATTGTTAGATATTTTAGGTTATATTATCATAGGTTATTGGTAGTTATTTTATTGTAGGCCATTTTAAATTATTTTTCATAGGTTATTATTGACTATTCTAAGTTATTTTACCTTAGCTCATTATATTATATTTTAGATTGTTTTAAATTGTTATATTTAAGATAAAATGATTTATAATAAAATAAAAAAGAATGACCTTGAACAACCTAAAGTGTAATTTGAAATAACATGTATTAACTTAAAATAAAATAACTTAAAGTATAACTGAAGGTTAGTTGAATAATTTAATTTAGAACAACTTAAAGTAAAAAACCTATAATAGGTTAATGAGGTAGAATAACGTATAATATTTTAGGGTATAATAATTTATAATAGTTTATAAGAACTTAAGGTATAAGTTAGAATAAATAAAATAACCTAAAATAATAGAAGATATATCATAAAATAATATAGGATATTTAAAACAAAAAAATAAAAATAAACCTATTTATCACAATAAATTATAATAGTGAATTATTTCAATTAGTAATGAAACACAATGTTTACATAATGATATTATAGTGTAATAATTTTAACCAAAGTGAAATCATTAAAGTGCAATGAACTTAATTCATTTTAAAAATCTCATAATAATTTAAGCTAATGAACTACATCACACTTTTGTAGTAGTGATAAGACCCATTACTTAAAGACGCCTAAAACACACCACCCATCACCTTGAAAGCTTCCACAACACAACAGAAGTTTAGGATTGTGTAGAGAGGGGGATTGAAAAGGGGTTGATTTGACCAAGCACAAGAACTAAACCTATGTAGCCGGACAATGGGTGACCGTGCACAAGACTCTCTGGTCCTGTGAACTCAAGAGCTGTTCTGCCATCCAATTTGATCAGTGACGGCGAATCTGGGTTCCATTAGTGCAAGGGGAGATT
>Ga0116228_10005550_pt1 | contig 11246 bp, 8 predicted proteins | sample S1TSphfallax_2_FD_89694 | JGI IMG/M metagenome (GOLD analysis project Ga0116228, IMG submission 89694) | Host-associated microbial communities from peat moss isolated from Minnesota, USA - S1T2_Fc - Sphagnum fallax MG | ecosystem: Host-associated > Plants > Peat moss > Unclassified | place: USA... | reverse complement strand
TTAAACAAATGTTCTTTTGTTCTGCAACCTTATTTTCTACACCATCATGTTCACAACACACATGTTAATTGTTCAAATCAAAGTTAAATGACACAATTGATTACATTACCTGATATACATGTAACAAGTTGCTTCAAAAAACATTAAATGAATAGTTAAAAGGTAGAGTTTATAAGTATCATGATTCAAGCATACCTTGATTTTGTTTTTTTGGGGGGCTTGGGCAATTGGCATACTCTTCATCAGTAGAGTTCTCAATTGTTGTTTTGGTTGGGCTCTTAAGGTTCTTTTGGGATTGACCAAAAGAACCTCATATTCATCTTCATCCATCTTTGTTGGTTCAATAGGAGAGGTGACCATGTTAACAATAGTAGCACGTGTAGTTGTTGATGTTGGAAAACTAGGTCCTTCATGGGGTAACCTTGGGCATGTGACTCCTATGCTACTATGTTTATGTGATCCAAGGAGGTTACTACCATTTGGTGTATCATTGATGCCCCCTACTATAATAAACCTCCTTTCTTTAGTTGGACCTAATCCACCACTTGAACTAAGCCTAATTTGCCTCAATTTTGTTTCCAACTTTTCTTCTGTAATTTAGACCCATAACTTAAATTAGGGGAGGAAAAAATTGCAAAACATAGACCACATATAAGCCAACAACAATGGTTATCCCAAGATGAAAATTTTGATGCAAGTAGGAAATCAAAAACTCACCTAGGACACCATGAATACTTTGCCTTGTAGTTTGTTTCATTTTGTTCAATAGGTGGACCCGTTCTTTTTCAACACCCATATCTTGTGCTATAAAAGTTAGATCTTCATCTAGCTCCCTAAACCCCCGACTACACCACCAATCAATGTGCAATTTCTGATTGCAAATTTAACATTTGTTGTGGCTTTTCAAATGGTGGCTAAGATAGAGAAATGATATGTATATAGGCAAGATGTCACAACAATGTTAAAACAATGATATGATTGCCCACATACACCACATGGTTTCATGATAATCATGTTTAGTGCGTCACTTAAAAGTTTGTTAGGGTTATTAGCGTAGGCTATAATGACATCCCTCTCCCCTTTTGCATTTCATGCAATTTCTTAGAAATTGCATTTTATTCATTTGCTAGCTATGTTAATTCCAGTTTTGCCATTACAATTGAGCTCTCCAAAGTCTCAACCTCCACCCGAGCTTCATTTTATGTTGCTTCCCCTAATTGGGTTCGTTCAACCTTGTTTTCAAATACAATCTGCCTAAGTTTTAGTCTTCACTCGTGGCACATAGAAATCCAACCATGCCACCAAGTTTTAACCCCTAATTCCTTATGCAGAAGCTTTGTAGATTTATTTCAATTTATAAATAGAAATCCTAAGAAGCAAGTTTCCAAATAACTTGCATATTGTAATTGAAAAGTGTAAAGTGGGACAAATAGTGTAAGATAAAGATTAGATCACATACCGCATCTACTGCAAGGAGCCCTTGCTCGAGTATTTTTGCTAAATCCTTTTCCACCTTTACTACTTTAGCCTCCTCTGCTTCCACTAATTTCTTCCTATCATCCATGTTAAACTTCATGCCCAACAACTTGTTGGATGCAACTTTATGATCAACATTTAAGGACTTGATCTTTGATTTGCATATAGAATGAAGCTTCTTTTTTAATTCTAGGAGCTCCCTAACCTTCATGATGTCCTCATTTGACACACCATAGGGACACCTCCTAGGAATGGGAGACAATTATTCAATGTTGTCCTCAAAAACATTAACATTATCGCCATATTCTACTCATGTTTTCATTGATTGCAGTTGGGACCACAACTATCCAACAATGACATCCATGTTGTTGCCACTATTAATAGGATGAGATGCACGTTCTTTCTTCATTGTGGTTAAATGCCCACCACCCTTTGCATCATCTATGTGTGCCTTCTCTTTTGTTGTGGATTCAACTACCTTTGCCCAATTAATGTCAATGCCTTTACCTTGGGCAATGAAACCACACACAATGGATGTGGGTATTTCATTATTTGTGACACTGCTTGTCCCAAACACCCTCCAATAGATCTCCTCTATGGTTGCCCTATCTTCAAATTTCAATTTTAAACATTTCAACTCGAATTTCCTTCAACCCCCAAAGAAGGCAATGCATTCCTCCATGGTGACATGTTCATTATTCAAGTATTTGGGATCCTCACCAGTATTATTCAACTCTTGGATAGCAGGAAAGAAAATAGCATCTTGTTTTCTAATGTCCACCAATAGCCAATTTCCTAACGGGATATCCCTAATCTAACCCTTTTTCTTGTTTAATTTCCTTACACATGATTGCCCTACAAAGACACAAGAACCAATTGCAATATTTATTAGCTTGTAAACCACATTTCTACCTTTGAAGTGTTCAAGATTTTTCAAAGATCTTGAGTGTTGACAACCATGACTTATATGTGTTTCTTTAGCACCTTGCCTACTTATAAATGAAGTTATATTCCTACAATCAATTCAAATTATCAAGGCTTAAAACTTAGACTAGCAAATATTTTTTCACCATTGCCTTTACTTATCATTCATGTGTAACCAACAAGTTTCCAAGTAGGTCAATAGTGTTTGGGCGCTTGGGAAGGACGTACACAACATCTATTGAGGACTTTTTTGTTAAAAACACCATGAAAGACAGACATGATGTTAAGTTCTTAATGCTTTAACAAAATGGAAGGCAAACCCGGAATGTAACAACAAAAGATCATATAACCAATTTTAAAATAACATATGATTATTTAGTTAAAAGTAGTAAAAACTTAACAATGTTTTAACTTGTTTAGTGTATATTAACACTCAAATCACATAATAATGCTAGTTACATAACAATAAGAAAGGACCTTACTTGAGTAGGAAATTCCTTGTCTTCTTGTTAAACCTACAACCCAGGGGCCTTATTTACTTCTGAGGAATGTCCAAATTAGCTCCACCAAAGCACTATTATTAGTCAATATTACTATGTTGAAAGCCCATTGAAACACATACATACGCACATAATAGCTTAAAGTTAAAAGGAACTTAACTTGAGCTAACCTACAATGCTAGATTGGCATGTGAGTTGGTCTTAAACTTGGACTTGCTAGGTTACATTTTGTAGATTGAAGTGTTAATTACTCAATGCTGGTTATGTTACTACTGACCAGCCAACCTCATTACTTGGTTGAACCTGAAAGTGTTTTCCAAGCCCCCTCACTACTTTAAAAAGGAAATCATAGTACTTTTAATATACCTTAACTATATAACCACCACCATAGGTTTGAGTACGAAAATCAATGATTACCCAAAAAATTTGAGTGGTTGACAAGGACTTCAAGTGTATATCTAGAATTACATATGATTCTTAAGTGGTTTGACAAGGACTTTACCTATTGACAAATGACTCCTATGTTGTTTGATATGGACTCAACCTACTTACAGATGATTCAAAGGTGGTTTAACAATGATTCAAAAGCGTTCATCCAATTCTCCCATGTAGTTGACAAGGACTAGGCTTGTTGATTAATGATTGCTAGTGATTTTATCAAAGAATATTGTTGACAATGACTCCTAAATGGTTATCACTACACCTATGCAAGGACATATCCTACTCACCAATGATTCCTATGTGCTTTCACAAGGACCCTTCATGAAACGTGTTTGCTAATTGAGATGTAACACAAAGAACTCATGTGGACTAAACTTATACATCAAAGAAACTTGTTGAAACAATTCAATCTTGCATAAAATCCTAGCATTGTCTATTGCCAAGTTGGAAACAAATTTTAATCATTACATGTATTTAGAAGATGGTTTCTAGTGGCTTGCAATTCCAAACATCGTAATATTCCCATGAAGTTTGCATAAAATTCCATCACCAATTTTTTAATAAGTATGTTAATCAAGTTGCCAATGGTTCTTTTCAATTACTTTCATTTAGAGAAGCAAGTTGACAACAAGTAATAAAATTTGTGACGCATCAATCCAATTGTGCCACAACTTTGACCAACCTTAAAAGGAACACATTTCCTAAAAGCTTTCCACAAACATGATTCATTGAACAAAACTAGAATTAAACTATATTTACACCATTGAAAAATCAAATCAACCCAAACAATAATTTGGCAAGTTTCCAAGTAGAAGGACTTGAAAATAATTGAAACTGAACTATACATGGACCACTGAAAATTCAAATCAACCTAAACAATAGTTTGGCAAGTTTCTAGGTAGAAGGATTTGAAAAGAATTGAAATTGAACTATACATGCACCATGAAAAATCAAATCAACCCAAACAATAGTTTGGTGAATTTCTAGGTAGAAGGATTTGAAGATAATTGAAATTGAACTATACATGCACCATGAAAAATCAAATCAACCCAAACAATAGTTTGGTGAATTTCTAGGTAGAAGGATTTGAAGATAATTGAAATTGAACTATACTTGCACCATTAAAAAATCAAATCAACCCAAACATTAGTTTGGAGGATTTATAAGCAAAATGAAGTATCACATTTGAAGCAATTTTGATACAAATCTCGTGTCTATTGTGATAGTTTTTGCAACTTTAATTATCCACTAGAAGAAGTGGAAATGTGCACCATAATGAAAAGAAAAAAAATGTAAAGACTAGATATTGATGTAACCACCCCTAGGTAATTAACTAACATGGTTGTGTTTAGACTTTACACCATAAAGAGAAATGTAACCAAGGTTTATATTCATGTACCATCTTTGATTTCTACCACCATTGTTGCCAAGAATATGAAATAAGCTCATGCCAAAGCTTCCTTATCCAACCCACAAGAACACATACAAAAATGTGAAGCATGAACAAAGAACAAACCACATGGAGCAAATATTAATTATGAACAAATGTCAAATTGAATCGGCTATGATTTCAGAAACCCATAAGCAAGAACATCATGCTCAATTCTAGTCCATAATCAAGAGCTTGTAATCCTCAATATCAGGTGCACATCATGGGGTCCTATGTTCACATCAAATCAATAAATTGTTGTAGATTCTCAACAAGGTAATACATATGGACTCGAGGACATGGAAGTGGGAGTTGTTGGCATGGGCTATATAAAAAAGGTAGAATTATGCAAACAAACACTCATAAATAAAAAATGTACATTAGGGAATACTTCAAAAAGAACATGAAAACTATTCCACATGCCCAACTACAACCACCTTCAATGACCATAAAGAACTACCAGCTAAGTTATCACCCTCCCACCCAATCCCCTTAACAACCATGATTACATCAACAAGAGACTTGTGTTTACAGTTTCATATTCATTTTGTTCTCTTCAATTTCTCCTCCCACCATTTTTAGAACCTAAAACAAGTTTTTCATAAAGTAGTATACTATAACAAACAATTGGAGCCACAATGAGGCTTTGTACATCTTTCAACATGGAATGGTATCAGAACTATGGGATTATGCCTTAACAAAGGTTCATTCAAAATGTGTGATGCTCAAGAATTATGAAGATGCAATTGTATCAAAGACATGGGATTGCGCCAACAAAAGTTCCTTCTATATGTGTGATGTTCAAGAATTGTGAAGATGCAACCCATGGCCACATATTATGGGATTTATAGGTTCTATTACAAGACAATCTAGACCTATGGCTAGGATAGAAATTTGTTTTACCTTCTTAGATTTCTCTTCCAATCATTGTAAAAAATCAGATCCTTATAAGTTTAACCATTAAAGTTCTTTTATCCAACCTCCAAAATGCAAAAAAAATTACTAAAACATAAACAAACCACATAAAACACAAATTATAAATCTACCAACAATATAAAATGGTTATACAACATTACCTACAACCTTTATAGTCTTTTATAGTTATATAACAAACCTACAACCTATTACAAGCAAATAGATATATCTTCATTTGCCTTTTATAGTCTTCCAGATTTCAATTCCAAGCAACTTGCTTCTTGAAGACCTATGGACCTCCACTAGGCCAAACTCTTGAATTGATACATATAATCCTAACCCTTTTAAAATGCAAGGTGCCTCCACCTACATTTAATAGCCATTGCTTGAAACAAACTTCCACCCAAATACAAATCAAAATACCAAGAAAATAAGTTCATTATGATGAACTTTTTATATTCTTTAGGTCGATTAAAACATGATGACTTACAAATAATATTTTCCAAAACAAATGAGGAAAAGGAATAGAATATAAAATTCACCACTATCATAACCTTTAAGTTCACCTTTCTAGAACCTTTAACCCTTTTGGTACAACAAGCTCCAAGAAACTATGACCTAAAAAATGTTCATTTGGTCATCAAATCTTGCTACAACAATGTGCATCATACATTTGAGCTTCATCTATGCATTTACATTCTCATAATTCTTAAAGTGTTGAGAAACCTTGGACATAGAACACTAGTGGTATGCTGACTTAGAAGCTCGGTGCTTTAGTCTACAATAGCACAATCCTTGCAACGATTACATGTTAATTTCCAATGCACAAATAAAAAGAAACAAATGATGAGAGAGCAAGAAAATGCGATGATGACAAGAAAAGTTGGAAAGTGTAATGGCTAGCATGTAATGAATGAGGAGTTCATTAGGAGGAAGCAGGGAGTGACAAGAATGAAGCGAAGTGGCAAATAGTCATTTAGGGTTTAAGGAACAAAGCGGAAAACCCATGATGAACTTCATCCCACACTTGTTTGAAATGAACCAATTGGTAGATCCCACATAACAAAGGGGAAAAAAAGACCATGGCCTAAAAGTAATTGTTGTCCTTTTGGAAAGTGATACCTTTGGTTCCTAGTGACAAGTTTTTACCCAAATGCATAAATAATTCCAAAAGATGTCAATGCAATGTTTTTTTTTATAGAAAAGAATCATTATTACTACATGAATCAAGGCAACTCAATGTTAAAAAAGGAAGTTTGAGAGTAAATTCGAAAAAATATAGATTATTGTATCAATGCAAGGCATGTGCATTTTGTGTAAAACATTTTGTAGTCATTGTACTAGCTTTCACAACAACTTTAATCAATATGTGTGTATAATGTTGTTAAGTGTTCCTTGAAAGTATGTTGCATGAGTTGAAACCAAATAGGATGGATTGGAAATGCAATGGAACAAAAAATATAAGTTTCAATAAATTTGGAACAAAATTCCATTAAACTTGGAAGAAAGTTGTAAACGTATCCCTCATTTCATCCATTAAATTGTATTATTTCATTGATCCATAAACAAGGTTCATCCAAATAGTCAAATGGTCAACTTGTGTTAACCATGTCATCACATACCCATATTATGGACCATGGGTGATGACATGACATGGCATGACATCATCACATTGTTGACATCTCAACTATAGTTATTTTAGAATGAATTCTTTTGAAGGTTATAAACTCCATTCAATGGTCAATGTCACACACTTACCCAATTGAGTGGACTCAACTAATTTGGTAAGTCTAATCAAATGCCATCACATAGAATTTTCAAATTGAATATAAATATGCTATCGAAACAAAGTAAAAAACAACATTAAAAAAAAACCTACGATTTTAATAAAACCCATTTTTCTCCTAATGAAAACTTTTATTCATGCCCCTATTTTTTATGACAAACCTTCCTATTAAGTTCCTCTTCATGTTCCAGTTTCATAGAAGAAGAAAAATTTCAGAAATGGGATCATGACACATCTCTATGTTTATCAAGCGATATGCGTGATAGGTAGTTAGCTAGGTTAGCCATGAACTTGGCATAATTCACTTACTAGTGGTGAAAGATGAGTTTGACCAATATGTTATTACTCCCACTTCACAAATATGAAAAAAAATTGTATAATGTTCATGCTCACAATTTCACATGTGTCATAAATGCAACTACTTGAGCATGTGCCCTTTTTTATCATATCTGGACTCGACTCCATTTGTCAACCCGGGCAGGCATGCAACTTTAAACCTAGGGCGACAACCCATGGATCAAGGGTTGAAGCCCCAGACTGGGATAGGTACCTGCTTTGTGTCGAGAGAAATGAGGTTTTAGGGTGCTTCTGATGACATCTGATCTACACACATTATATTGACTTAAAGTTGATGCTTACGTTTGTAGTATGTACTCATGGGCCCTTCTTGGCCCCCTTGCATCTGAATTTTGAATAATAGATAAAATAGTATATGATGGTTATTGAAGCCTTTCCAAATGTGCTGACAATTTCATCTTATTAAAGTTATCTTCAATGTCATTCAGTCTTTGGGCATTGCTTTGACCCTGCAATCCCTGTTTCATTTCCTCAACTGGGGTTTTTTTTCCTTTTTTCTTTTTTTAAAAAAACATTTGTGATGTAGCAGGGCTAGCTGAAGTGGCTATCATCCATAAGATGATTCAGCCAGATTTGGCCACATACTAAATATGAAAGTAGGAAAAAATATTATTATTATTTTCATATTCTTAGTTACCAACTGGCCCTTATCATAAAAAATTGGCAGTTTGGATTTTTTTTTCTTTGAAATCTGGTGAATTTGGATCATTTTTTTCCATGAAGAATCCTTTGAATAAGTTGAAATCATACTCTTCATGTCAAAATTTCAAGAAGCCAACCCCCAACCCCCACAAAAGCACTCAACTAGTGTGACTTCTGTCATTGGCCCAATTGTGAACAAGACTATGTAACTACTCCAAGAGTGAATAAGACCTTGACCATAGAGCTCAATTGTGAGATTAAAAATAATAATTATATGAATTTCCAATGAAAAAAAAACTCAAAATTCAATATCTTCCCACCTTAGGTTTAAAAATTAAGAAATCACATCCAAGAAATCTCACTTGTGAAGAGCTTTGTGGCAATACTGGTAATGCATTCCAAATTCCCTAAAAAATTTAGTTATAATTTAGTTTAATTTTCTCTGAAAATTTATTCAATAACTTTTGCACCACATGTCCAAACATTACAAACCCACTTCCATGCACCCCTAGTCATCAAGTGCTTTCCAACAGTACCCAGAGCAAGGTGGGGTGCAATGGTTTGAGAGATCTCAACATGACAAACAAAAACAAACAAAATTCCCCACAATTCATGCCATTTCCATTAGACTAGGCCAAAAGAGGTGATGAACACAGAAATTCTACTTAGGTGGTAATTGCCACATGCACCCAACATGCCAAAACACAGTGGGGACTGGGAAATGTTGGATTTTTTTGGTTGATGCTGTGTTCTCACCAAGTTCCCACTGCGTTCCCACCAAGTTTCCAACGGGTTTGAAACATGTTCCTAACATGTTTCCAACAGTACTTTGTTCCCTTTCCTTTGCAAAAATGTTGTACTCCAACCCTTATAGGTGGGGCCATATTGGGACATAGATGTTTATGTTTTTTGATTGAATAATTCAATATTGAGGAGTCTTCAAACTTTCAAAAACAATTGTGATGGGTAAATTGTAAATTGGAAATAGAACTTCTAATCAATATTGATCATACCACCATAACATCGCTGCCTTCCTTAATATATAGATTTTATTTATTTTTTTAAAAATTCTGTTTGCTTTTGGAACAAAGGACAGAATCCATTGCAGGGAGGAGCCAGTGCACAAAGAGGAAAAGCCAGGGGGACTCTATGGATTTTGAGTGTAGTGGAATGGGTATTGTTTAATGAAACTGGATATGAATTCACAAGATTTTGCAAGAATCGCAAGATTTGCAAGATTTTATTCTAACAAGACAATTTAACTTGGAGTTAGGTTCACTCCAAGTCTTGAATTTCTGTGTTCTTTTGTATTAAAGTTTGGCCATGTTACAACAGTCAGAAATCCATTAGAAGCATTTTTTTTTCTCCAGCAAAAGTTTGGAAATTTTTGTTTCATTAGTGTAAATTTGACTAAAATTTTCTATTTCTTGGGAAAATTTTACCAAATTTCCAACATCACAAAATTAAAAAGAAAAGGCAAAAAAAAACCCTGATTAGAAGGTTTTCAGAATGTTGGATGATGAGGAGTCCAAATTTTCATCCAGATAATGTGGAAAAGGAAGACGAAGGCATTGAACAGCAGGAAACAAAAGATTGGAAATCCATCTACATAAAATATGGGATTTTCTGATGCATTTCAATTAAATTTTCAAAAATCTTCACACATTCATTCATTTTGTCAAAAAATTTGGAAGAAAAGAGCCAAACAAAACAAAACCTTTGGTGCTTTAAATGTTTTTTAAATTCAATTTGTTAAAGCAGCAGCCACCTGCGATACACACACCCCCCGTGACTCGTATGAAATTCAACACGTGAAATGGATGAAGTTTGAACTACTCAAAGACCACCGTCCCCCCACCTTGTCAAGAAAAGAAAACTTTTTTTTTCAGGTTCAACCCTGCAACACCCAGATACCGCTTTGACAAAATTTGTGTGCACGTTTTGAAATTGGACTCTGGTAGCGTGGATTGTAAGTTGTGACTTGTGTACGTGTGCACTTCTGCGTCGCCCTTTGAGAAAAACCAAAAGCAGACTTGGGATATATATAGATATATGGGTTTAGGCTCACTTGCATGGAAGTTGGAAAAGAAGTACCCAACCTTATTCGGAAAACCAAAAGCAAACTTGTGATATATATAGATATATGGGTTCAGGCTCACTTGAATGGAAGTTGGAAAGGAAATACCCAACCTTATTTGGAAAAATACTTAGAAGAGCACAAGGGGGGGGACGGGTTTCCTCTCTTTCTTCCTTCGCCTTTCTTTCCTTTTGGGGTACGAAGTTTTGCACAAATTTCAAAGCGCCAAAAAAGGTGCTAGAACATTGAAGGTTGAAAAAAGATGATTACATTAAATTAAGATTTGTCTATCAAGGAGATCTCTAGAACTCTCAACCCATATAATATACTACTTCTTGTTTTGTGCTTTTATTGGCCTTGCCTACCAAGAAGGCAAGGATATTGTGTTTAGATTCAATATAGAGTATAGTAGCTTGAGGGATTTTGGTTTCTTGTAGAGGATTTTTTTGAAGATTATATTTCTGCATGGTGAAATATTTGAATCTATATATGAAAACTTTTGGGCCGGCGGGGTGAAGCAACCCCTAAATTCGTCCCGTCATCCATCCATGGATGAAGCTTCCTCTGAAGCCGGATGGACAGTGACCACGGACAGTAGCTAAAAAAAGGTAGTCTTGGTACATAGTTATGGGCCTCAAAATAATGACAAAGTCAAAGAACCGGCCAACGAAGTGGCAGTTCTTCCACGAAAACCATCAG
>Ga0116228_10005547_pt1 | contig 11248 bp, 8 predicted proteins | sample S1TSphfallax_2_FD_89694 | JGI IMG/M metagenome (GOLD analysis project Ga0116228, IMG submission 89694) | Host-associated microbial communities from peat moss isolated from Minnesota, USA - S1T2_Fc - Sphagnum fallax MG | ecosystem: Host-associated > Plants > Peat moss > Unclassified | place: USA... | reverse complement strand
GCAAAAGGTTGAAATCTAGGAAGCCACAACAAGGACAAGATTACTTGAGCCTTGTTCAATCCAATGAAAGAGAACATGCCAATTTACTTTAAGATAAATGACCAATCCTTGCCATTTTTGTCTTTGGTAGAAATCTCATCATAAAGTCCTTGGCATATTGTCTTGATCCAACTAGTCATGGTCTTCATATTGAATCTCCATTCATCAAACATTGTTAGGTCTCCTATCACATTGGTGACAATGCAAGCACCTTGTACATGTGGGTTTAATGTGTTATTCTTGGAATCAACATTTTTTTGCACAATTTTTTTTCAATTCATGTCTTGGTATGCTTGACCAACTAAACATGGCATCAACATAGAAAAGGTTACATTTATTTCCATTTTCCATCTCTTTGTTTTCCTCTTCCATAAATTGAATTGCTCTACTTTTTGCTATTGAATATAAAACATAAGGAAGAAATAGAAAACAAAGCAAAAAATCAATTAGGGTTTTTGTTGTACTTGGGTACATTTCATTTCATAAGTAGGGTAGGGAAAACATGATCAAGGTGCACACTACGCCCCCTAAAAATTGTGGTCACAAAAATGAAATTTTTACATTTGGTTTTTTTTTTTTGTACATGTGGAGATCACATCTTGGATTTTTTTTGTTCATTTCAAGTATATTGCATCAACTTTAAACTTAAACTAGATTATTTAAAAAGAAACTTTGACAAACATTTACAAACTGGAACACATGAAATATATTTGTGTTGAAAAAATACATATCACAAAGTATGAAAAATTACAAATGTACTTCAAAACTAAGGTTATGGGTGGAATTTTGTAATGAATTTTTGTTAGTGAATGATATTGATGTACATCAATTAAATTTAAGACCATTTATAAGTTTACAATTTTTGGTTGAAAATCCATTCAAAACATGTGTTTTTTTGCACTCTTGAGTAATAAATGCACAATAAGTTTTTATTATGGGAAAACCCCATTACTTTAAGAAAAAAAACAAGACTTCATAGGTGGGCATTATATTATTTTTTCATTTTTCTTTGGTTTGGTAATGTGTCATGAACCACAAACATGAGGCCTTATGGCTATTGAAAAGATGTACGTTATATATTTTATGCACATTGATTTTATCCAATTATCTTCATCTAACCATTGTATCTAGCTTAACTTTAATTCAAAATGAGCTTTGAGTTCCAAAATGTTGTCATGCACATTCTAAAATTCTTTTTTTCATGTTCAGGGTTTCCAAAAAATGCCATCAAGATTTTAGTTTATTACACACCTATTATACTTGTTATACATCACTCGCTTGGGTGAATAGTGGTGAAAAGTGGCTCACATGTAGTGTTTTTTCACCCATTAGTTGGATGAAACCATCCACATACCATGTGTTTCAAATGGTAGTCAATAGGTGCCATTACTCCTTATATCACCTCCTTACAATGGGCAAAAAATATTTATATGCTAAAAAAATTAGGTGAAAAATCCAACAAAAATTTGCATTTAGGGTTTAAATTACACGTCCAATAATGGAAAGCCTCAATTTGTTGTAGTTTTTGTACATGAAGAAAATATTTTCATAATGTGCAAAGAAAAAAGTTGGAAATGCACACATAGTTTAAACAAAATTGGCAAGTCCAAAATGTTGCACTCATCATAATTTGAATATTTAATTTTGTAATAACTTTCCATAACTAAAACTATTAAACGAAGAATTACTCATTGTAATAGTTACTTAATATATATTTATGTACCTAGTTATTATTCTATGAATTATTAACTAGTTTACATAGTTTTTATCACCATTTGGATTTGAATTAATTGTAGGATTATGACGCGCCCCCAAGTTCCTTGTTAGACCCAAAAAGGCTCCAACTATGTTAAAGAGCGGAAGTAGTTGGAACTTGGTGCTGCTCCCAGCTTCCAACACTAAAGGGGTGAGAGGGGCATGCTGAAAGCTCCGGGATTAGACTAGGAAGAGGGAAAACTTATTTAGTTACTCGGTCTTGCATCAAAAAACAACCAAGAAGTTGGTTAGTTCACATTCGGAATCAGTCTTGGTGTTGGGACAAACCACGGCCAACACAAACTCACTTGACTCACCACGGCCCGGACTCAGGGGAAACCACCACCTTCCCCGACATAGTATTCTCTGTGTTGCTCTGCGACATCCGCATCTGAATGGCTTTTAGTCCCGGGACTCCCAAGGAGGAGTCCCGAAATTGTCTTGGTTTGAATTCTCGGGACTTTGGGAGGTCATAACTCCCAGTTCAGACCTCTGATTGGGATGAGATCTGAAGCAAACTTGTAGCCCTCCTCAAGAGCTTTCTAACGGTGTGTCGCACTCCACCTGCACACATCGGGGTCAAGTCGATTCCCGACTTTTAGTGGTCGGGAGTCAAACTACCAGTTTGACTCCCGGCCCTTCTTTCGACCATAACTTGTGTTACAGATGTCCGAATGGCTCATGCGAGGCCATTTTCGACGTCTACACTTCAATAACTTTCCAATGGTATAAATAATACCTCAAGGCAAGGTGTTTTGACCCTTGCAATCGAGCTCTGAAGTTTCGGGAGACCCAGAGGACTCCAAGTTCCCACTTTTGGGAGTGCAAGTCTCATCCTCGCACTTGCCTCAAAGTGGGGTTGCAAGAAATTGTTTTAAGATGATCATTTTTTGGCAATAAAAGGATTTTAGGATTCATTTTTGGGAGAAAATTGAGTTTTGGGGAGTATGAAACAACATTATTTTGTTTTCTATAAAAGCTTCAATTCCATAGCCATATTTGTTGTTTGATGTTTTTCTCATACTTTCAAAATCAGATTAAAGTTTTAAATTTAAATATGTGTAGATATGAATGAACATATTTTATTAGTATTAATTTCATGACATGTTTTAGTCCAAATTTAGATTAGAATATAGGATAGAGATTTTGTATTTACCATTAAGTGACCATCCCAGGGCCTGAATTCAAAATGGAATTCAAAGTGACATTTATGTCTTGTTGTTGGAATTTTTGTTTCCCAATTTTTGTTCAGGAAGTAGATCTAAGCATAGTAGCTAACTATGGGGATTTTGTTTTAATGCAAAAGTTTATTCAGATTTGAGTTAGAACGTGGAGATGGAAAATAAAATTGTAAGTAGAAGTTTGGGGAAACAATTACATCATGTTATAGTATATGAACAAGTGGAAAATGGCACCACCATAAATATGAATTTGAATGCAAATAAGATAGATCAATAATTTATAACACCTAAAAGAGTTTTTGAATTAGAACAAAACATTTGTGGATAGAAGAAAGACCTATAAGCCACAAAACGCCATAGGCAACATCGATAATTTCTTGTGAAGTGCAAACTAGTGAAGCATAGAGGTGGACTAACAATTAGCAATGAAATTCAAAAAAAAATGTTAGATTGAAAATGTAGACTCACATGATGAGTTTAAAGGAAGAAGTCAAAAATCTGGACTTCAACATGGAATTACACTAGAGTCAATAGGTTTGATATAGCCATATGATTTTGATGTTTTAATTCATGGTGAAGAATATAATCTCAACATGTTAGAAAGGGAGGAAGTAATACCAAGGTACAAATTTGCTTCACTTCCTTATTATCGAAAAGAATATGAAGATGAAAAGCTTAAAGAAAAAAATCAAAATTTTGAACCTCAAATTCATTATTTGGTTGAACAAGAAGTCGCAACTCAAAGCATCAAAATGTCTAAAGGGGTTGAACTGGTACTTGTAGCTAGAGAAGAAATTATAGTCTTACCAAAAGTAGAACCAACGGTAGCAAAAGGCGTACTTGTGGCTATTAAAGTAGGGTACACTGAACCTGTGCTAATTAACCATACTTAATTAGCATAATTGAAGCATGTTTTAAAAGTCTTGTAAGATTAGAGCAAAGAATTCATAATGTGAATAAAGTTTTAAGACCTAACCCTCCACGTTGCACATATTGCCATCAGATTGGACATTATATCAATGAATGTGCATTTATTGAAGATAATGTGAGGCCCTTTTGTTGAACATTTCTAGAATCTGAATCCAAAACCCGCAAAAGCAAAAGACCATGGAGATTTTTAACCAGAGGATCTGTACCATGAGAAGGTTAAAAAATCTAGATAGATTTAGAGAACAAATTTCGAGAAACAACAAAGTGGAAATGAAAGCTTAAATTGTGAGATGTTGTACCAATTTTCATAGCTCTTATACCAAATTTGTTACATCACAATAATATTGGAGTTACCTATGTAAAAACTTTTAATTTTAGAGTGTAACCAGTAAGATTTGTACCATTATATTATGTGGCAATGTTTCACTCTATGGTTATAGTTACTAAAGCTCCATTTGCAATAGCACTAGCCCATACCATTACTAGCATGAGGTCTAGATGACAAACTCTAAGGGGAACATACTTTGTGAGCATGCATATAGAGATGCGCAAAAAGGAGAACATGATTTTTGTTGGACAACCATCAAATAAAGGATGTTGCAACCTTAACCTTGGGCTCACAACCAATGCAAGGGCTTGCAAGGTTGCAAGCCAAGAGAGGAAGCCTAGGAGTGAAAGAAAGTGTGAGGGAATGAACCCTCACACTCCCAAGGGAGCTTCCACCTTGGGAGTTGGAGTTCCGGTGGACTCTCAAATGTTCAGAGAGCAATTTCAGGGGTCAAAACCAAATGGATTGAGAAGTTCTTTATACCATTGGAAATCTATTGAAACGTAGATGTTTAAAATGGGCTCACATGGCCCATTTGGACATCTAAAACACAAGTTATGGCCAAAAGAAGGGTTGGAAGTCAAATTGACAATTTGATTCCCGACCATTAAAAGTTGGGAATCGACCTGATTCCCTTGTGTGCATGTGGTGTGAGACATATCATTAGAAAGATATCAACAAGGGCTACAACTTTGCTTTAGACCTCATCTCAATCAAAGGTCTACACAAAGTTATGTGGCTCCAAATTTGTAAGAGTCCCAATCTTAGGAATTCCAGGACTCCCATTTGGGAGTCCCGGGACAAAATGCCATTTGGATATGGGCCTCGTGGAGAGACACATAGTATATTATAAGGGGGGAGGTGGTGGCTTCCCCCAAGTCCGGGCCGTGGTGAGTCTTGTGAGTCTAAGTTTGCCCGTGGCTGATCCTAGCACCAAAAGTGCTCCAACTATGCATTAACCACCTTGTGTTTGGTTTTATGCAAGTTCGTGTGAGTAGTTGATGCTTGTCACTCTTCCTAGTCCCATTTCAGAACTCTAGCATGCCCCTCTACCCCCAAAGTGTTGCGAGCCAGGGAACATGCCCTGATTCTTTGCACTTTCATTGTCTTCGTTTCATATTCATATTTGAGTCTATCAAAGAGCTTGGGAGCACGTCAAAGGAGGAGGAGGATCAGGACCACTAGGACCAACAAAACCTTTGAGATATTTTAGATTACCAATGGTGAATTTAGGCAGACCACCATTACCACCAAATAAGCCTTATCATCAACCACTTAACCACCTTGAAAGTATGTGAAGGATTTTAACCTTGATGTTCATGTCAAAATTTCAAGGTTACTATTAGAGTAAATGGTGAAACAAGAGATGCAAAAATTGTTAATTTGTTTAGTTTTACCTTCAGAAATATTGTGTATGACTAATGTAACAATGACATGGGAAACTACCCATATTATACTTTTGTAGAATTGTAGTTAACTTTTTATAAAAGGTTCAGAACAATTTAGAATGATGAGCAAGTCTATCTGCAATTGAAGAACAAGAACCATGAAAAGAATGAAAGAGTGGAAGTTTATCATGAAAGATTATTGAAGTTAACCAATAGTCTTCAACACAAGACAACATATAGTTTCTTAACTATTGTTTTCAAATTTAGATTACAACCATATCTACATGTAGCAATAGTAAGCATGAAGAGAGTAACCTTGCAACAACATAGGAAACAACTTTGGTTTGTGAAAAAGGAATCTATAAAGTAGATGTTATAAGCAATATGTCAATACCACAAAGTAGTAATATAATATTAGCTCAAAAACCTCAGACAATTACAGAGAAAACATTAATGTATTATACACATTGTCATAGGACAAATCATAATGTTGAAACTATAAAATCGAAAGAAAGGAATACTTTGTTTTTACAATTTCTGAGGTTACCATTCAATAAATCAAAGTACAAAGTCCTATGAGGTATTCTTATCATATATGTGGTGATACTAGACATAAGATCATAGATTGTAATAAGTACAATGACATGTAGAATATGTTTAAAAATAAACCACAAAAAAACAAACTGTGGTAGAGCCCAAGGTTGCAAATCTTTTAGTTCATATAGTGGATGTCAACATGGCCATTACCAAGAACAAGGTTACTGAAGAACATAACAAAAAACCTTATAACAAAACTAGGTTTACCCAAACCAAGACCAACCCCATACCACCTCAAAATGGCATATTAGAATATGATTAGACCTTTAGGAATCATCATAAATTTGAAGATTCACATACATGGCATACCATATGTAGCCACATTTATTGTTTTACAAAACAATGTGGTAGATTCTAGCTATTTTATGTTATTAGGAAGACCTTGGCTTAAAGATGCAAAGGTTACACATGATTGGGGGAATAATGTGATTATTGTTCAAGGCAATGGAATAGTTAAAACAATATTGGTTAACAAGAAACTGGGAGCAAAAACCAAAAGGCCCCAAGTACTTATTTGTTATGACTTGATGGAAGGTGTAACATATGAAAAGGAAGATATGATCTTTGAAACAAAACTAGAGTTGTTCTCAATTAGCACAATTACTATATCATTTGAAATAATTTTATTACTAAGTGTGGGAGGTTAAGAAATCATAAACAATGTAGAATCTAAAATAAAACAAGGGATATTAGATTCAAGAACAACATAATTAGTGGCTTCAACAACAAAAACAACATAATTTAATGTCGATTAGAAACTTCACTAAAAGATAAAGTTTATTTAGAAACCTATTATCATCACAGCCAAGCTAATATTGAAGTGGATGAGACACCAACTAAAATTCAGGTACAAAATCTTCAGACAATAGGTTTGACTTTGATTAAGAACAACTTGTTATGTTGAATCTTCGTACAAAGGCAAATCCATAGTGCATTAAAATTAATGCACAGTTAACAAAAGAGAAAATTGGGGAGCTTCAAACTTTACTCAAGGAATTCAAAGATGTGTTTACTTAGACTTATAAAGATCTGAAAGGCATATTTCTAGAGTTGGTTCAACACAAAATTGAATTAGACACCTCTATCCCAGTAGCACATTAAGCAAGGTACAAATTGAACCCTAACTATGCTACAATTGTCAAACAAGATATTGGCAAACTATTAGCAACATGATCCATTCAACTAGTAAAGGAGGTTACATGGTTATCACCTATAGTGGAAGTACTTAAGAAGAATGGCAAATTGAAAATTTGTGTAAATTTCAAGAAGTTGAATAAGGTAACAAAAAAGATCCATATCCTTTACCATTTTTTGATGAAGTATTAAACATTGTAACATGGTATGAAACCTATTCATTTTTAGATGGATGCTCAAGATACCATCAAATTTCTATAGCCCCTGAAGATAGATACAAAACAACCTTTGTAATAGATTGGGAAGCTTTTGTTTGGATGGTGATGCCATTTGGTGTCAAAAATGGGCCACCAACATCCTAAGGAGCAATCAATAGAACTTTCAAAGAATACTTAGACCAGTTCATGAAGATTTTTTTAGTTGACTTCACGGTCTATAGTGATATGGAAAGTCATTTGATGAAACTCAAACTTTGCTTTCACAAATGCAGAGAATATCGAATCAACATTTTAACCCAAAAAAATGTGCCTTTATGGTATTTTCAGGATTGATTGTAGGGTTCATAATTTATAAGGAAAGAAAAACATCAGACCTTAAGAAGGTTTAGGCAATTGTTAATATGCATGGACCTACAAACCCATAATATATTCAAATCTTTAATGGTATGGCTTAGTTTTATCTAGACCATAGAGTGTCAAGAAACCTAGGATCAGATTAAACAAAAATATATGGAAGCACCAATTTCAATACCTCCAAATTTTCAGCTGGAGTTACACATGCACATAAATGCACCTTTACTCGTAGTAGGTGCAATGTTAATACATAACCCAACTGGAAAGTATGACCAGCCTATAGTATATGCCTCTAGATTGTTAAATAAAGCAGAGCAAAATTATATTACTACAAATAAAAAAGCCTTAGCAATGGTTTATGTTTTGTATAAGTTCAAATTTTTTTGTTAACAAACAAATTTGTCTTTTATGTAAACCACATGGCTCTTGTATATTTGGTCAACAAACCAAAAATGTCTAGAAGGATAACCATATGGTTATGGCTATTAATATTTGGAGTATGAATTCATAGTAATCTACAACCCTAGTAAAACACATGAGGTAATTGATGTTTTATCCAATTATTAGATAACTAAAAATTATTAGGAGTTCCAAATCAGACTACGGATAAATCATTATTTTCTGTAGAACCTATATGACGCACCCCCAAGTTCCTTGTTAGGCTCAAAAGAGTCCAACTATGTTAACAAAAACGGAAGTAGTTAGAACTTGGTGCCGCTCCCAGCTTCCAGCACTAAAAGGGGTGAGAGGGGCGTGCTCAAAGCTCCGGGATCAAATTAGGAAGAGGGACAAGCTATTTAGTTATTCGGTCCTGCATCCAAACCAACCAACAAGTTGGTTAGAACTCATTCTGCACACTTTTGGTGTTGGGACAAGCCACGGGCAACCTTGGACTCACTTGACTCACCACGGCTCGAACTCGGGGAAGCCACCACCTTCCCCCATATAGTATTCTCTGCGTTGCTCCACGGCACCCGCATCCAAATGGCTTTTATTCCTGGGACTCCCAAGGAGGAGTCTCGAAACTGTCCCGGTTTGGACTCTCGGGACTTTGGGAACTCATAACTCCCAGTTTAGACCTCGGATTGGGATGAGGTCTGAAGCAAACTTGTAGCTCTCCTCAATAGCTTTCCAACGGTGTGTCGCACTCTATCTGCACACACCGGGATCGGGTCGATTCCCGACTTTTTGTGGTCGGGAGTCAAACTGGCAGTTTGACTCCCGACCGTTCTTTTGCCCATAACTTGTGCTGCAGATGTCCAAATGGCTCATGCAAGGCCATTTTCGACATCTAAACTTCAAGGCCTTTCCAACGGTATAAAGAACACCTCAAGGCAAGGTGTTTTTCCCTTTGCTGTTGAGCTCTGAAGTTGCGGGAGTCCCGGACGACTCCAAATTCTCATTTTTAGGAGTGTGAGTCTCATCCTCACACTTGCTTCAAAGTGGGGTTGCGACACTATATGGATGTAGGAAATAAAAAGAACTACTTAGAGACAAGTTAGATGCTAGAAACTATAAATTTAGTTTAGAAACAAAAGTTAGCTAGAAAGGCATAACCTTCATTTTGAAAGAGGGAAAATGTACATAGTGGGACAAAACAATAGATTGCACAAATGCTTAACCACCTTAGAAGCACTGATTGTTCTAAAAGAGCTACATGAAGGAGTGGCAAGAGGACATTTTGCTGCAAATATTACTACAAAGAAACTTCTAGATGCAAATCATTGGTGGCCAACTTTATTAAAAAATACTCATGAATTTTACAAAAGTTGTGATAGCTATTATAAAATTGGAGGACTAAAAACAAAAAGTATTGTTAAATTGGTAACAACACTTCAAGAGGAACCTTTTATGAAGTGGGGTCTAGATTTTATAGGTCAAATTACTCTAGCATGAAGACTAACAAAAAACAATTATATTATAGTAATTATAAATTATGCAACCAAGTGGGTAGATGCAAAGGCACTCAAACCAACACTTCCAGAGGAACCTTTTATGAAGTGGGGTTTAGATTTTATAGGTCCAATTATTCCAACATGAAGATTAACAATAAACAATCATATTGTAGTAGTTACAAATTATGCAACCAAGTGGGTAGAGGCAAAGGCACTCAAAACCAATATTATAGTAGTCACATCTAGAATTTTTGTATGAATATATTCTGACTAGATTTGGATGTCCTTTGACCATAATCACAAATCAAGGAGTACATTTCATCAATGATACAATTAAATATCTAACGGAATAATTTTTCTTAAAGCATGTTAGTTATACTACTTATTACCCATAGGGAAATGGACAAGCAAAATCTACTAACAAACTTATTGGTAGATTACTAACCAAGTTAGTAAATGAGAAGAGAATAACTAGGATGAACATTTGTCCACAATTTTATTTTCATACAAGATAGCTTACAAGGTGGCAACAAGGTACACACCTTATTAGTTAGTCTAGGGTCTGCATAAATAGGTTCTACTAGCTATTAATAGGGATTATAGAGATGTAGAACCCACCAAAGTATTAACTACCAAAATTGCAAAATTGGAGAAGTTATAAGATAATAGATTGGAAGTTTAAAAGAATGTTAGAGAAAACCAATGGAACATATTTTGTGGAGTTAACAGTCCAACAAGACTATATGTTTGAAAATTATATGTCACCCCAAATACCCAACAAAATGTGTGTTTTGCATAATTGTCCCTCATATGTGAAATTTTGAAAAATGAAATCTAAAACCATTTAACCTCATTTTTGAAAATAAATAAATATTTGGCAAAGAAGTGTTAAACATCAGTCACAACCTTTAGGTACAATATTTGGTCATGAAACATTTAAAAGTTTTTCGTATTGTATAATGAGGACCACTAATTCTTGTGAATAGGTAGAAAAGAAGAAGGATTTTACATACTATTTCATATAACATAACGGTAATAGTTCAAACCCATGGACATGGTTGGGAACTCAAGACCACATGGGGCTGAAAAACCATGAACAAACAAAAATGTCGGCCTTATGTTGTGTAAAAACCAAAGCACCCACTCAAAATGCCAACCAACTACCCTTTAAAAGGACAAATTACATCATGGAAAATTATTACACAACCAAACTTGTCCATTGCAATATTAAATTTAATGCCTTCAAAAAGGGGTATTATGCTTTTTGAAATGCCCACTATTGTATTACACCTTTTAAGGTGCCCCTACATGTTGAGAATTCAAGCTCAACTAGTTAGGTTTCATTAGTTACTGGAGTAGGAAAGTAACTAGGTTACTTTCACAAGGTTGAATTACTTTCGTTACTTATTTTAGTTTGGTTATTTGTGGT
>Ga0116228_10005546_pt1 | contig 11249 bp, 9 predicted proteins | sample S1TSphfallax_2_FD_89694 | JGI IMG/M metagenome (GOLD analysis project Ga0116228, IMG submission 89694) | Host-associated microbial communities from peat moss isolated from Minnesota, USA - S1T2_Fc - Sphagnum fallax MG | ecosystem: Host-associated > Plants > Peat moss > Unclassified | place: USA... | reverse complement strand
GAGGATTCTTTTATCAAATTTCTTTGCTTTTGTTGTGTTTTTTTGCCATCTTTTTCTGGCAACAAAGTTTGCCAAATGTGTTTGGATAATAGAGTTTTGATCTAAAGATGAGTGTCCCCCTACTTAGCCCATGTTGGTCTACTACGACAGGCTAGGGTTGTTGTTCATTTCACTTGCTTTCAATATTTGGTGGTTTGGAAAGCTCAAAAGCTTCATGATGTTCCCTTGCACATGGGTCTCATTTGTTCCCTATTTTACAGTCTTTTCAAGCCTTTATGCTATAAATATAGTATGTGTTCCTTTTTGTTCCATATTTTCTGTTGTTATTTCAATTCTTTATGCTATACTTATAATGGTGGGGATGTGGGCTTCTGTGTGCTGTTTGGTTGAGAAAACTGAAAAGAAAGATGTCACGTACATAGTACCTATTGTATATGTTAGCACGGCACCTTGACTCAAAGCTTCGACACAACAAATTGGTCACAAAATGGCTTACAGGCACCACGTCCAAATGGTGGCCAATCTCCACGATTGTTTTTGTGCGCCTTTGAAATTCTGTGTCTTTCTGACGGTATCAATACATTTCTAAAGGACATAATCTTTAGCAACAGCAGAGCAAGGTGATTTAGGATCCATCTACCCTTGTTCCAAAGGGCAGAATTCACCAAACATATGGGCATACACTTCATGACCTGGGGATTGTTGTGTGGGTTTACCACAAAAGATGAGCATTGCCATGGCCATGGCAAGGCCTGCCAAATTGTTTTTAGAATATTCTGACAGCATGTTTTGCACCAAAATTTGACTTGGGGGAAATTGTATGCCAATGTTCTGTTTTTCTGAGATAGTCTCAGAAGTCAAAGTCTTGGTTGAGGGCATCACCAGAAGTGGGTCTTCAATTGGTACTTTCCTCCTGGACCTTAGTCCTTAGTCCTTACCCTACACACTTATATGGGGCTTCAATTGACGGTTTTGGGGACTTTGTTTGTGCAATGGTTCATTTGATTTCCCTAATAGATTGTACATTGAAAAAGATAGACCCACTTTAAGCAAATAATCCAATCTTTTATTCAAAGAATGGTGGTCTCTTCATCCCTAAGTCCTCCAATCCATTGATTCTGCTTGTGTTATTATTGCTTGCGATAAGCAAGAATGCTTAACAAAACATAAAGCACCAGCAGAATTGTTTTTAGTGTGACCAAAGGGTACCTTATCCAGCAGAATCTCTCCTCAGCAATAGGTGGTGGGGTGTTTTTGAAAAGCTGACATGCTCCAGTGGGCCACAGTGAATGAGCACCCAGCAGCACACCATGCACTAGATGACCATGATTCTGTGAGGTAACACCCTCCAAGCCGGGTACTATGAGGGAGCGAGGTGTTACCCACAACATGGTAGAGCCCACAACATGGTAGAGCCCGGTGTTACCCAAAACATAGAAGCTCCGAGCTCTTCCAGCAGATTTTCCATTCAAGAAAGGATTAGCATATAGGAAAGCGTAGTAGGAGAAAAGAAAGAGTAACATTCATTGAGTGACAAAAGCATAATCCGGAACTTTCTTTCATCTTTAACTCCAAGCTCTTTCCAGCCAATTTTCGTTTCTAGAAAGGATAAGCATAAAGGAAAGCTTAGTAGGAGAAAGAAAAGAGTAACATTGAGTGACAAAAGCATAATCCAGAACTTTCTTTCATCTTTTGCCTCCCTTTTGGGCATAAGAATACAAAAGCACCTTCTGTCCCAGGTTTTGAGGCGTCCTTAGATGGCAGAATCTACCCTGGAATTGGCCACCCGCTCTGATTCTTGGTACACACACACATGTGATCCGGAACCGCTCACCCGGCGGCTGCCGATTTGGCTGGCGGACACGCAGGGAAGGCACAGGGTAAAGCGCACATGCGCATTGGGTCCGCCTACCCGAGTTAGTTTTTGACCCCGCCCGAGGCCTCTTTCACCCAGACATGGTGCACTCACTACCTACTATACCCATTAGCCTGACCCCCAAAAAAACGCTGCTATGGGGCCCGGTTTCTATGTATGGCTAACTTAATAAAATCTAGATTAAACAATTATATGAATTTGGTAATATATAATTATCAAAGGAAGTTAGACATTTTGAGGTTTTTTAATTCCTAGGCATTTGAAGAAATTATTCTTGACCCAAAAAAAAAGAAGCAATAGGCTAACCCGTTTCCATTTATGAAGATTTGCAACTAAGTAGATTGTATTGTCTTGGGCACTTGTATTATTATAGAGTCAATTGGACCAACTTAGTCTAGGGAATTTTTTTCCCTTTGTTAGTTAGTTAGTTTTTTCTATGGTAGTGAGATTTTGTTAAACTAAAATTATGTATGAATTATTTATAACAAGCTGCCCAAATTCTTTGGGATTGTTCATTATATTATGGTTTTCTAAACCCTACAAGTATGTTAGGGATCCAAAAAAACTAAATATTCATATATACATGCAATTCCATCTTGTCAATAAAATCCTATGTATACACAATGTATTTTAGGGTTCCAAATAAATGAATACCAACATATATCCCATTCCATCTTCCCAAGAGCCTCCATGAAAGAAAGATATTCACCAATTTACTCAATTGAGTCAAATATCATAAAGTGACACCCATGTGTAACACCCATGATGTAGAAATGTTATTTTTAATATCAAAAGAAATGGGGTCCAATTATTGATTTTATTCTGGGCAAATTTTCTCAACTTGGCAAAAAACAATTTCAGATTGACTCATACAAAGGGAATTTGTGAAAAAAACAGTGCCATAATTCCCAGATTTCAAGTAATTCTTTTTGTGGACGATGGCCAGTGTGATTACATCACAAAATTGAAAAAACAATTCCAATAGACCCACAATTTCCATGTCTCAAATTCAGAAAATTGTAAAACATAAAATTCTTTCAAAAATTATCTTATTATAAAATATAAACTTGTGATATAATATCTGAGAATTTGAAAAAATATATTACAAACTATTTTTATGTAACATTGTATTCCCCCCCCCCAATTTATTGATTTCACAAAAGTGAAGATTTTTTTTTTATAAAAAAGTCAAATTATTTCATTTCACCCAAATTTTTTAATATTTGACATTCTAAGAATCTCAAAACATAACATTTCAAAAACAAAATCTATTGTAAAATTTAAACTTGTGATATATATAATACAATTAACAACACATACCTACTACAAACTATTTTGCATCAACATTTCAATTTTGAGGATGGGCATCTGAGGTCCTAAGTAGGTAAGCAATGAATGCTTTAGGTCTTGGGTAGAGTGCTGCAAGTGAATGCTAGAGGGCATGGGGAGGGTGGAGGTGGGAGTGTAGGAGGCAAATATATGTCTACCGAGCGTGTGACTAGGTAGAATGTTCATTTTTTGGTTGTCAAGTTTTCTAGAAGATTTTAAGTCTATCTACTTTTCACACAACAAGTTTTCAAAATATTAGCTTCAAGCTTAAACACAATTATCTCATGTTGAATCCTTCATCTTTGTAATTGGATTTTTTTTTGGCGAATTTTCACCACTTGTTTTCAAAAAACAATTTTGTGCAAATTGCTTTAAGGAAAATAAGTTGCATAATTTGAAGATTTTGCCATATTTAAACATTTGGAAAGGGAGGGCTAGCCATCATGTTGATGGGTGATCTAGATTATTCGTTGTCCAATCTCTCAAGTGCTTTTGTTGATTGCTTCCATCACTTGCAAATGTGAAAGCTTAAGATGAAACTTCACTACCAAACATGAAAGTTCAATATCAAATTTTGCCACTAAAAGGGAGATGAAATTTTAAAGCAGGATTACATTAGTAGGATGAGATTTTTAGTTTAAGGTGTTCTTGTATGATATATTGATGGCTTGAAGTAGAGCAAGTAGGAACAACAAGATGTGTTAGATGCAAGGGCTATAAAAAAAAATTCATTTTTCTACAAATCTTCTTCCATTGCGAGTTTGCATCCCTTTCTTGTTACATTGCATATTTCTAGTCTTGTGTACAAGGAGGAAATGGATTTTGGCAGTTACAATGGTGCAATAAAGAAGCATTGCATGGGCTTCCAAGAAAAGAATAAGGTGTAGTTTCATGAAAGCAAAGTTTTAAGTTCAAACCTTCAAATTTCATGGGTGATTTTTCAACTAATCTTCCTTTTCCAAAATGATTTTGCATCTTCCCATTCCAACTTTGAAGACCTCTTTTGTGATGCATTTTATCAAATATGTACGATCCTTAGGTCCTTGAATATTTGGAGTGCCACATTGGTGATGTTTTTTCTAATTGGAAATCATAATCAATGCTTTGTTTATTGCTTCATGAATGTTGACACATGAGAATGGCATAACAAGAAGCAGATCAAAGTTGTAGTCTATAAATCTATGTCACATTCAAGTTTTAAAAAAAAAATAGCCTTTTGTTGTCTTCTTTGGTTTACACATCAATAAAACAATCAATTTTTAAAAAGTTGTTGTGCCAAATCCTATGTTTTTGTGTGTCCATCGTGCATACCATCACATGACATTGATATGTTTGTTTTAAAATCCACTTAACAAATTATTCATTATTTATTTGCATCCTTACTACCATGTAACTTGAAAAGTTCACATTTGTTTGTCAATCAAAGCTATGACCTTGTTTGTTAATTGAGGCTAAGGCTTTTTAAAAATCTTGGTTGTGAATAGGTTGCACCTTCCTCTTTCTTTTGACTATGGCACTCCTTAAACCTCTAATGGACTTCAAGTTTCATTTGTTGTTTTCATCTTCAATGCCAATTGATCTTAGTTCTAGCAATGCGGACCACACTTTTCTAGCACAAATTTTGGAACCTACCTTGTTTCCCAATCTATCACCCATGATCGAAAAATCGCTGCCTATTGCATTTGTGTTTGTGCTTATTGGATTTCAAAAGGGAAAGGAAAAAGTCAATGAAAAAGTCATTGCAAATCCTTTTGTAGATCCTGCTGAAGCCCCAATTAGTGATTCAAAGAAGAAAAAGTAGAAGAAGTTTGAGTGGGAACTAAATAAGGTTTACCAAAATCCTTGGGTTACAAGGTTTTTAAAAATTATGTGCTTGTTTGTGGAAGGGATGACAAAATGAGAATAATAACATGCATGGTTTGCTCCAAAATTGAGGGCAAAAAAAAACTATTGATACCTAGACTTGACTTTTTTTTAATCAAACATTTAGGGTTGAGGAAGTGTAGTGCTACCAAACTTAGAGTTTTTATTAATGCATATTATGTGAACCCTAATAATGCAAATGTGATGAATGAAAAACTTTATCCATCCATAGGGTGTGACACAGTTGCTAGCTAATTTAATTGAGAAGGTGGGGAAGGTCGAAAAATAAAATAAAATATACAATTTCTTGTAATGTGGCATGATGCATCTATTCAACTAAAGATGTGCAACGTTTGATTTTGAGAATTTCAAAATATTTTGAATTTTTTTGAAAATTGAGAATTACACATGCAAGCATTGGTCCAACTCTAGAGGTTGGACAATGGTTGACCCAATCCACAACATTGTATTATGAGCCATTAGAGCTGTAGTTTAAAAAACAACGTACATTTTGGCAAGTAGTGACAAAATTATATCATTGATAATCATAGTTGGGTGAATGTGCATGTGCATGGGATGAAAAATCAAAAGAGGATATTAATCCCATATAAATAAATGTAACCAATGAAAGGCTCAGCATGGACCCATGAGGGGTCCAAAATTTTCCCTTTTCAGGAAGGAGGGGGGCAAGGATTTTTTTATTTTTATATTTTCTTTCCTTGTTCTCATCATGTTCCCTAATGTGCTCTCATGAGGTTCCAAAGGATTCCCCAAGTTCTCAAGTTTTTCCCCAAAACGTTCCCAATAGCACCTCACTTTTATCCCATATCACCATATTACATTTGTTCAAAATCCAAGAGTCAATTGAATTTAAAGCTTGAAAAAAGATATAATCACTCCGACAAACAACACTCGACAACTTGTTATGAACATACACAAATTATGATATTCACATCTACAAAAACATTTTTTTTTGTGCAACGAACTAATTGGATCCATCTATCCGCCCCGTACCTCCCCCCCTTCCCCCAAAAAAAAAAAAAAAAAAAACTCACCTTGACATACAAGCAGTCACAATTTTTAGCCAACCAACCTCCCTCCTTCACAAATTTGAGAGAGAGAAAAAAAAAAGCACTGATTAGAATACTTGTAGTAATTTGGAAAAAAAGATCCAAAAATAAAAATTAGGACCCACCATCTAAATCCCCACTCTCCCCCAAACTTCTAGAAACAAGCACCCAAAGAGGAGGAAGGCCCTGCAGAAGGAGGTCTTTTGGAATTTGTCAAGATGTGCATTATTAGAAACAATCTACCGATCCCAACATCGGAAGAGAAAACAAATACGACAAGTTGAACAAAAAGCAGGAAGGAATGGGCGAAGGAGCACCGTGGAGCTAAGGTTTCGATAGGTGCGTAAAATCTTCAGCTTCAGCTTCGACACCCCTCCCTGGATTCGACCTCTCCAGCTCCCCCACTATTGATGGAAACCTGTTCAACTTTACAACGAAGAAACAACAAAGCAAAGCCACCGAAGCTTGTTTGCACCAGGTGGTGTATGTTAGAGAGAAAGAGAGAGAGAGAGAGAAGTCCGGGTTTGCTTCCCTAAGCTGACCGAATAGTCGTCACACATCATACATCTGAAGAGCGTACCTACTTGGCACTTGCATCAAATCAAATTAAATATTTGTGATACGGAATAATTGTCTCCATTTTCTTAAGAAATCTAATCACTCGGGGATTGTGAGCAGGGCTTTTATGTGTAGGGTAATGGTCGAGGCCATTCCCCAAATAATGGCCCCTCCCATGCCACCGATATCGGTAGGATAACCATTTTACAAATAATATAATACCATAGCCTAGGGTCGGTTTTCACATGGACAAAACAAATAATAATAATAATTTCTTTTTAAAAAAATCATTTAATTTTTTTTGATTTGATTTGATTTTTTTTTCCCCATCATCTACCATAATATTGTGATATGAGCATTGAGTAGTGAAATTATTCAGATTGTATGTAGCCTATGATAATTATGATGATTTTCAACATGTCAACTTCATATTTTCACAAAATTTCATTTCATTATTTTGAGGATTATTTAATGACTAAACTGACCTTAGTTAGGGTAAGGTATACCACACAAGAGTCTGTGTGAGTGTGAGTGTGTTTTTTTTTTTCCAATTTTGTGTTGTCAAGTATTTTTATAATGAATATTTGGCTAATAAGACATTTAACTAATATTTGGCTAATAATAATCTGTTGCAATCCTCCAAGATCTTCACAAGGTATCACTAAGTGTTTCTAAAAACTTAATACTAAATCTTTTTAAAAATTATTTAATACCAAACCTCAGCTGCAGGTACCCTAATAATTTGTGTGGAAGCGACCCAAAGACTACATACAATTTCCCTGCCAAGTATGTTAATAATAATTAATTATTTAGAAACTCCATTACATTTAAAATCCCAAGACTTTCACAAATGTTAATAAGGTATGTATCATTTTTCCGAGCAAATCTTGTAAGAATTATTTAACAATGAACATGAGTGACACATAGAATAATTTAAAAAGAAGAAGAAGAAGTCATGGAGCCAAATCTTTTGAAATTCTATTTAAATCCCAAACATGAGTCGCGCGACATCAGGTGCACACACAATAATTAATTCTTCCACCAAATAGTTTAAAATAACAGACCCCTCAATTAGTGTGGAAGCTACCAAAACACCACAGTTTCCCGCCGAGTTTGGTTTTTTTTTTTTTTTTTGAAAAAAAATGGTTTTTTGATCCCCACCCCCCCCACCCCCTTCCCCAGTCGTCCCCTCCCTAGCCGCACTTTTCTCTCCTCCTTTCCCTCAGATTTGTTAAAGAGAAGGACTCAGAATAAGAGACTAGGATATTTGGTGTTTTGTCAGCAAAGTCCTTTCCTTGGGTTGGGTGCCGAAAGTCGTTGCCGTTTTGAACCTTAGTTGCGGCTGAAAACGTGGTTCGCATTCACGGCCGTCTCGCTTGTTGTTGTTTTTGTTGCTGCTGCTGCTGTTGACGCTGTTTTGACGGAGATTCGCTTGACCTCCTTGACGGTGGTTTGCGCAAACAAAGGAAGGCAGGCGGGCAGGGAAGACAGCAGTTAGTAGGGATTGTTGTTTTTGCGCTTGTGCTTTGTGTATATAGCAGTTTAGAGCTTGGTTTGCTGTGTGCCTGCTTTTGTTGTTCTTTGTTGTTTCTTCTTTAGCATTCGGAGACACTCGGAACTACAGACAGAGAGACAGACATAGGCACACATACAGAGACACACGTACAGAGATTGAGGATCATTTTGTCTCCATTTGCAAGTTCCAGTACGAGAAGATATGGCCGAGAGGAAGCGGATCGTGGTGGTCGGAGGTGGTGTAGCAGGCTCCACCATAGCCAAGAGCTTCGATTCGGAAGCTGATGTTACGCTCATTGATCCGTAAAATCTTTTCGTTGCCTTCTCTTTACTCCTCCGCCACTCCTCTACGACATCCAAACTCGATTTTTCTTTTGTTTATTTGTTTGTTCGTTTGGTTTTCGTTTTGTTTGTGTTGTTTTTGGCTTTGTAGATGGATAGCATGATAGTTCTTACGATCCCGAAATTTGTGGATTCTTGAACTGGACATGTCGTTCCACGTCATGAATAGCGGACGATCTTGTAGAGAATGAAATGTTGATTGTGAGCTTCAATCACCATTCTGGAGAGAGAGAGAGAGAGAGAGAGAGAGAGAGAGAGAGGCGGTGGACAATGAGTGCTGTTCACAACAGATCTGGATCTGGTGACTGTTATATACATCTAGGACCTCACAATGTCACGGAAGTAAAAGACTGAATTCTTTCCGGTGCGATTTCACGACCAGTTACACCATTGAAAAATCGTTCAAGCTCTATTTGAGAAGATCGTTTCTGAAGACCAACCAATATTGTGTTGCGACAGTCAGAAACTGCAGTAGTTTTGTCTCTCCTGACATTCTTGTGTTTGTGTGGCTTTTTTCGGTCACGCTTTAATGCAGAAAGGACTATTTCGAAATACCTTACGCGGCCTTGAGGTGCACTGTGGAGCCAAAATTTGCGGAGCGCTCAATCGTCAAGCATACGGAGTACTTGAAGAAGGCAAAATTGGTGCAGAGTTCAGCTCAATCTGTGTCGGATTCAGCCGTGGTGGCTGTCTCTGGTGATCGAATTCCATACGATTTCTTGGTCATCTCCACAGGTTCCACATACACGGGCCCTGCAACCAAGGCAGAGCGCATCAAAGAATTTGAAGCTGGTAGGTAACAATACCTTCTGTGGAGTCAAGCTGCCCCGGTACCTTGATTCCCTCATCTGATCACGACATGTGTATGAGAATAAGCAAGTCTCCGACACATGTTGAAGGATGTGCCTGTGCAGTTTCAACCTTCTCATGGCCCCTAAAATCACCATTCTTCAGTACGTGTGTGGTTGTTCGATTCTTTTGTTTCTTGCTCAAGTCTTTTTCAAATACAGGACTAACAAAACCCTGATGAGCATGGTGGTGCAGACTACGAGAAGGTGAAAGCTGCAGATTCTATCCTAATTATTGGTGGAGGCCCTGTTGGTGTTGAGCTTGCTGGAGAAATTGTTGTTGACTTCCCCACCAAAAAGGTCAGTCATGTAAAAGTCAGTCAGTCAGTTATTAGGATAGAGTTTGGAAGTTTCTGTGCATCTTTTCAATGTGATCAACATCTGGTTTGGTTCAAATCTTTTGTTGAGTCCAAGAAGAAGTAGCTTAAAGCTGCTGGTCAATTTTATACTTGACACTGGGCTTACATTCTTATCTTTTTGGTGGGTTTGTGAAGGTCACACTCATACAATCGGGCGATCGTTTGATTGATTTCCTTGGGCCTAAAGCCTCCGAGAAAACTCTCAAATGGCTACAGTCCAGGAATGTGGAGGTTATCCTTAATGACAGGTAAATGAGATCTGAAGTTCACAATTGTTGATGCAAAGGGTGAAAGAACTTTGGAGTTTGTAAAGCTGAGATCTCCAGATGATGATGGTGACTGCGATATCTAAGGAATACATCTGGTTGTGAATCTATATTGTGAAACACAGTTGTGTTCCAAAGGAGATCCTGGAAATCCACATAAGGAATTTGTTGTGCCTCTTTCAAAGCTGGAGGGCATTGCAATGTATTTTGTGAACAGCATCCTGTGAATGATTCCTCTGAAATAATCCTGGTTGTCTAAGCTAAGCCCCTTTCATTCTGGCTGCAGTAGCATGTACTGGTTCAGAAAGGAATTTGCTTTGGGAATAATGGATATTTCTGATGATCTGAACGTGGGTGCTATGTTTGCAGGATAGAGCTTGATGGGCTGGCAGGACCCATTTATACCACAAGGAAAGGGCAAACTATCAAAGCTGATGCCCACTTTGTGTGCGTTGGAAAGCGTGTTGGATCCTCATGGTTGCGTGATTCAGAACTTTCCAGCCTTCTGGATGATCAGGGCCGTTTGAAGGTGGATGCAAACTTGCGAGTGGAAGGGAAAAAAAATGTTTTTGCCTGTGGAGACATAGCAAATACAGTGGTACAATTTTGTGCACTCAACTTGTAGCTTTCTGTGGATAGTACTGACCAACTTCCTGAGAAAAGGTGTATAAGGGCCTTAGACAGTTGCAATGGAGTGGATTGTGGATTTCCCTTTGCTGTTTTGGATTGTAGGTGATGAGGTTTTTCTGTAGAATATCTGACCACTAAGTTTGTCATTTGGTGCAAAAATGTAGGAAATCAAACAAGGATTTTTGGCTGGCAAGCAAGCTGCAGTGGTCATAGAGAACATCAAGAAACTATCCAAGGATCCAAACGGTTCAAAACTTGGAGTCTACACACCATTGAAAGCACCGTTTGGTATTGTGTCATTAGGAAGATCAGCAGGTGTTGCACAGCTTCCATTTGCAACAATCATTGGTTGGCTGCCAGGGACATTGAAGAGCAAAGACTTATTTGTTGGCAAATCACGCAAAGGACTCGGTTTGGCGTCGTAATTGCCACATTTATCCAAAACCCACTAAATTTGTGAGTTACACAAATGTAACCTTGTAATTAGTGTTTGCAATTTGGTCAAAGGAAGTTGGGAAGGCTTTTTCTTTTCTTTTTTGTATTAGAGGATTTTATTGAACTAGGTCTGTTCATAAGGTCATGCACAGACCAGG
>Ga0116228_10005545_pt1 | contig 11250 bp, 4 predicted proteins | sample S1TSphfallax_2_FD_89694 | JGI IMG/M metagenome (GOLD analysis project Ga0116228, IMG submission 89694) | Host-associated microbial communities from peat moss isolated from Minnesota, USA - S1T2_Fc - Sphagnum fallax MG | ecosystem: Host-associated > Plants > Peat moss > Unclassified | place: USA... | reverse complement strand
GCGAGGTGTTTTGGGTCCTGCTGTCGAGCTCTGAACATTCGGGAGTCCCGGAGGACTCCAAATCCCCAACTTTTCCAAGTGTTGGGCTTCACCCCCACACTTGGCCAAAGTGGGGTTGCGACATCTATGATGTATGTTGATGCTTTAAAAAACTTTTTTAATGTGATTTTAAATGTTTTATTGACATTCTTAATTACTTTGTCGATTGTTCCTCCATGTTCCATCAATGGTTTTCAAAAATTTACAAATATTTTATGACATTCCATTGCTGCATACGAAAGCTTTATTAAACTCTAAACATTAACCTTGGGCCCTTCTCCTTTAAGTCTTTAAAGACAAAAACCTTAAGTAAAGCCTTATTTGTGTTTTAGTATCCAAATCCCAATGAATCCAATGAAACCAACTAGGTCTCCCAATTGAGATCCCAAAATCAGGTCTTAGATCTTGTGTTTTGGTTCGTTGTCAACTACAACCAGTTGTTGGTGAACAAATTAGGAATGACAAAAGATTTGGGCAAAAATGTGGGTTTGCTAGTGGGTTGTTTTTTGTTTTGATACACAAAAAGGTGTTTGGGTTGTTGAACTACATTTTGCATACCAATTTAGGCGAGGCTAGGTTGTTAACCCTACTTAATGAACCATGGAGATTCACAACTTTTCTCTTTTTACCATGGTGGAAGAATACGAAAATAGGGCACCATTAAACGAAGGCTTCACTAAAAGGATTCATGTCCTATGCAATCATTTTTTAAACAACTATGAACCATATTTGCAATTATCTAGCTTATGTGGTAATGTGTGTAGTTACAATCTAGTGGTTATTACAACTAATGGATTAATGAGATGAATGTTGAACATGATGTGGGCATGTATTCAATTTTATAAACTTTCAAGCTAAAGATGTAAAGTTGTTAAAATGATTAACCAACAATAATAACTATGACATTATGATATTACATATGATATTAAAAGGATTTGGTATTTTTTGTAACTACCTATTAAACAAATTATAATATTATTTAAGATCTATGATGTGGAAAATTAATGTCCATCACTTTATATTTAACAATTGCAATTTTGCCACATCATGTAAATATGTAATTAAATATTGTGAATTATACCAAAAATGTTAAATCAGTTTAATTATTAAAAATTTAAATAAATACATGTATATATATAATATTAAAATGAAATAAAATTTAAAACATTAAATTTGAATATTGAATACAAAATATTTATTTAAATGAATTATAATTATGTAATTAAAATGTGAAATTCATTTATTATGAACTTACATAATTAAATAATGATATGAATATGCATAAGGTTTGAAATATACATGTTTATATTTATGCAATGAAATAATATATCACAAGTTGAAGTATTGATTATATGGTTAAGGATTTGGTTTGTGACCATGGAAATAAGTGTTCAATTCCTTCTAGTGACATTTTAAACTTGATCCTAAATGATTACAATATGATGACATGGTGTCGTAAATGAATGTAACATGATTACATGTGTCTTAAATGACTATAAAATGATTAGAAACTTTTATTTATCCATGTGGACATTGCACATAGTTGTTTTGGACATGAATTGACACGTCATTTTGAGTTGGTTAAACAAGTTGTCCGGGACAACTTTAATGACCATAGTCATTTAATCCACAAGGATTATAAATCTAATTGTTGTTTTAAAAAAATATTCTACAAGTGTTTGGCGTTGTTGAAGCTTCAAGATTGTGCAAATTTTCCCATATTTTGCTTTCGCATTCTTACTTTATGTTTTTATTGTGTACCAACCATGCACTTCTTGTCCATTTACAAGCTCTGCATAGCAATAGTAGTAATAGCAACAATGATGGAGGTTCATTGCTTTCTGCTCCTACTAAATCTACTCCTCTTGAGGTTTCTTCAACGTTTTATTGCAACAATCTAAAGGAGGTTGCTACTATCTGCTTTCATTTGCCATTCATCACGTTACTACCCTACACAACATTACACATTATTATCCTCCCCATTTTTATCATCATTAAAGCCAAACCCACCATGGCAAGCAACCTAATGCTTGCCTAGTTCGCTAAGGATTTGGAATTGTATTTAGTTGTAATTTGTTTTTAACTCAGTAGTAAGGCCTTGAACTCAACCTTGATCATAACCCTATTGTTGCTATTATCTTTAGCACCGAAAACCAAAATTCATAACCAAGCTCAGAGGTTTTGGGCAATGGTGCCAATCACCCGTTGTAATGGCAATTGGGCAAGTTGAAACAAAAGCTCCATGCTTTGGTGATGGTGAACCTAATTTCACACGCCCACACCAAGGCCAAAAATCAACCAAAGTGTGATTACCGTATGTTATAAGCATAATATCCACCCGTTGCAAATTTATAGAAATTGTTATGTACTAGTAATCTGACCATTCACCGCATCTTTTTGTTAAAAAACCCTGTCCTCGTCACCAAGTATTATGATATGTCCTTGCTACTTCTTTTTATCTTTGTTCTTTTCAAAATAACCTTATTTAGTGGGTGTCTTTTTCTTGTCTATGACCAATAAAATGTCATGTTCAAATTATTATGACATTTACAATTTTGGGGCCTTAGCCCAAAACAAAAGCTAATTGCCCTTTTCATAACAAAATATAAAATAGCCTAACTTTTGTATCATACATAAGTCACACCACCACCCACATGTGCTTTAAGCTTTTGCCAATAACAAGGCTTGTGTTATTTGTAAATATTACAAGCCCTCTCCCTTAAAACAACTACATCTCCTTTCTTAACCTAATAATATTGCACATAAATTTTTTTATTGTTCAAATAGCATATACGATAAGAGGGTATTATATTACAATATAGGATGATTTATAAAATTTCTTGTTGAAGTCTTCAGCCCACAAGCTTGAAGTCTAACCAATCATGAATTTTGCATGAATGTATTTCTTTTAGCCTAGTTTGTTTTATTGTATAGCAGACTAGTCTTTGCTCCATATTATTTTATATGATGATTATATGTCATAAAGTAAAAGATTTCATCATCACCGGTTTGAATTTCTAGCAATGGGAAGGGCAGAGGCAAAAGCTGGCTTACTAAAAGGCCAGCTCGTCTTTATAATCGAATATTTAACTTCTTTTCAGAAGTTACCAGGTTATTTTCTAAGTGCATTCCCCTATTTATCAAGGTGTGGTTGTCAATATTTTAGCTACACTCCCTCTTTAGAAAATTTAGAGCATCTAATCTTTGTTAGGTACAGTCTGATAGTTGACCCTGGATGATCAGCAGTGCTCCCTACGTCACAAATTTTAAGAGAGCCCCTCTCCACCACCCCCCACCCCCTAGCTGATGATAGAAGCGAAGTTGGACTACTAATTTAGCCACTGGACAATGTCACTGCCCCAGTTGCCAACCCCCTGCTGCACCACCTGGAAACAAAATTTGGGGATATGTTTTTACAGAACTTAATTTAGCAACCTCAAAAACACGTTATTGAATTTGTAGGCACTTCAAACACGTTAAGAAGCATCAATGGTCTTGAAAAACGTTAACGAATCAGACACTTTAAAGAAGCAACTTTGAAGAACCTCAAACACGTTAAAGGAACCAGTCTTACTTTTAAGAATTTTTGTCTGTAGCCAAAGTGGCTATCATCCATAGGAGGATGTAGAAAAAGTGGTGATCACTCCAAGGAAGATTTAACCAAATCTGTATAGAAATAAAATATGAAGTAAAAATTGTTTAATCATCCTTCTATATTTTGGCTACACGCTGAAAATCTGGCGAATTTTACTAATTTTTCCTCTCACAAATTCCGACAATTGAAAACCTCCGCAATCGCTTAATTTTCGAATTCTTAATTTTTCATATCTCTTTTTGACGAACTTTCGCCATTAGAATAAATACACGTTAAAAAAATGAATGTAGGAAGGACGAAACACAATAAAGTTATCGGTATAGTCTCGCAGCTAGGGAGCAAGTTCCGCCAGTTTGATCCTGATAGGGCGCGAAATCGGTAACCGGGGCTGAATTTTGTCCAACAAAATGAAGGGGGAGTGAAACTGGATTTTGCACTGATTTTGGTGCAAAAACTAGTTTCGTCCTCTATCTTTTCCTTTTCCCTGGGCGCCTGCACTACAGCTGCTACGTTTTCAATGCTCCGACATGAATTACTGCTATAATTACTCTCAAATCACCTGCATCTAATCCTGAGTTTTAGTATTGAATGCCTCAATGAAATTTCCTTACTTTACGGATAACAATGTGCAAGAGTCAAAAGTGGGGTTAGGGGATCAAAGAAGGGCGCAGAAGCGGGATGACTTTATCGATTTGACTAAATATAGGAGATGCGCGGGGAGAACTCAAGGGACGCTGCTCTCGTTGCGTCACTAGCGGCCAGCATTGTTGGGATCGTCGAATCACCAACATTCAGTATTTTTTGGCCTAAAGTTACCAGTACTATTGGACAGCTCTCGAAGACAAGTGTACAAGATTAATTCAGTAGCCTAGGCTATTTCAGGAAATAGCCTTCTTTTCAACAAATAAGTAATTTGAAACGTGAAATTAATAGGTACACTAGGTACAAGGAACAAAGTACCCACTTGTGTGTTTTACTTCCACATTTGTTGTTGACTTACCATGCCGTCATCAAATATAGCCTGTCACTCTTTCATCACTCTTTTATGATCTCATGTGCATACCAATGACCATATACATGATTCAACTAATTCACCTAATTCATCTGTAGACTATTGACAGGATGTTGCTAATGGGATTCTTATTATCTGATGCGCATGTTACTTGCTATACCTTCCATTTTTAAAAAATGAGAAAGATGCTACGAAATCCCCAAGGTAGAAAATTGGAGCAATTAGAGCAACAATGGCCCTAAACAAATGAGGTTTCAAGTGTTACTATGGCTATTGCTACTTCTATTTATTAGATGGGGCGCCTCCCAGGATTTTTTTTTCCCTCTTTGGGTTACAATCAGCCATTTTGATGGCCCATCACCCCCAAAAAAGAAGAGAAAGAACTAATTGAAATTTTGGAAGCTCTCCCAAATAAACTTTTCTATGTGAAGATGTAGATGGGGTGCCTCACAAGGTTTTTTCTTTCTTTCTTTGAGTTGCAACCAGCCATTTTGATGGCTCAGCACCCCCAAAAAAAAAGAGAAAAAATTAATTGAAAATTTAGAAGCTCCCCCAAATAAAAGTTTCTATGTGAAGATGTGGTGCCTCCTTCCCTTTGGATCATTTATTTATATGAGAAGTGGAAAACTTTAGGCAAACCATATGAGATAAAAGTGTGGTACAGTTGAAGCATATACTCAATTATATATAAAAAGTAGTCAACTTGCCGTTAATTATTTAGTGTTCACATGTAAGCATGAAAATAGCTTAAAATGCCATTTTATTATAATACCAAACATTGCCCTATAATTATGCATTGAAAATACATTTGAATACATTTGTGAAATGCATGATCAAAAGCTACTTCAATTCCCCCCCCCCCAAAAACTGGAAAATCACATGTTTTGACAAAGTTTAAATGGCATATTTAATATCTTTCATTTAAAAAAGTTTTGATTTGAAAATTACTTTGATTTTTACTTGTTTGGAAATGTTTTAAAAGACAATCCTTTGGAAGAAGTCTTTAAGAGCCTTCAATTTACATGTTCAAAATATGACCTTATCTTTAAAAGTTCTTTTTCCCCAAAAAGCACATGTTTTGAAAATCTTGACAAATGGTTTCATTTTTATGAACTTTATTGATACATACCTATCATAACAAAGATTTACAAGCCCCCTGCCCTCCCAATGGGAAGGTGATGGTAAATCCTTTATCTCGAGAAGGGGAATTTGTTTCATTGGTGATTTAAATGGTTGGACAAAAAAATGAAACCACTACGGATTAGTTAGAAAGAGAAAAATATTATTTTTCCTTTTGAAGGTGTCAAGGATCCAACCTCAAACATTTCTCTAGGTGAAATTTTTTAAGGGCTCTTGTTCAAGATGAAAAGGATAAGTTAATATTAACAAAGTATTTTTTTCTTATATTTTGATCCCCATCAATATTAATGAATCAAAAAAATTGAATATTTTACAATATAATAATTTAAACTATCAAATTTCTAAATTCTATCAATATTGATCCCTGAATTTATATTTCAAATATGATAAAATAGAACTAGAACCCTAAACCCTAAACAGAAAAAAAATGTTATGATAAAATTTTGGTACAACTTAAAAGATTTGAACCTTAATATCCAATTTAAGAACACATTATTCCTAACCATTAATCAAGCACACTTTCTTTTATGTAAATGAGAACTATATTCTCTTTGATCCATTTTTCAAAGGGAAAGTTTTGACAATTACCTTTATGATGCTTAAAAAACTAAGAACATGAAATATTTAACTTTTTCCCATGGGAATAAGTTGAGGAAATCGTTTTTCAAGCAAATCACAAAGAGAATAGACATAAAAAAAAACCCACTTCATTACTTTATTAAGATCTTATAGAGGATTTGTGTATTCATTGGTTTCTTAAGTGCAATTTTATTTTTTGGGGAAATGTAAGAGGGGATCTCAAAAAAAAATCTTGTGTATCACATAATTCCCACTTAACAAGTGATACTTAATTTTACCACCTTAAAATGAACTTTGTGAACATTCACCCTTGAACCAAATGAAAGTTGGTTTTTAGGAATGAATAATACAACCAAACAGGAAGTTGCATAGACTTCAAATGTTTCTAGCATTAACAGAGTAACACCAGGGCGGGTCCTTGTGTACAAATGCACCATACAAATGCCTTTGCTATACTTGGTTATACAAATCCAAATGAGGCACCCAGGCTTGGTCAATGTGCGTCCTTTAATTCTGATGTCACTATTATTTCACATGTCTTGGAATTCCGTACCTCAAACTGACCTACCAGTCAAGTATTCTTAAATCTCACCTTGATTGGTACAGATCTCAAAGATTCATTCTAGCCCTCGTGTTGGGGCCGCGGGGCGGCGGATCCACATCGAATCCACGATTGATGCGATTGTGCAAGCTGCTGTCAAGGGCTGTCGAATCTGACCGTCTTAACGTTGGCTGAGTTGAATGCTTGAAGCCTAATTCATTAATTTGTCCACACTTAATATTACTAGAGGGTGTCTATTTATTGTTCAAGGATCTACTATACATCTGCTGATGTTATATTTGCGACTTTATGTCCAGCGCTACTTGAGCTATCTGTAGACAATTTCTCAAGTCAGCTACTGACAAAGAAATATTGAGGTACGTAGGTTCACGGAGCCCACATCTCGTGTGCTGTGACCGGTCCTGAAAGGTCTAAAACTGGAAACTGCGAGCGAAGAGAAGATTTGCAGTGCAGGGCTCGCACAAGTATAACTGTAATACAGTTTTATTGAGGCCCAAATACACCAACGATCGAGCAACTCCTGTGTGTTAGAGAGAGTACTCCTATACTGGAGAATTCACGTGATGGGTGGTTCTTCATTGAACTGTGAGTACTAGTTCTCGTTTCCTCTGCAGTACAGCCTGATGTGGTGGGAAAGCAGTAGTGCCGCAGGTGTCACACCCTACAAAGGTGATTGAGGCCCGATCACAAGAGAAACGTCAATGGTCATGGCTGCACTGGGAAGTCCAGCAGCTAAAGCAGGATGGCCACAGAAGCAGAAACAGCTCCAGAAGGTGGCAGAACATCGGAACTACTGGGTGTACGCAATCCTTTGGGAGCTCTCGGCCACACAAGGGTAAACAAAACTGTCCCAAGCGCTCTTGATCTTACTCATGACATTCTTCGGTATGGCTGAAGGATTGCATGTTTTTCAGGTTTTTAGTCATGATTTGCTGCAAAAACATCACGGTCACCAAGTTTCTGAAAGTGTAAAACAGAGATAAATGAACCGATATCACGGTCATATCGGTTTGATGTTTTTGATAAATATGAATGTTACTTTGAGTCTTGACCGCGTGAAGACAGTCGAGGTCTTGCTTCAGTAGATTCAGCAACATTGAAACTCTGGCCTGAAGAGAACGTTACTGTCCTCAGTACAAAGTTAAGCGAAAGTTTTTCATACTTAACGACGATCAGTGCAGCTAGCTCTTTGTCCCATCGTTGTCCAGTAATATAGATTTATGATCGGCATACCTTGTTGAGGAATCTAGTAATATTATATTTGAGTTTGGACGGATCTGCTGCTCATCGAGCTCATCTAAAGCGAGGAGAATTATGTCACTAGGTTAGGATTAAGTCCAGATCGCTAGGCAACACACGTACATAGATAATCGAAGTTTTCTATCTGTTGTTTTTGAGAACTAGAATGTCATAGAAAAAATATCATGCCTCTAGTCCAAAGTCTCAACTTCTTCGCCCCTAAGGTCCTTCCTTAACTAAGTGAGCCCGAAGAGGCTTGTGTACTGACATCCACAACTGGAATTCGCGGTGACATATTCCAGAGAGGTGGTATGGGGCGATAGTTATTACAAGGGAGAGCTGCAGATGTTCGGGCGCACGGATCAAGCGCATGGAAACGAGAGAAGGCAGACGTTGCGGGATCTGTGCACTAGTGCAGCGTCGTCGAAGCAGTGGCCGGTGCTAGCCAACAACAATAGCGGGTTGTCTGATACGGAGTGGTTCTACGTCATCTCATCGACTTGCACGTTTGCTCCAGGCGACTACGGGTACCAAAGCTTTTCCATTTCATCACATTGTGTTTACTTACGTTTTGAGAAAGCTAACAACTTTGTAATCAAACTTGCCGAAAAGTGGTCAGCAAGGCAAAGGCTTCAAACTGTGATGTGGCCAAGCATCTGCATGACGTCCTTAGACATATATACAATAAACTTTTTTGGCGTTCCTGCAGTGAAAAGAGTAGAAACTTCTGACGAATCAAAGCCGAATTAACAAAACATAGGGAAGGGAAAATCATGGGACCAATATTTCAATGTTTTATTCTAGTTTTAGCATTGTCCAACAGAGGGACCGTTGTATTTTCCCATTGTCGAACAAACCATTTCATGTTTGCATGAGGAAATTCAAGTTCTTCTCGATGGTAATGCACGGAATCCTAAAAACTTTCTTGTGATATGCCTTGTCGTCCGTGGACCAAGATTGATATCTGTACTGGGCTAGGTGTAGGTAGCTTTTGTTGGGCCTCAGAGGAGTTAAACGCGACGAAGTCATAGGGGAAAACCCTGACTCAAGGGTTTTGTTTCCTGAGGTTCGTAGCAGTGATTTTTTTTCTGGCGAAAAATCGCCTGATGGCGAATTTGTTTTCTCGAAATGGAATATTCTGTCGAAAATTCCCTGTTTTTCGAAAAAAACAATCGCCAGAAAGCTACAGGATTGGGGAGGGTTTCGCCACATTGTTGGCTACTGGCTACAGTTCCCAGAGATTCTTGAAGTAGGGTACCGGGCTGGTTAGCAGTCCAGTTCTGGGACAACTAGTCTCGCGCAGCCAGCAGTAGAGGTCCAGAATCCTTTGAGAACTCTGGCACGTTCAGGACCTTCCTGGAACTCGCATCCTTCAAAATTTGGTAATAGACTCTGAATCGGTCTGTAGTCCCCTTTTGAGCAAGTCCAATCTCTTTCACGCGCTAGTGACTACTACAAAAACGCAAAATATAGAGGCACCTTGCTAATTTTAAGCGCTTGCAAGAAACGAATAGTATCTAAGGATGTGTGAAGTAAATGGAAAATCTAATACTAAGACTGGACCTATCTCCGAACCGGTTTCGGGTGTCCAGCCAGATTTGGGTTTGGATCTGGATCAGGGTCTAAAAATTGGACCCAGCGGGTCTACAATATGGACCTAGATCTGGCCAAGGACAAGACCCAGTAAATTTACATGAACTGTGACCCAACCAAGAACCAAACCCAGCAAGTCAGAAGGATTTTTTTTATAGGGTCATACCTAGGGTTAGGAATAGACATTTAGGTTTTAATGTCTTAGGTTCAAGAGTTTTAAGATTTGAAGTTTTAAGGTCTCAGGTCCTAGCCTTGAGCTTTAATATAGAAGGGCATCTCCAATGGGAACATTAAAATGGCTTTTACACAAATATGTCATGAAGTTTCTTATGCTATTCCTATGTTAGATAGAGACCCAAAAAAGGCCCAGTGAGTTGAGACGAGTGTTGGCTAATTGGTAGCTACAAGGCCACATGTTGAACTCCCTATTGTTGTTCTTGGGAACCCATTGGGGAATATTTTGAAACCTTTAAAAACCCATTGGGAAGTTAAAAGAAACTTGATGGAACACGATGGGAACTTCATGGGAACACAAAAATCTAAAAAATTCAAAGCCACTTAGAAATAGAACCATCTTAAAAAATAAGCCTAAACTAACCCTAGGTCCTAAAGTTGAAACTAAAAGTTCTTATAAGGGTTGGACCCAATGGACCCAAAACCATTGGTCAAAAAAATTTAACCAGGTTTCAGACTTAATGGGTTTTAATTTAAAAATATTCTCTATACTTGGAACTAGTCCTGGCCTAAAGCTAGAACTAGAGGCTCTTATAAAGGCTGGACCTATTGGACCCTAAACCATTGGTCAAAAAAAATTGACCAAGCCTCAGACCTATTGGATTTTTATTTTTGAAAATATTCTGTTTCATTTTTTAAAAAAGAACTCTAAACCTAGACTCAATAGTTCCTATTAAAAACTAAGAACCAACCGACCCTACTCCAAACGAAACTTTGTTCCCCACTTTATTTTAGAAAACACTAAAACCGAAGATTTTGCAGATTAGAAGATTCACTCTTCCAATTGTACCAAAAGTTTCATCAATTTGTTTAAAAATCAAAAGTTCTCTGGTTACTTTGGAAACCCGAAACTGGATAACATTGATCATGACCCAGAGTGGGGAAACCGACAAAATCGAAACCCCTTGCATTAGGGCTTTCACATTGTGTTCAAAAGCCTACAGTAAAGCACTCCAAGGAATTTCCATTTATACTTGGATGCACCTTCCCACGCAGAAGCTGCGTTTGCCAATCAGCAGTGCTGATCACATCCACACCTTCTGCCATTTAAAAACAAACGAATATGTTGGGTTTTACAATAGGGAAGGCCTACTCCCACAGGACTTTTCTAATTATCGTGCCTACACCCTTCGACTACTGCCCTCAGGGCTGTGACCCTTAAATTAGAGAAAGCCCCTGGAAGAAAGCCTTCCCTCTACAGTAAACTCTCTCTAAACTAATACTGTGTAAACTAATATTCTCTCTAAACTAATATGC
>Ga0116228_10005544_pt1 | contig 11251 bp, 7 predicted proteins | sample S1TSphfallax_2_FD_89694 | JGI IMG/M metagenome (GOLD analysis project Ga0116228, IMG submission 89694) | Host-associated microbial communities from peat moss isolated from Minnesota, USA - S1T2_Fc - Sphagnum fallax MG | ecosystem: Host-associated > Plants > Peat moss > Unclassified | place: USA... | reverse complement strand
TTCATGCTTGATCTACTAAATCTTCTTCCTAGTCTAATCCCTGGGCTCCCAACTCGACCCTCTACCCCTTTCTAGAGTTGGAAGCCGGGAGCGTGCCTCCAAGTCTCAACTTTCCGCAACTTGGCTTTGTGAAACCCTCAAGTGGGTTTCACCCCGTGACTTGGGAGCGCATCATTGGTTAGACATCAATTTTTTATATACACCGCCGTGTTCACCGCTGCGCCCCAAAATTCAAGTTCTAACCCTCGTGCAAGAATCATGCTTCTTGCACATTCCATGATGGTTCTATTGGCACATTCCGCAACACCATTTTGTTGTGGGGAATAGGGCGCACTTGTTTGTCGTTGAATTCCACATTCCGCAAGAAATGCATCAAACTTCTTAAACACAAATTCTCCTTTGTTGTCAAATCGTAGCACTTTGATTTTGTGACCAATTTCGTTATCTACCAACACCTTGTATTGTTTGAATTTTTCAAATGCTTCTCCTTTGGTTTTCAAAAGATAGACATGAGTTTTCCTTGAGAAATCGTCAATGAAAGTGAGAAAGTATCGCGCTCCACCGTGCGATGTAGTCCTCATTGGCCCGCACACATCGGTGTGGACAATCTCCAAAAGTTGTGAAACCCTCATTGCTCCATCCTTGGGAAATGATGTTCTTTGATGTTTGCCTTTGACACATCCTTCACAAATGTGATGCAACAACACTTCTTTCAAATTCATGCCATCCACCATGGCATCTAACTCCTTAAGGTTTGCCATGTTGAGATGGCCAAGTCTTTCATGCCAAAGCATGGCACTTTCCTCCAAAGAATTTGCAATGTGTGTCGTGTCCTTACGCACCGTCACATTAAGAAGGTACAAGTTCTTGTCCTTTCATGCTTCCGCCACAACAACTCTTCGAGCATCGTTGACCTTACAACCATCCTTGTCAAACTCCACTTTGAAACCTTCGGAAATGAGTTTACTCACGGAAATGAGATTATTCTTCATTTTTGGAACATGAAGAACTTGAGTGATGGTCGTGTGTGTCAATTCGCCTCCCACTTGCATTGTGGCTTTGATGTTCCCCTTGCTAATGGCTTCCAAAATGGTGTCATCACCCATGAACACCCTCCTTGGGGAAATGCACTCGTACGTGGCAAACCATTTTTGTTCGAATGTCATGTGTTGCGTTGCACCCAAATCAACAATCCAATCATACGTGGTATGATCATTGGCACTCAATGTCGCAACAAACATTTGCTTGTGATCTTCACAAGCTTGATTAGCTTTTTTTTTTTCATCACTTTTCTTCTTCAAACAATTTCTCACAAAATGTCCGGGTTTCTTACAATAGAAACAAAGCTTCTCGTTTGACTTGTGAGTTTTGTTCATTAATGGGGTAGTCTTGGAACTCTCACATTCTTTTCTTTTGGACACTTTGTGAAACAACCTTGCTACAATGAATTGAAGGTGTACATCTTTTGTGGACATAAACTCCAAACTTGTGACAAAGTTATCAAAGGATGGAGGAAGGCTCATGAGGAGTACCATGTAAACATTTTCATCCGTAATGTTCACCTTGATGGAACGTAGTTGGTCCGCAAGGGCTTTCACCATGTTGATGTGCACAAGCATGTCATCTCCTTCTTGCATTTTGATGGTGAAGAATCTCCTTCGAAAGAACAACTTGTTACCACTAGTCTTAGCTTCATGCACACCACAAAGAGCCTCCCACACACTTCTCACATTGTCACAATATTGAATGTGTGCAAGTTGGGCATCCGTGAGATGTTCACAAAGCAATGCAAAAGCCTTTGTTTCTTTCTCGTTGTAATCGACCCTTGCAACTTCTTCACTTGGCAAGGTGGCACTCCCATTGACAAATTTCCAAAGCCCATGTTTGGAAAGCATCATGCACATTTTGAATTTCCAAAGGTGAAAGTTGCCACCATCAAACTTCTTCATGACTTTCAAGGACTCCATTTGAAAGAAGACATTTTGAACACAAATGCTACAACAAACACTCTCTCAAAAGATTGAAAACTTTGGAAGAAAATCTTTGACCCCTCACGTAAACTTGAAAAGAAAAAACTTCTGTCACTTTAAATCTTTTATTACACAAGCTTAAGATTTCACTTAAAACTTGCAACAATGCGAAAAACTCTTTTTGACACACTTGAAATTTCACACTTTCAACAACACAAAGACCTTTCTTCCACACACCTCAAACTTTCAATGAATCGAAGAACTCTCTTCCACACACTTTCACCTTGAAACTTGATACTTTCAAAAACCTTGAAGAAGAAGTTTTTCACGCTTGAAAAACTTACAACAATTTGAAGAAATCTTTTCCACACCTCCCACTCACTTAGAAATGGACTTCTACTTTCTTTGCAACCTTGCAAACTACAAGCCTTCCCTCAAAAGGATTCTCCCTTTCTATGTTCTACAAGCTAAACCTTTGACTATTTCTTGTTTTAATACAATGTCCTTTCCCTTGCTTGGTGTGGGCCCATAACCTATTGGAAACAACTTGAAAACAAACAAGAATTGAAACACTCAAGGTTCATGAAATGGAACAATTGTATTAACTAACAAGAAATCACAAAGGTTGTATGCTTCAAATGCTACAATCACAAAACTATGGCTTGTAACTATTAACAAGGCTTGAAGGTTCTACGTGCACTCAAAACCATGAAAGGAGAGAATGAAAGACAACTCAAAACCACTCCAATATATATTATCTCCTAACCCTAAAGTAGCTGCCACTTAACCCTAACCTAATCGTCGCCAAACCCTAACCCTAGCCGCCACCAAACCTTAACCCTAGCCGCCGCCAAGCCCTAAGTAGTCTCCACTTCTAAACCCTAACCTAACTACTACAAGGATGTGAATATTAGTCATCCTTTTGATGAATGTTTAACACATTCATCAACATTGGGAATTAGAAATGAATAGTATTTCTAACAATATTATGGTTCTAAAAAGACCTTGGAAAGTAAAATGATTATTTTGGTTAGTTAGTAACAATGATTAATTGGTCATTGATTGTTATTATTGGTTAGTTGTAGTGATTGGCCCATGTGTGACATTTGCACACGCCCTCAATATATATTATTCCATATTTATTGTTTATTGATGGGGGAGAGGCAAACATTTAACACTAAATTTAAATGTGATAATTAATGATATCCTTGGAGATCCTTTAAGGAAGAAAACATGGGTGGATATGTGAACCTGTTAATCACTTAAATAATGTGCAAATATAGTTTTGTTGACTCCAAACTTTACCAAATAACATAACATGGAGGAGACATGGTGTGGAGTAAGGAAGTGAGGAAAATATAATAATTTGAGTAAACACCAACTTAGTTATGAATGGAAAGAAAAATGCTAACTATCATTTAAGTTAATGTTACTTGACATAGATGATTTTGTTTTGTTTTGTGATGTTATCTAGATGTTAGGTTATTTAACACCATAGGCTTTAACATTAGGTGTGATTGTAGTTTAAGTATTGGGAATAGAACCAAAAGAAATGTAAACATGATGTCAAGTCAAAGTAGGTGTTGTGCTTCCTATGATGCATTGTGAAAAATCATGACCTAATGATAAAATCTTTTAGGGCATTTCCACCCAAGAATAGTAAAAATCCCTTATTATTAAATCTTGTAGTAGGATATGACAAATCCTATCATTATTCAATAAAAATGGCCCAAAATGCCATGGTCATTTTAACATTTTTAAACACATTTTCTTATTATGGATTTGATTAGTGATAATTTTTGGTCCAAGTGTAAAGGTGTAAACAATGTTTCATTATTTGAAATGACTATTTTTATGTTTGTGGGTGGGGACATTGAACATTAAATATCAATTGATTTTAATGTGTAGTTGTAGCTTACCACTATAAGGTGGAGATGCTTTTAGGAGAATCATGGTTTGCCACCTCCTATCTATCACTATTCTTGTTAGTGCCCACTTGATTTTTAGGCCCATTAAACCATTATAATTTTACAATTGGAAATCAATTATGAAGTTTGAAATATCTTCATAATATTGTTTCTATTTTGTCTTGATCCACTCCAAATTTGTAGTGACATTATGTATGGTGAATTTTAAATGATTTGTGAAAAATTAATGTTCACTTCAATGCGTTCTTTTTCCTTCCAATTTTGTGATGTAATAGAAGTGACAATCATCCATAAACCAATTTAACTATTTTTTCTATTAAAACATAAAAGGAAAAAAATAAAGCATCCTTAGGTATATTTGGCTACCTACTTGAAACATCATCCATATATCAAAATCTAATTACTTTTGAAGATTTTCTTGAATTTGTTTTTTCAAATTTTAGTTTTTAAAAAACACTTTGTAATAAAATAATTTCACAACAACATGAAATTTGACACAAAAATATGCGCACTAATGTTCTTTTCCAGTGATATGTCACTAGTTTGTGATCCTAATAAAGGCCTAGCAATATTCCTTTTTATGTTTAAAAAATGTTTAAAAACCCCTTACATGTGACACGTAGTAGACAACTGATGGGAGATGTTTTGTCACATTGCTTGTAGTGGGTGCGTGTCATTTTGTGCCATTTCCATCATTGCTTCATGTAAAAGGTCGTTCACATCCATTGCGACACCCACTAGTTTTAGATTAATCATGCTAATGATGCCCATCAACATTATAATGATCAAATTTGCACCATTTGATGTGGTTTTTTGCTTACAAAATTATTTCCAAGTTCCCCTCATTTTCAAAACTATTTAATGGTGATAAGGGTTTAAGGTTTAACAAGCAATGATGGTTTTTTTCTTGGGAAGTTGGAATGATGTTGCATTTTATTTTATTTTAATGTGCACTCTGCAACATTTGTTTGATGAATTGTTGGCAATGGTAAGGGTCTTATGTGAATGATTTTTATTTGGTGCTTCAATTTCTATGGAAAGAACATTAGAAGTTATGGTGAAAGCACAATGGGTAGCATTAGTGGTTAATGTTAACAAACCTCCAACATTGTGTGATGGGGTGTGCAAAAGGAAATGGAAACTATAATGCACAAGATAAAACACATGCTTGAGGGGCATTCCATGATCAAGTTCTCATCTTTCATGAACCTTTCATTTTGTTTGTGGGCTTTTCTTACATTGTTGTTCATTATCTTTTTCAATTGTAGGGGTGGGTTGATTTGTGCATGCATTATGTTTGATTTGTAATTGTTGTGCATCACTACATTTTTTTAAACCTCCATCATTTTAAGGTTTTTCATTTTCTCTTGTATTTTATTGTATTGGTTGGTCAATTTGTGCATGTCTTGCATCATGTTTGATTTGTAGCTATCACACATTATTGCATTTTAAAAAACTTCCATCACTTTAGGGTTTTTTTGTTTTTGTTTGGGTCTTGCATGGTGTGTTTTATCATCATTCTCAATTATAAGGACTCGTCAATTTGTGCGCACCTTACATCACATTCGGTTTGTAATTGTCACATGTTACATTTTTTCAAAACCTTCATTGTTTTGAGGTTTTTGTTTTCTTTTTTTTTCCTAGCTTTGTTTATGATCTTTCTACCAACATTATGGCTCCAAACTAGTTGTTTGAAAACTTTATGTTCAGGGTGAATGCAAGGTATGGTGGCTCATTTTTGGTGTCACAATGGTGTTTTTTGCTAGGTACCCCTTGTTCAAAGGCATATGGTGAATAATATATTTTTAAATCTATTAATTGGTAATTCAATGTAAACTAATGACTTTATTATGAAGATATTTGTGTAGTTGTTTATTGATAAAAAGTTCATATGCTAGTAGAAATGGACTTTTGAAATTCTAAATTATGGATTGGTTAGTTGACTAGAATGATAGAAAATTGAAAGGTTCGTTTTAAATTTTATTCAAAATTATCTATAGTGACTTAGCATATGAATTAGAATGAAATAATACACTTTTATGTGAATTTTTTCCTTAATAATCATAGCCAAATTCTACCTATGAACTTTTGAATGCTTTAAATTTTTATTCATATTTTCATATGTCCATAGCATTGTTGTTTTTCATTCGAATCCATTGTCAATTTTTTTTTTTCCAAAGGTGCATATATTTGGAATCTCTACTTGGGCTCTTATAAATATGGATTTTATTGTTTGTAATACATGGATTTTATTACCATTTAACCAATGGTACCATAGAAAATAAAATTTTTAACACTAGAATGTGGAGTTTTTGTGGAATACGATTATTTTAAAAAGTGAGCCACTAAATTGTGCATTTACCTTTCAAGTTGTTTTTCAATGGACCACCCAAAATGAGTTTTATATTGTCCACTAGTTCTAGCCCTTACACCACATGAGTGAATTAGTTTTTTCCATGCAACATTCTTTCGAACAACTTTATAAATGAACATTTTAAACAAAAACCAAAAAAATCATATGATGAAACCATGGTTTTTGAAAACACATGGGTTACTCAATTTCCATGGGTACAATCAATCCTAAAGGATGATGGTTTAGAATGTCAAATGTGATGTAAAATTTGTAGTCACATGAATGGGAAATAAAAAATGTTAGTCTTGAAACTTGACACATTTCATAAACATGTTTATTGCTACAGTAAAACATTTGGTATTTTTTGAATTGGTGGTTGGGGAACATTTTTACAACAAAGATGTTATGTACTGCTAAAATGAAAAAGATTATATGGAAGGAATGAAAAATCCATTTTATTCTTAATGCACTTTAGGGTTCACTTGGGGGCAAAGAAAATATTGACCTAATTTGTTATTGTTTTGCATATCATTATGCATGGGAGGCCAATTTGGGGGTATGAGTCATTGAAGGAATTGTTTATGTTGTTTAAGGTCAAGAATAACATGCTTAAATGTTGGTTAGACACAAGTGGTTGTGGAATCGCTAAGGCCATGCATGATGTGGTTTTAAAAAAAACTAAATATAAATATGTTATTACAAAATTTGAATTTTTTTTATAAGTGTAGACGAGGTGAACACCATTGATAACTAATAATGGATTAATATTCATGTTTATGTGATGAAAAATTGGAGGTTCATTCCAATTTTGCTCACTTTTGAGAGAATTGAAGTGATTGTAATTTCAAACAACATTACTACTATGATTTTGGAGGCTATGGATAACTATGGAACCCTTACCAATGACGATGACATCCAAGAGGATTTGCCTTGAATGTGATGGAGATGTAGTGTTTCAAGGCCATCATAATGAGGTGATTGCATAAGTAAAGGAGAAAATAGTCCCTTGCTTATTTGGTGCACATTGGCACATTGGAGCAACCTATTAGTTCTTGTTTTGCACAAGATGGATTTGGTAGTGTGGATAAGAAAGTATGTTATATGCATTAATTTCACCACCTTTTATGAACACCATAATGCACAAATGCCCTTTACTTGGGTTTTAGATCCAAAATGTGAAAGGTAGCCATGCTTGGCATTGTAGGTGGGTGGCAAAAGTTATCTTCTCCATCACCCGGAGGCCTTAACAATGGCTTTGTTCTTGTGCATACTACATATTAGAAAATCATGGTCAAGATAGTGAAGGATGCATGCTTAGATGTCATTTTCACCTTGAATTGACTTGTAGATAATTTGATATAGATATAATATGTGGTATGTAAAGATGCTACTATTAAGTCTTTCTTTCCCCATTTAATCAAGGAAACATTTTGTGTTGCAAAAAAGACAAAAAGGGGTGTTGTGGTTCCACCACTTTTAGATTCAAGGTGGTTCAAGTTGCAAGCATTTTTTTCAAATTCAACATGAGTAATAATGTTAAAGGAGTGATGTGGGAAGCAAAAGACGTGAACCCATTTACTCAAAGGAAGTTGAAGATTAGATCAAATCATTTTGGTCCACAAGCTTAAAGAATACTTAAAAGTTGCTAAAATAATAAGGGTGCAAGTGTTGGGTGTAATGGAAGATGAAAAAACTTTTAACAACTTATTTTTCATGAAAAATAAACTCATAATCAACTAACCACACATCTGGACTTGTATTTTGCACGTTCAAACATAACTTTTACACCTTCATTAATTTTCATTGTCACAAAACCATTGTAGCATGGAGGAAATCTACATTAAATATCAAGCAAATTCCCAATTTCTTTTTGTAGTTATTGTTTTATGCCTACTTTTTTTATCAAGGTTGAATTGTATTTCGATGCATTTGTTTGTTTGTTATAAGTTGGATGTTGCAATTTTCAAATGTTTTTGGTTATGTGGATGTGCATTGTGGGTGAAGTTATACATAGTGTACATTCCAAGTTGTGTGAGTGTTTCAAATTGAAATTTGTTTGTGGTGGTGTTTATGTGGGTGTAAGACTCCTTTGGGCAAGACCTTTTTAGGTTGGGATTCAATTCCCCGAGAGGAGATGTAAGTTTAGTTATAGAATTGAGTTTAGATTTTGATGTTGAGAAATTTTCTATCATTAAAACTTGTAATCACTTCAAGTTACTATTGCCGATGACAAGAAAATGGAGTGTTCTTTATCACCATTATTTCAAAAACCAAAACCCATACATTGCAAATAATAAAATACCTATGAACATCAAGTGGACAAACATGATTTACAAGAAAAAAATTGGTTGCCCAAATCATTTTTAAAATTTTAAAGTAGCTTGCAATTTTCTTGATGAAATTGATCTTTTCACGAAATAGACCCCACCATTGGGACAAATAATAGCCATTTGGCATCTTGGGTTTTTTGAGAATAAAATCTTGATGCATAGACTACATGTAAAATGCAACAAAACCAGCTTTGACCAAATTCTCCGTGGATGATTTGGATTGCAAACATTGATGTAGGGAACAATAATACAATCACATATACATTTTTGACAAAATGTTTCACTTATCTTTTGACATATAATATTTTGTCTACCACCTCTTTTGACAACTTATTCAATTCCAACTTGCCTTTAGATGGGTTAGATTCCATGGCAAATACAATTTGTCGATTTTGAACCCCCATAAAAAGGGAGATTGAACTTGAAGATTTTAAAACAAAATCAAACCACATCTTGCAAATGACAAAATTATTTTACAATATTCGACATCACCAACTACTCATTTCATCCCTTGAATCCTAAACATTTATTCAAAAAACATTAGTGATGAATTACAAATGTACAATCAAAGTGAATAAAAAAACAAGATTAAAAATCATCACCTCTTATGTAAATGGAATGAGTCAATCCAAGGTTGGGATACGTCTATCCCACATATTTTTTCATTCTTGGAAAAGAGTTGACCTATCAATATCTATTGCATTGAGCTCACACAATAATACATATTACACACATCAATGCAATCAATGTATTAAAACATATTGGTCTAATATTCATGCAAAATAACTTGGAAAAAAACACTATAACATCCTAATATTTTCTCAAAAGCTCAAAAGAAGATTGTACTATAATCAATAGTATACTTGGTTTTCAAGTGTTTGCATGTTATCAATAGTTTCCCATAAATTAAAAAAATACCAAGATTCTATCAATATTAGTTTGGTTTTGAATTATTTGATTACAACGTATATGAAGGGACCTAATACAAAGTTGCCCAAACTGAAGACCAATAAACCCACATCCCATATTGTAAAAAAACCTAGCAACAAATAATAATTCAATATAATGAACTGAAATAGATTTCAGCTCAAGAAACACATTGAAGTCATTTATCATTAATTGTTTTTCTTTGAGCAATTTAGTAGTAGGCAAGCCTTAAAACCACAACTTGGCAAGTCAATATTAGTATAGGGTGTGCATTTATGTATGAAATTGAGCAATATTAGCATTTTGAAATCCCTAAACACCATAAACATGGAATATTTTTTTACAGAATGTATTTTAATAATTAAATAAAAAGTTAATTCTAATTATATGCTTCACTTTGAAAATGTGAAGAAAAGTTAAGAATAATGGTAAAGGAAATGGAGGTTCATCAATTTAATAATTATTTGAAAAATTTATGGAATGTACTTTGACAATTAAATAAATATTTTTATTTCTATTTAAGCTTCACTTTGAAAAGGAAAATTTCAAAGGGCATGCAAGAAAAAGAAAAAAAAAATGGTCAAAGAGGTGGAGATTGTGAAAGGGTATTTAAAAATAGTTGTAAAAGTTTTTTTTTCATGTAGGTGGATAGGGGAAGAGTGAGGTAGCTAGGCTTGGAAGAGCTAATTACTATTTGATAGCATAAACATACATATGTAAATGATAAGAAAAATCATGTTATGAACAACTTGAAACCATAGACTTTTTATTCATCTTATAACAATAGAGGCTAGCATAATCTAACTATTGAGATTATAGTTATTTTTACATTTTTTTTTTGGGTGTCTTGAAGGTCAAAATGACCGATGGAAAAAAATGGAACACATCTCAAAACCAATAATTCAAATTTGGGACACATCCATGCACACAACACCAAAAAAATTACACATTCAAAAACTCATATTATTTCTTATCATCCATCAATGACAAATATCAATACTACTAGATTAATAGATCATAAGATATTGTGTGCTTGACATACGTGGATTATGTTCATTTTGCAAATTGGAAGGTTCTTTAATTTTAATAATTAAAAAAGGGGCATGAATTAGAGCAATTTGCATTACACTTCATTCGATACTAGATGTAATGTAATGCAAAATTAGGTCGCCATATCCTGTGAACATTCCCTGATCCTGGAAATTGAGTTTTTGCTTTCTTGAGCCGTTTGCTTTTGTGGCGGCTGCCTTTCCATTAATGCTGCATGGGAGTGCATGGGAAGCTTGGCTGGCTGTGTGTGGGATGCTGCACAGGGAAACTCAAATGGTGGTTGCTACAGAATGGGCGTGGAGGCCGATTGGCGGTGCCGAATTATCAGGGATGGAGTTGCCCTTATGGGCAGAGTCGGTTTGGAGCTGTAACGGAGGTCTGGGGAGAAGAACAGGAGGAATGGACGGTTGGTGGATGGGTAAAAAGGATCAGGAAGTCTGATTTGGAGGCAAGAATTTTGGGCAACAGGAGGAGGAGAAGAGTAGAGAGGCAAATGTAAAGGATCTTGGCAGGAGATAGTGAAGAGTTGTTCTGTTAGTTGCAGGAGAGCTTGGCTGAATGCTAGAATTTTCCGCTGCGCCTAGCAACTGGCCGAGCTGCTGTAGAGGAGAGAGAGAGAGAGAGAGAGAGAGAGAGAGAGAGAGAGAGAGAGAGAGAGAGAGAGAGAGAGAGAGAGAGAGAGAGAGAGGGGGA
>Ga0116228_10005541_pt1 | contig 11253 bp, 11 predicted proteins | sample S1TSphfallax_2_FD_89694 | JGI IMG/M metagenome (GOLD analysis project Ga0116228, IMG submission 89694) | Host-associated microbial communities from peat moss isolated from Minnesota, USA - S1T2_Fc - Sphagnum fallax MG | ecosystem: Host-associated > Plants > Peat moss > Unclassified | place... | reverse complement strand
CAATTTTACTAAGATTATTAAGCATATGCAGAGCAATGATGGTTCTGCTGAATATGTTACCATTAAACCGTGGAGTTCTAATTAGGCTGGATTATCAAATATGTCTGTTTAAGTTCAAAAAATCAGACATAAAACTACATTAGAGCTCGAAGGAACAAACTTTGATAACTCCAAAAGAAACTACAACATTGAAAAAATACAATATAAAAATTACAAGAGCTTAAAAAAACAAGTGAAAAATCTTCAAAAAAAACACCAAAAAGAATGATTTTTTTTTTTGAATGAAACACCAAGAAATTAGTGTGCATGTTTTCGTATGTGATTTTGTTAGTTCAAGAGTGTCGGGCACCGATTTGGTAGCTCATTACATGTATAAACATTAACAATTTATCATTTTTTGGGTTGATATGTTTGTGTACATTGATGCAATTTTCTCAAAATTGAACCTAGAACATGAATATTGGAGATGAGGACATGAGTGATGTTCAATTCAAATTAGATTATATATATGATGTAGTTTTTAAATCTTCTCATATTTTTGTGAAATGATAGGTTTACTAAAACCATCATTTGAAACCACCACTCTAATTGACAACAATCCCATTTAGGCTTTCTGTTGCTTCACACTTGTAGTGATGATCAACTATTTTTTTTTTCTTATGTTCTCATCATGTGTGGCTTCCAATAGTTCATCATTATTTATGTCAATTTCAAATTTAATTTAATTTGAATTGATATAAATATTGTGGACAATAAAAGGCAGTGCATGTTAATTTGTTCTTTAATATTCATGTTGGTGGGTAGGGGAAAGAAGTGACACAATTATTATTAGGAAAGAAGGTACTTATTAAAAAAAGGAATGAGGTAATTAGGCTTTAAAATGAAATAGGTATGAATTGTCTTTGGAATTGTCCAGGGGTGATTTTATGATAGGAATTGTCTTTGGAATTGTTTATGGACAATCATATTATAGATTCCAAAAAATCACCCATATACATCTTGTTCTTAAAAATTTCTTGTCACTAGAATTAAGACAAGTGATTTTTTCACATGATATAAATCCACCTTCCTCCAATGGGTTTGATTCCATGATCAAAATTCCTATTATCTTAAAAATTGATTTTGTACATTGGATCAAATTCATAGATTTTCACTCAATTTAATTAGTGGACAAGTGTGACGTTTGAACATTTGAAATCAATTGGCACATTGGGATACAAGCTAAAAATACAGTTCATGAAGTTATAATATTGTTAATATTTTAAAATCTCTTGTTTTCAATATTGGATTTTTGAAATGTTTGATTCTCATAATAATTCATAATTCTAATGTTCTTATGTTTTGACCAATTTTGTGTGTATTTATGGTTTATGACATATGCTCCATGTAAGCGAAAAATAATGTAAATCTATATTTTACCAATATCTATGTAACTTCTATTTTGGGGGAGGGGGTTGCCCAAAGTTTCATAATTTCTTTGGTGATGGGCCCATCAAATTATGAAACTTTGAGCAACCCCCTTCCTTTAAAATAGAAGTTACATGTTTTCACATAGTTTTACATGACCATTGCACACCCAAAAAAAAGCTTTGGGATGAATCACCATTAATTAGACTAATAAATATGAGTTTTATAATAGGTACCCAAACTCTTGTAAAAGTCTAAGTCAAAAATGGTGATGAACAAAGTCAGGAATAGAAATTCAATTCAAGCAATGAGACGGGGCAACATGCACCCAAGATGCACTTAATAATGTGAACCCAAAATATTCCCCCAATAGCATCACAAATTTTCCCATCTCCTTTGTCCAAAAATGTTGACTTGTGTTGTATATAGGTGGACTAAAGGGTAGCCTTTTTCACAATATTGTGTTAATAATAAAAGCTTCTATTTGAAGAAAATAAAAATAATAAAATTCCTTATTTAAAAAAGTCCTTTTGAAATGAATTTTCTTTTTCTTTTTCCAAAAAAATTGTGTAATGAAAATGTTCTATTTTTAAAAATTTTGGCTTTTATTCTTATAGACTTTATGAATTTTCATTTTAAGATTTCTAAATGGCATCCACCATAACAGATGACATCAATAACTTTTGATATAACTTTTGACCTAGGTTTAGAAATTTTCATAGTTGAATGAACAATTGATAATCAAATATTACAATATTAAAACCTTAAAAATTAACAACCATGTTCATTCAACTATTTTTAAAAAGCTTATATGAACTTGTATGGAGTGTTTATCAACTAAAATTGAGTCACTCATCCATGCATTCACCCTAGATTTTAATATGTCAAAAAATTGAAGAATAATGATTAACAATTTCATCTATTTGGATTATTTGCTGATGGGATTCATCCAATAGAATTATAAACCTCCTACCATAATGCATTTCAAATTTGGAAGTTAGTCAATGGGTTTCATTTATTCAGATCTTGCAAATTCATTTTATGGCGTCATTTTCATCTTTACTGTTCAATTCCTTGTTATTGGAAAAGAATTCATACATGGAAGTCCATCTAAAAGGGTCAAATTCTTTGCTCTAAACACATTTTACTTGATCATATCAGGTTTATGTGTAAAATTTCACCACATTTAACTATGCAACTTTATTATACAATAATTCCTTTCATCTATGAAAATCTGTTTCACCCAATTGAATGCATTTCATTCATCTAAGTTCATCCAACATCTTTACTACTTTCATTCCCATTAGTTTATTTATACATTGTTTCAGTTAACTAGATTAGGTTAGTTTCAGATGCCGTCAAAACTCATTTAATTGGTTTTGACAGCATCCATAGACTTTTGTTTCATTTGATGGGGTCACATTCATGTGTTGACTCCATTCATCCATTGGACTTTCATTCATTCGCAACATCTATTAGATCCTATAAAATTACATGCATCCAAACCCTTTTCATTTCGTCCTCAAGCCATTCAAAACCATGTCAAGTACTAGCTTAAAAGGTGGGCTCCTTGTGAACAGGTTCCTTCCAGCTTAACACAACTACAGCATAGAAAACAATCATTTGGCTCCCAAAAGAAACTCTTTTGGAGAAGAAATGAGCACTAGAAACAATGATGTCGGTCCCAAAATAAACATTTTGGAGAAGGGCAGGATAAATCCATTGTGAAAAAGTTGACATTGGGAAACTATTTTGTTGAGATGCCGATTGGACATCAAAATGATGTAACCCTGTAAAACTTTATTGATAGACACACTGTAGATTAGGAAAATGTACAAAGGGATAAGAAGAAAGAAAAGAAGAAAAGGGGGAATTGTGTTATTAGGTCAACATTGGACATTGTACAGAACATGTACGAGATCCAGTGTGGACTTCATGTTGAGCACATCCTAGATTATTTGGGGAACTTCTACAAGGTCCAATTGCAGTTAGACATGTGTGATAGAAGGTTTCAAAAACACTATTTGAAAATGGTAAAGTCCAATGGTGTAAAGTTGAAAAAGTAGAATGCAAAGTTGTTAAGTACACGGTGAACAGGTGAAGTCATTCCAATGGTGTAAAGTTCTAGGCAACCACTGTGGAGTTACAATAGTTCAATCATAAATGCAAAGTTGTTAAATCTAATGATGAACAGGTAAAGTCCAATGCTCCAAAGTTGTTATTCCAACATTGAACTGGTAAAGCCAAAAGCTTGTGCATAGGATAATGTGCGGTTGGAAGATTACAATTGCAATACATCCAATGTGCAAAAGGAAGCATAATGGGAAAATGTGGTTTCTTGCAAGGCAATCACTAGTCTTGTATGAAAACACTTTTGTGCTTTTACTCTTTGCAAGACCAAATTACTCATTGCCTTAAGGTGGACACACGCGCACAAACACACTCTCTTGCGTGTGTGTCTGACTTCAATTAACGTCAAAACTTTTCGAAAAGTATACGGAATCTTTTCTTTGCAAGAAAATTTCCACACTGGCTTACAGACATGTGTTCAAATTTTTTTTGTCATGAAGTTAATAGAAGAACCTTCAGTGTTTGGAAATTCTATTGGGGCTTATTGTTGTGTCAAGATATTTCCCAAATTTGTCTCCTACTCTCATCATCTTCCTCTTGGAAGCCAAAACAAAGTCTTGGTGGTTCAAAACATCCAGAAGATTGCTTCTAATACATCAGTCCGGATTAGTTGTTTGTCACATTACTTCATGGCCTTTGCGTGGACATACCAACACCAATTGTTTGATTTTGCTTGATTCACTGTCGCCCCCCCCAACAGGCACTTTGGAATTTTGTGATATTGAAAATTGGGCAAAATTTTTCCCCAAAATAGCAAAATTAGTCGAATTTACACTAGAAATAGAAATAAATCCAAAACATTCCCCATTTTCTTGGCCCAAAAAAAAGCACTCACTGCCACAAAGAGGACTGTAGAAAGTTCTATAGTTTTCTTAGTAAATAACCTCATCTAGTAGGTGAATGGAGTGTGCTCATTTCGTGGTCATTAGAGGGATGAATCTTGGACGGAGAGGGGGTGAGAAACTAGTCTTGTGTTTTTGTTTTCTTGTTTTTCATTTCTGTGATATCAAAAATTTGACGAATTGCTTTTTCGAAAAAGAAGAAACAAAAGTAGTCGAATTTACACTAGAAAAAAGAAAAAAGAAAACCCAAAATTATATCCCAGTTTAGTTTTTCTGGGTCCAAAAACCCACAAAGTTTTTGGGAAAAATAATATTTAAAAAAAAACAAAAAAAAAAACACTGAGTTACAGGAGCAGGACCAATTTTTAACCCTTCACAACCAAACTCTCCTTGATTGGACAAATGATTGATTCCACTGGGACTTCTTCCTCAACTCATCAGGCGCTTCCACGTGACAGGATGACCCACAAGCAGAATCTAGGAGTTAGCTATTTAATGATCCAACTTGTGCTCCATTTCTCAAGATGCTAGCAACTTTCAACAACCTAGTAATAAGCACAATTCGAAGAAGAGGCAGTTTCTCCGGCAGGGAAGTTGGTGCCACAGATCGTTCGTGTCTGAATCTGAAATCTCTAGTTTGCTGTGCAGCTGCTGCAAGAACATAAAAATTGAAGCGTGTTCGTTTCGAACCAGAAAAAGCTGACAAGCTTGATTAATGCTTTGTATGTAATTGATGCTGCGCAGTTACAACGTACACAATTACATATACTGCCGGACCATGGCATGATACGATTGAAGTTGTTATGATCGGCGGCATTGCGAGCATATATTATACTGCAAGTCGACTATCGATCAATTGATGATCTTCTAGAGTTTAATCGCAACAAGTTTTGGGTCACATCATTAGTTTGAACCTGCAGCGTGGCCAATCTTTTTCTTCTTTTTTGTAGAGGAAATTTTGAGCAGGACCTAGCTAGAAATTATTAGGACGCGAGAATTAATAATCCTTGGCAGGAGTTGCTTTGAATTGGGTTTCGCGGTAACAATTCTTCTGCAGGAATATCGTGGCTCAGATGTACGAACTACCGATGAGACTCGGAAGCTCATCTTCAACTCGAATCCGTTTCTGGGGTCTTTGTCTGACTCTGCTCGTGTTCTCGGCTATGGAATGGATGACTTGCGGAAGAGCTGAGCAGACGGATCTGATCATCCAGAATTACGCGCAGCAGACGGATTCATCTGCAGAGATCAGTACAGGCGCTGAGGACTCTACTACTCATGAAAAGAAACGGCCCACAAACTCCAACTTCGTGCAGGCGCAGGGAACTCAGTTCACCCTGAACGGCAAACGCTTTAACGTCAACGGTGGCGACTTCTACTGGTCGATGACGGTACAAGCCACTTCTCCGTCCCTAAATGCCGTGTCGACCGAGATGCAGGAGGCCTCTAGCGTGGGCGTCAATGTGGGTCGCTGTTGGGCTTTCGCAGACGGCAACTATAATGGTGCGCTTCAAACGTCGCCCGGTGTCTACAATGAACAAGTATTCAAGGTCAGAAATTCTTGTTCGCGTCTTTAATCAACAACCTAAATTAATCGCAGCTATATGCTCTAGTTATAATCACAGAGTTATAAATATAATCCTCCCTTGAGGACTTGATCAACATCGAAGAATACATGTGTTTTCAGCTGTGAATATTGGAATGTACCTTAATTCACAAGGAGCTCTTGGATGATTCCTTTGTGGGAAATTTTTTTCTAACTTCACCTCCAAGAATAGCTAGACCAAAAACGCAAGTAACAGGCAATTGTCCAACACAGGGAGTTTTGCAACATTCTCAGGGAAAGGTCTCGCAGGGAAAGTTCAATAATGCCATCTAGAAGGGCCTTCAAGGGCTGGAATTGGGTCGGTGCAGGCACTGGATTATGTAATAGCTGAAGCCAAGAAGTATGGAATCTATTTGATTCTCAGCCTTGTCAATAACTGGAATAACTACGGAGGAAAGCAGCAATATGTTACATGGGCAGCACAACAGTCAGGCTGCAATGATGATAAGGAGGAGGATGACAACGCTACGCCCAATCCAGACACGTTCTACACAAATCCAACTATTCAAACTTGGTTCAAGAACTACATGAAGGTATATTGTAGAACGTCCAACTTGTTTTTCTTTTCCTCCAGGGATGCGCGGCAATCATGTGGTCTCATTTTGCTGCAAGATTCTGTGGCCAGCTTGTTCTTGTTTCATGACGGGGTTTCATGAATGGAACTGGCAAATCATGTGCAGTTCATAGTTATCATTATTGTCTTTGAAATTTGGGTTTTTGCAGACAATGACGTCGAGGGTCAACACAGTGACGGGCGTGGCCTACAAGAATGAGCCTGCCATATTTGCATGGGAGCTGATGAATGAACCAGAGTGTTCTTCAGATCCCTCTGGTAAAACGCTCAAGGTATGCATCCGTTGCCGGGGAATTCCTCCTGTCAATCCTCCAACCTGTGCAGCAACTAGGGCTACAGACCTAAAATTGTTTTTCACTTTCGCGTAGTAGATATGGCATCATCAGAGATCACTCTTTAAATTCTAGTTTTTCATCCTCTCCACTTCATGATTCTCTCTGTATAGTATTCTCATGAAATTTTTGCAGGCATGGATCGCGGAGATGGCGCCTTATATGAAGAGCTTGGATTCCAATCACATGGTGGAGGTGGGAACAGAAGGTTATTATGGCCCCAACACCCCTTCCAGGGCCAACGTAAACCCCTCCTCCTATGCAGCAACGGTGGGCACAGACTTCATTATGGATAACCAAGTGACAGGCATCGACTTCGCAACTTTTCACGCGTACCCAGATATCTGGTATGCACGGAATTACACAACCCACTCGGTCTACGACCAATTATATTAAGTTATAACACTAGATCATTAACAGAGTATGCAACAAGAACGCAGTACTTATACTGATCAGCTCAAGCTGTATAAGAGTCGATTTCAGAACGAATCATCTGGTCCCGGATCTAACTTAACACAAGGTAGATCACCTGAATATTATATCTAATCTGAACACGAACAATATATCGACACCCGCTGATGATCATGAACTTCCTGCAGACCTAGCTCCTGTTGATATATAGTTCTGCAGTAATTGTTGCTGCATAATCTGTTGTTGAATTGTTCTGCAAAACATGTTGCTTGCAGCTGCACCAGCTAGATCACTTCATGCTGATTTATAAATTTGATTTTCCTAACTAATTAATTGTGGCTGCACCAGCTAGTTAGCTCTTGTGGAATTGGGTTTCATATCATACTGATGTATTACTGCTACTACTTACTTACTGCAGGTTGTCTCAGCTATCAGAGAGCCAGATGTTGGTGTTTATGCAGAACTGGATCAATGCGCATGCCGAGGACGCGGCCACAACGTTGAAAATGCCGGTACTGATGACGGAGTTCGGCAAATCGAACCAAGTGCCCAACTTCACGGAGGCCATGAGAGACAGCTTCATTTCAAACGCGTACAATACCATCTATGCATCTGCCTCATCAGGCGGTGCTGCTGCCGGTTGCTTAGTGTGGCAACTGCTACCCAGTGTTATCTTCGCAAACTATGCTGACGAGTTTGCTTTCGTCATCTCTCAGAATCCCTCCACTGCCGCTATCATGCAATCACAGTCCTCCCGTATGGCAGCACTTCATTAGTAGTTAACCATTCCCATTAGGTTTTCATTTTCAACTAGACTTGCTTGTGGCAACTAATTAAAATCTATTAAAGATATCCGTGTAAAGTCACCCCGTCTTCACCCTGTCTTTCATCCCCTATCCCCTCTTTTAGTGGTATCTGCAAAAGTGAGGAAATTTTTATTAAATCTCAGTATGAAATGTAAATGATAAAAGAAAGCTACTAAAAAAAGTTATTACCCTATTCAACCAATGTTTTTAAAAATAGAAGATTTATTTATTTATTTATTTTATTGATTCAATTATGGTGTAGCCAAAAGTAGTGGCAAGCAGCACCGCCTCGGTGCTTTTGCAATAATTGGCTACAAATTTGTACAGAACTGTCCAACCCGTCTAGATGAGTAAACCAAAATGTGATGACATTCTCACTCCAAAATGGAAAATTTGATGACATTTTTAAAAAAAATTCCCTGCAACATGGGACTTTAAAAACAATGTATTCAACTCTCATTGTCTGCAATAATACATTTGTGTACAACAAAAATAGAACTTACAAACTTATCTTTTTCCCTATATGTATTCAGTACCAATACTTTTTTTGGGTATTTTATGATGTAGTTAAAGCAATCGTCCATTGTAAGATTTAGCTATATTTCGCTTTTATTGTGAATTTTTTATAAAAAAATCATCCATTCATATTTTAGCTTTCATACCTACTGGAGCCAAATGTAAAACTGTGACAATTTTTAAAATATTATTTATCAATTTTTGGCAATTGAAAACCCCCTAGAAACACTTCATTTTCACATTTTTAGTTCACTCTATGGTAAAATCTTGCCAGGAAAAAAAGGCTGGTACTGTAGTACTTGGAACAGATTTGGGATCAATGTACCAAACTCTTTACTTATTTTTTAAAAAGCAATTTGACAATTTATAATTATTTTTCAATATTTTTGACATGTCATATAATATTGTTTATATTTTCAGCATGAATGGACACACATGTATACTTTTCATCCATTTTAATTTTCATCAACTGGTTCTTACATTTCTTGATTCTATTTGGATGCTTTCACAAATCCTGATTTTTGTTTCCTATACACTTTTGCAAATTTCAGAAGTATTAGAGGTTTTATTGTTCACTTCAACAAACTTCAAAAAAAGAGTAGTTGACAGTTTGTGATGTAGTGTCTAAGGTGAGACCAGGATGTGAGTTTTCTTAAGTGATTTGCAACAATTTGAAAAGCAATGTACAAGTTTTCAATTAATTATAACTTATTCATGAGGAATCAACAGCTTAGAAGCTCGAAAAGCATCTTGTTGATAGACCAAGAAAAACTTTGCAGGTACTTATTATATACACATAAGATAAAGAAAGAAGGTGATGAGGAGTCCTTACCTAAGGATAGGAAACAACAAAAGAGAGGTTCATCACTTGCTAAGGATGGGAAACAATATTATAATAAAAAAAGAGCTTACACAAATTGGTTCCAATTGCATTTGTGGCCTTTTGATTATTGTTGCAATCAAAAAATATGGTAACAATTCAAATGCATTACACTTTTTCAAAATAGCATACATGAAACTTACATGCCTAGTCCTTATGAAAAATTGAGAATGGCATGTTTATGGGATTGGTTCACTACAGCTAGTGAATTAAAACCAAGCTACAAGCATGTGGTAGAACTTGGTACAACAATGAAGTCCAACAAGGAAAGTGTTCATGCATTTGAAGAGTACCCAAAATTATGTGATTCTTTTCTTGCCATGTTGTAGAAAATCAGACATGCCGGATAGCCTCTTTCAATTAGTATCATGCAACCCATCCTCAGGGGATGGTAGAATCTTTAGCACCTGACATATTGTGATAAGGAGTTGGTAGATTTACAGTCAAATGAGAATGGTCATGTTAATTCATGAAACAATCAATGAATTGGTCCTTTTGGGTTGCCACAGTAGCAAGCAAGTTACCACCAAATTGGTACGAAGAAGGATGCAAGATGTCATAGCAAGTAACTTGATGAAATCTTACAGTATTTTGACAGCCTTTGTTGTAAATTCTAACTAAACAAGTGTTCATCTCATCCCAACAACAAGAGAAAAAATTTAGGAGAGCAAAGGAACAGAACGCGTTCAAGTTTTAAGGCTGGAAAACAAAAGATAGGTCACTTTGATTATGTCTTCAATTGCAAATGGGTTCTTATTTCTCTCTCAAATTGTGTTCACATGTAAGACTCCTAGGAGCCTACCATGATTTAATGAAAGAAAAGACAAGGTTGGGACCTTACTTTTAGTGAAAATCATTGGACCACAATGAAAACAACAAAACAATTTGTTCACAAAATCCTACTGCCATACCTGCACATTCAAATTAGCCAATTAAGGTCACAAGAAAATCAAAGGATGGCTTGATTGTTAGACTACTGATTTGTGCACAAAAGCCATGAATTTTTGGATTGATGAAGCAAACACACCCAACCATCTTGGGACACAATTGATAAAATAGGAATAGATTTGTGAAAGCGTCCAAATAGAATCAAGAACCCCAATTTGCTTGAACCCCAATATAAGCCCCCAAATTGGGGTTCAATTCCCCAATTCACTTTACGGAACTTGGTCATGGGGTTTTGAAACAAGACTTGGGACAAGCATGGGCTTGTCCCAAGACACGCTTTGGCTTGTTCCCTTGGGGCAACCTTCGGTTGTCCCAAGGTGACACTAGTGTCAGCCCACAAAACCCTTTGGAGCAACTTTGTGTGGTTTATAGGAAGACTTTTGTTGTGGTGGGACTGCAAGACATGTTGGGGGGGCCATGAATGTGAAAGCTTTGAACCTTTGGGGAGTTCAAAACATAAAAAGTCTTAACCTTGTTTTAAAGGATCAAGATTTAAAAGCAACTCATGTTCCAAATGGTACAGTGCATTCTAAGCTAACCTTGTGTGTGTAGCATGCACAAGTAGTTGGTCCAGTTGGAGCTTGGCGACATGAGAACGCAAGGATGAACAAAATGGTGTGTCAGCTAGTAGGACTCGCTTGCACACCAGTCAGTTTGAACCCAAAACCATTTTGGAGGCCAATACCATTGAGCCATCACCCTTGGGGTCACTTACATTTTATGGCCTCCCCAAGCTGAAGGTGCAGCTAGTAGCTAAGAGTGCAACTAGGGTTCCTTTCCTAAACCCTAAACTCTAATCAT
>Ga0116228_10005537_pt1 | contig 11254 bp, 11 predicted proteins | sample S1TSphfallax_2_FD_89694 | JGI IMG/M metagenome (GOLD analysis project Ga0116228, IMG submission 89694) | Host-associated microbial communities from peat moss isolated from Minnesota, USA - S1T2_Fc - Sphagnum fallax MG | ecosystem: Host-associated > Plants > Peat moss > Unclassified | place... | reverse complement strand
GTCACCAACGACCGGGTGGAAAATTTCGGCATCGTCCTGGGCGGCATCGGCGCAAGCGCTGCATTTTCCGCCTATGGCGGCGGCGCGGGCATCGATCTGGCCGGCGGCGGCAAAGTCATAAATGATGGCGCCATCACCGGGGGCGCCGGGGGCGTCGGCGCATGGTGGGTAAGAAGAAAGTGTTCTTTTTTGAAAAAAAGAACCAAAAAACTTTTCCTATTTGGCGCCGCGCAAGCGCGAGCGAATCCACGTCAGGTGCTCCCAGCGCACGAGTAAAAGTTTTTTGATTCTTTTTTTCAAAAAAGAAGGCCTTCCTTTCCTTCACCCCGGCGCCGCCGCCCCCGCCAGCCGATGCACATGCGCACCATCCGTCAACCGTGATGCCCCATCCGTCACCACAATCTCCCCCACCTTCAACCCGGACGCAATTTCCGCCAAATTCTCATCCTGGTGCGGAATCTCGACAATCCGCCGATGCGCCACATCGGCCGCATCCAGCACATACACGAACGCCCCGTCCGGCCCGCGCTGCACCGCCGAAATCGGCACCGTCGTCACCCCGCGATCCACCCGCAACTGCAACCGCACATTGACGAACGCCCCCGGCCAAAGTTTCAGCCCCGTATTGGGAAATTCCGCCTTCAGCTTGATCGTGCCGGTTGTCTGGTCCACCTGATTATCCAGCACGCGCACCACGCCGCGATCGATCACCTGCGAGGCATCGCCGTTCTGCGGCAGCGCCAACACCTCCGGGCTGCCGGCCGCCATCGCTTGCGTCACCTCCGGCAGCGTCTGTTGCGGCAGCGTGAAGATCACGTCGATCGGCCGCAACGTGGTAATCACCGTAATCGGCGTCGTATCGGTACCGTGCACGATATTGCCCTGATCCACCTGCCGTATCCCGGCGCGCCCCGCCACTGGCGCCGTAATGGTCGTGTAGCTCAAATTCGTCTTCGCACTATCGATCTGCGCCTGGTCCTGCCGCACCTGCGCCATATCCTGCGCCACCGTCGCGCGCTGCGTATCCGCCTGCTGCGCCGTGCTATATTGTGTCTTGGACAGCTTCTCGTACCGCGTCAGATCCAACTCCGCATTCTTCAAATTCGCCTCATCCTGCGCCTTCTTGGCCACCGCCTGGTCATAGGTTGCCTGGTACGTGCGCGGATCGATCTGCGCCAGCACGTCGCCTGCTTTCACATCCTGCCCCTCATGAAACCGCACCGACATCAGCGGCCCATCCACCATCGGCTTGATATTGACCGTGTACCGCGCCTGCACCGTGCCGATCCCGTCGACAAACTCCGGCACATCCGAAATCGCCGCCGCCCCGGTCAGCACCGGCACCAGCGCCTGCTTCTGCGCATCCTTCGCGGCATCTCGCACGGTTTTCTGGTGCGATCGGAAAATCCCCAGGCCGATCACCGCCACGACGACGATCGCCAGGACTAATAAAAATCTTTTCATTGCTGCCCCTGAGAGGAAGGAAGGCCAGGGCTCTGCCCTGGACCCGTCGTGCGGAGCACGCCCTGGCGTGACGGGGCCGGAGGCTCCAGACCTCCATCTGCTGAAGTATACTCCCAGCCGCCGCCTAACGCTTTGTACAGCCCTACCAGTGCCAGAAACCGCGACAAGCGCACCTGCGCGAGCGTGTCCTGGTCGTTGAACAGCGTCGTCTCGGTATTCAGCACCGTCACGATATTCACCGTGCCCGCCGCCAACTGCGCCCTTGCAATATCCGCCGACCGTTGCGCCGTCCGCACCGCCTCCGCCTCCAGCGATTCCTGCCGCGCGTCGAAACTCTCCTGCGTCAGCGCCGTCTCCACATCGCTCAACGCCTGCAGCACCGCCTTCACATAATCCGCCGCCAGCTCCTGATACCGGCCTTTCGCCTCACCCAGCGTGCCGGATTTCAACCCGTTGTCGAAAATCGTCTGCGTCAACTGGCTCGCCAGGCTCGCCACCACCGTCCCCGGCCCGGTAATCGTCGACAGCGCCAGGCTCGACAACCCGCCCGACGCCGTCAGTTGCAAGCTCGGAAAAAAATTTGCCACGTCCTGGCGCACCGTTTCGTTCTGCGCAATCAATTGCTGCTCGGCATTCTGCACATCCGGCCGCCGCCGCAGCACATCGGCGGGAATCCCCGCCGCCACCGGCGGCAACGTCAGATCCAGCAGCCGCGCCGGCGCCAGCTCGATCTTCTCCGGCGGTATCCCCACCAATATCGCCAGCGCAATCACCTGCTGCCGGTAGCCACTTTCCAGCGGCGGCACCGCGGCGCGATACCCATCCACCAGCGCCTCCTGCTGGCTCACATCCAGCGCATCCGCCGTGCCCACCTGCAACTCCGCCCGATACGCGTCCAGCACATGCTCCGCATCCTTGACGTTGCGCTGCGCAATACCCACCCGCTCGCGATAGCTCAGCGCCTGGAAATAGGTCGTCGCGATCGAACTGATCGTGCTCAGCCACACGGTCTGCGCATCATACCGGCTCGCGCGCGCGCTGGCCTGCGCCGCATGCAGCGCATCGCGATTCTTGCCCCAGAAATCCACCTCGTAGCTGGCCGATAGCTCCGCCGAATAGGTGCGGGTATCCGTATAGGCCGGCTGCTTCCCCAGCGCGAACGGCAGCCCGGCGAACAGGCTGCCCGTGGTATTGCCGCTCCGCGTATAATTCTGCCCCAGCGTGCCGTTCACGGTCGGCAGCAACGGGCTGCCGGCCACCCGCGTCGCCTGGTCCGCCTGAATCAGGCGCGCCGTCGCGGCCTGCACGTCCGGGCTGCCGACCAGCGCCTGCGCGATCAGCCGGTCCAGGTCCGGCGCGCGGAACCCGTGCCACCACCCGGCCGCCACCGGGGCGGCCGGCAGCGTCGGCGGCCCCGTATAGGCGGGCGGAATATCCAGTTTTGGCCGCTGATATTTCGGCCCGACATTGCAGCCCGCCAGGCACAGGGACGCGCTGGCGGCCAGCAAAACTGCCCCGGAGGAACGGATTTTCATAGGATGGGCATGGGGCGCGCGAGGTTTCCGGTGGCGGCGTCACTGTATGGATATACCTCTATGCCGCAATGCGGGCCGCGTGAGGCGTTACCGTTTTGCAAGGTCCCGGACAGACCGCGATATCAGGGCGACCGGCCGCGCCGGCGCCGATTGGTGTGATGTCAACGAATGCGTTATGGAATCCGCGCCTGGGTGGCACAATTTCGGCCTCCCGCGCCTTGGGGGCAGGGATCCACATATGACCATTGGTAAACGGGCCGCACTCCTGCTGGCGCTGCTGCCGGCCTGCCCCGCTGCCGCCCGGTCGACCCTCGGCGACGCATCCCCCGGCCCTCCGGCCGCGTCCTATCAGGACGTGGTGCGCCTGCCGCCGGACCCGGCCGGCATCGCCTGGCACCAGGTCGGCGGCGCCGTCACGCCGGACCAACTGATCACCGAATGGGTTCCCGAAGGCCAGACCGACCTGGACTGGACGCAGAACATTACTCTCAAAACGCTGCCCCATACGCGCGACCCCGGCGCCATCGTGCAGCGCGCGGTTGGCCTGATGCGCGACATCTGCGGCCAATTCTCGGTGACGAAAACGCCCCCCCGTCAGCAGCGCGGCGACGTGCAAGCGCCTGGCGTGCCGGTGCCGGTCTTTGCCGTAACCGACATCACGGCCACCTGCCAGGCCCCGAACCTGGCCGCGCTGCGCAAGAAGTTCGGCACGGAGAACGTCGCCTGGCGCCGCTACGAGGTGACCTGGTATCGCATCATGCAGGGCGACCGCCAGAATTTCATCGTCCAGCGCACCTGGCACGCTGACGCGATCGACGCTCTCTCCCCGCTGAGCTCAAAACAAACACAGGCAGAATGGACCCACTGGCTCACCAGCATAACGCTCCGTAGGGTGGGTTTTTAAGCCCACCAATTTCGCGCCGCCCCACCAAAGCTACCGCGCTGCCCCAACCCGCACCAGCGTCCCCATAATCCGCGTCCCCGCCCGCAACGTTCCGCGCATATTCCCCGCGACCTTGGACGCACCCGCCACCCGGCAATAATACGGCAACGGCACCTCCCGCACCCGCAGGCCCGCCCGCGGCGCGCGGATTTGCATCTCGAGGTTCCAGCCATAGGTCATTTCGGACATACCAAGCCGCATCAGGTCGCGCACCCGCAGCACCCGGAACGCGCCCATGTCGGAATAGCGCACGCCGGTCAGCGCCCCAACGGCCAGCCCGATCGCCTCGCCGGCCAGCACCTGGTGCCATCCCATGCTGCCCGGTGCGCGGTCGCCCCGCGTGCGTGTTGCGAGCACGAAATCCGCGTCCCCGCACGCGATCGGCGCAATGAGCTTTGCGGCAAATTCCACCGCATCGGCGCCGTCGCCGTCCATGAACATTACCAATTCCGCGCCCAGCGAAGCCGCTCGCTCGGCGCCGCTGAGGCACGCGCGCCCGTAACCGCGCCGCGCCTCGGCAATCACCTCCGCGCCATGCGCGCGCGCCTCGGCGATCGTGCTGTCGGTGCTGCCGCCATCTACCACAATGGCGTGGCCCACGACGTCGCGCGGCAGACGCGACAGCGTGTCGCCGATCGCGCCGGCCTCATTCAGCACCGGAATGACTGCGGCGACGTGCATCAAGGAAGGAAGGAGTTCTTTTTTGAAAAAAAGAAGCAAAAAACTTTTTCTCCTGCGCTCACGGCAAGCATATGCACCGCAATGGCAAAAGTTTTTTGGTTCTTTTTTTCAAAAAAGAACATACTTTCTTCTACAGACTCCACCGCAGCCCGCAATTCCGGCAAGGTTTCGGTGGCGCATCACTCAGCAAGGCGGCCCGAAATTCCTGGTAAACCGGCCCGTTCCAAATCTCATCGAGCGTCTGCCGCGTCGCATCGCCAAGCGTATAATTCTCATAGCCGCGCGCCGAGAATGGCGCGATGCAACACGGCAAAGCGCGCCCGTTGGCGGTGAAATACATCAGGCTCCATGGCCGCCGGCACCCGGACCACGCTTTCTCCTCCTGCTTTTGCAGGCTCAATCCGGGTTCGGTGGCGCCGGACGCATCCAACGTCACGCCGAGCGTGCGGCCGATTGCCTGCGCTGCATCGATCGCCGCTTTTTCCGCCTCCCGTGTCTGTTCGAACAGGCTGCTTTCCGCCCGCGCCATGCCGAATCCGTCTTCATCGAACACCAGCCGCTGCAAATGCACTTCGGCGACACCGATCCGCGCCGCCAGACGCACGAACGCCGGCAGTTGGTCGATCGTTTCCTTCAGCCCCGTCAGCCACAGCGATACGCGCGGATGGCCCACCCCCGCCTCCTGTTGATATGCCGTCAGCCGCGTCACATCACGGACAATACGGTCAAAGAACGGCTTGCCGCGCACCAGCGCATAGGTTGCGGCGTCCGCCGCATCCAGCGACACGCGCAATTCATCGAGCCCCGCATCGATCAGTTCGCGAAACCGCTTCTCCCGCAGCAGCGTGCCGTTCGTATTGAACAGCACATAAACCCCGCGTTCCTTCAGCGTGCGGATCATGTCCGGCAAATGCTTCACCAGCATCGGCTCGCCCACGCCATGCAGCACCGCCCGCGATAGTGCCGGCACCTGGTCGATAATCGAACGGAACAGCGCCATGCTCATATCCGCGGGCGGTTCCAGCGCTTCGAACGTGCGTGGACAGGTCTCGCACAGCAGGTTGCACCGGTTGGTCACCTCCAGATACAGGCACACTGGCGGTGCTGCCGCCCGCCGCGCGCGCTCCGGCGCCACGGCTTCGAAATAACGTCGCGGGTCGGCGGCCGGCTTTTCAATCGAAAGCGACATGGCATCAGGCTCCGGCAAGAACGGGATATGCCCGCGCGCGCCATACATCGCGCACGGCAAGAATGATGGCGGGCACAAAAACCGCCGTGGGAATCAGGATTTCATCGTGCCACGGGTCGCAGTACAGAAACATCGGCGCAGCACTCAGCCACAACAGGCTCGGCCATGGCACCAGGCACGCCGGCAGCGCCAGCCACGCATAATACCACGGATAATGCGGGCTCACCGCAAATAATGTCGCCGCCGCCAGCAAGGCGACATGGCCACCCAGCCGAACCGGGTCGCGCGCGCCGAAAAATGCGATCCAGGCGCCAAGCAAGCCGATCGCTAAAACCGCCGCGGCCAGGTAGAGCCTCTGCGACCAGCCGGGCAGGCGCATGATATGGGCCAGCGCGCCGAGCGGCCAAAACCCATTGCCGGTACGCAACCCTTCCTCCTGCGTATAGGTCGGCAGAAAACCGAACACGCGCCACCCGACGCGTGCATAAAGTCCATACAGCAGCGCCATCGTCACCGCGCATGCCGCCGGCAATTTCCAATCCCACCGCCGCCACAGCGCCGGTGCCACCACCAGCGGAAAAAACTTGGTCAGGATCGCGCCGCCCAGCAGCGCGCCGGCCAAACCGTCCCGCCGCGCGCAGGAAGCCCACATCGCCAGGCCGAGCAGGCCAATCATCGCGCCATCGACATGTCCATCAAGCGCAATCGCCCACAGCGGCAGCGGGTTCCACGCATAAATCAAAATGCGCGGTGCCGGCAGCCGCGCCCGGCGCAGCAGCGCCAGCATCGCGCCGACACCACACGCCTCCAGCAGCAGCATGGCGCATTTGGTTGCCGTCACGCTCTGGCTGATCCGCCCGACCGCGGCGAAAATCACTTGCGCCGCCGGCGGGTAGATCGTGTGCGCATAATCCAGCCGGTTGATACGCGGATAGATCGTGCTGTCGCGCAGCGAAGCCAGCGCCGGATCGGCCGCGATATAGGCGTACGGGTTGATCCCGGCCGCCTGCACCCGCCCGTCCCACACGTAACGATAAATATCGCTGCTCATGAAGGGCGGCGCTGCGAGCAGCAACAGGCGGAGTGCCACCGCGACCGCGAGCACCGGCAGCAGCTTCGGCGGCGCGCGCAGCGTGTGCGCGACCGCGATGGCCCACAGCACCGCGCTGAGGAGCATGAGCCCGACCACGCTGTCTTTGCGCCAGAGTGAGCCGACCCAGATGGAGCCGGGGACGTGCAGGCAGACGGCGACCACGGTACAAATCAAAATCCCTAAGGCAAGGAAGGCCAGGGGCGTCACGCGAAGCGTGCCTTCGCACGTCACGCGAAGCGTGCCTTCGCGTGACGCTCCTGGCCTTCCTTCCTTTGTCATACCATGGCCGCATCAAACCACGCCGCCGTAAACGGCGCCGCATACGCAAAATAAGACGGCTCCGCCAAATCCCCCCTCAGTCTGGCCAAACTCTCCGGATCATCGACATCATACCACGCACTCAGCTCCGTCAGCGGCACCCCCGCCTCCAGCGCCCGCGCCCGCGTCTGTGCCGCTACCGTATCGGTGCTCCATGCAATATCCGCGAACACCCGCGCATGCGGCCGCTTCAGCCCGATCAGATAATACCCGCCATCCTCCGCCGGCCCCAGCACCACGCGATCGCCCGGCATCGCCAACAACTCCGCCGCGCGCCGCAAATACGATGTCGGCAGCGTCGGACTATCCGAATTCAACAGACAAACCGACGAGAACCCGCGATCGAACAAAGCCTGCGCCGCATGCAGCAAACACCGGCCAAATCCCTCCACCCCGTCCGGCGCCTCGATCTTCCCATCCGCCAGAATCAGATCGGTCCCCGGCGCCAACACGCCATCGAACAACACGGCGCTCTCCGCCGGCGCATAGGCCACATAGGGTGCCACCGGCACGCTCTCGGTCAACAAGCGCAGATTTTCGGTAATATCGCGCAGGAATGCCGCACTCAGCCCCGCCGCATCGTCCGGCGTCAACGGCGGCACCAGGCGCGTCTTGCAACGACCCGCTTGCGGCGCTTTGGCCATGACCGCAATCGCACACGCCATCTCAGATCCCCGAAAACCAGTTATACCCACGATCCGGCCAAAACCCGCGCGGCTGCGTGTTGGTGACGAAAATCGTCGTCACCCATTTGGCGTTCTTGAAGCCCAGCTTGGTCGGAATCCGCAGCTTGAACGGAAACCCATGTTTTTGCTTGATTGCCGCATCGGATTGCGAAAACGCCATGATCGTCTGCGGATGCAGCGCCGTCGCCATGTCCATGCCCTCATAATAGCCGTCGGCACATTCATAGCCGACATAGCGCGCGCTCGTATCGGCGCCGACCCGCTCCAGAAAAACCCGCAACGGCGTGCCGGACCATTTGCCGATCATGTTCCAGCCCTCGACACACACATGCCGCGTCACCTGACTTTCCTGCGGCAACGCATGCAAATCCCGCACCATCCAGGGCCGCTTGTCAGCGATCAGCCCGCCCAGCCGCAGACGATACGTGTCGGCATCCAACCGCGGCACCTTCTCCGCCGGATACCACGCGTTATAGCGGAAATCCTTCACCGCGAGACGCTCGTCGAACGTTGGCGCAAGCCGCGTGCCGCTGAACAAAGCCGCCTGCACCCGGTCGTTCCAGCGCGACACCGCCGCCAGCGCGCGCTGCACCGCGTCGGTGTCGCTGATGTCGCACCCGGTCAGAAACGTCAGGCCCCCAAGGGAAAGCCCGCCACGCAGCAAATGCCGCCGCGGAAGATCGAGCATCGTCCTATTCCCCCGCCGGAGCATGCGCGCGCGCCGTGGCACGGCCCAGCACCATCGATTGCAACGTCTTCGGCACGATCGCCACCAGCGCCACATGCACGATCACAAATCCGACGATCGCCGCCATGAACATGAAATGCACGATCCGCGCGCCCTGAAATCCGCCGAGCAGGAACGTAATCCAGGCCAATTGCACCGGCTTCCAGATCGCCAGCCCGCTGACGAACATCATCAACACCGCCGCCAGCACGCCGATATACAGCGCCCGCTGCACCGCGTTATACACGCCGAGCGTGTGCGGCAGCCGGAACGTCGCCGCCGCGATGAAATCGCGCAACACGCTTTTCGGCCCGACCGGAAAATACGCCCGCCGAAAATGCCCGGACAGCACGCCATACAGAACAAACAGCAGAAAGCCGGCCAACAGCAGCCACATGCCGGCAAAATGCCACGCGATCGCATTGGCAACGCCCGGATCGTTGCTGCGCGACAAAGTCTGCTTGATGCCGCCGCCCAGCGTCAATTCCACCGGAAACCGGAACGGAAAAATCGGTTCCTGATTATAGATGCGCCAGCCGCTGCCCACCATGACCAAAATCGCCAGCGCCTGCGACCAATGCGCCAGCCGCAGCAGAAAATGATGCCGCTGTTCCGCGATGACCGGCGCGCTCACGTCAGCACCTCGAGCCCATGGCGCGTCGCTTCGGGCGCAGTACGTGCAGCGAGGAACGCCATGAACGGCGCGTTATAGCGGCTCCACGCCGCCCGGCTCAGCGCCGCTTCATAGATGATCGGCGCATACGCATCGTCCGGAACCCGCATCAAAACGCGCATCCCCGGATCGCCCGCGACCTCGCTCGCATGGCAGAGCGCCACCGCGGCCTCGCCACGTTGCAAGCTGGCGACCGCGTCCTCGCTATCCGCCGCACCCAGCACGCGCGCGGCCAGCCCGTCGGCCACGCCCAACCGATGCAGCAGGGCAGGGCCGTCGACCGTGCTCGCGTCGCTCGGGTCCGGCAACGCGAGCCGTCCGCCACCCACCGCCGCGCGCAACGCCGCCGCATCGAAATCGCGCGCGGCCGGTCCCGCGCCGCTTGCGGCAAACACCAGCCGGTTGCGCCACAGCCGCGCACGCGGCCCGCTCACCAGCCCACCCTGCGCCGCGGCCGCCATCGCCGCACTTTGCGTCACCAGCACATCGTCCTGCGTGCCGTGCGCCAGCAGCGCCACCATCTGCAACGGGGCCGCGCAAAAGCACCGCACGCGCTGCGCCTGCACGAACCGCGCGCCAATGGCCCCGACCACACGCCGCAGCGGCGGATCGGCATACACCACCACCTCGTCGCGCAGCCATTCCGCCCGCGCGGCGAGCGGCGTCGCCCCCAGCATCGCGGCAGCCAGCATCACCCGGCGCCGCCCGATCAGGGCGCCGCCATCGCGTCTGTCGTCATCCACAGGGCCCCCGAGCAGCTTCTGTTGAGCTTTGGACCACCACGCCAACCCGACGCGGCAACATTCATGTGGCCCTATTCGCCCGATCCGCCAACCCGGTTACGTCGCGGGAAGCGCGCAGCCCGGATTGGCGAAGCGAAATCCGGGATGGGGCAGGAGCAACGCCAGGTTCTGAACCGGCGCTTACGCCGGCTCATCGCAGGTAACGACGACCTTCTTTGCCCGGAACGGTCATGCCTCGAGGCTGATGGCACCAGGGCCTGTTTGGTCGCCGCGACGTGTGACGCACACGGAGGATTCGAATACCGTCACGGGCGATGCGGTAGCGAATAATGTACGGATAGGTCGAAATCAGCTCGCGCAATGCCGTGTTGTGGATCAGGCGACCGCGGTGCGGGAAATTCGTGAGGCTTTCCCCAGCCTCCATCAGCTCACCAACGACCTGCTTTGCGGCATATGGATTTAATTCGGCGAGGTAATCATATATCCGTGGCACCGGGCGAAGCGCGGAAGGCGCCCAGGTAACTTGCACGGTTACGCGACCGGCGGAGGAACCCTATCGCCTTTTGACAACTGCAAAAGCCAGGCGCGCACGCGCTCATGGGGAACACCAAGGCCAGCGTCAATTTCTGCCTCTGCCTCAGCATCGAGCTGCGCCTCAAAAGCTGGATCCGGCTCAGTATCGAAGATCGATCCTGTCTCTTCGTCAGCCATGAAAACCTTCCTGCCGATCGGAGAGCTAGCATAACGCCAGGTCGCTTGCATCCGACGAAGTGCTTACGGCGTCCGGTCGCGTCAAGATGGGACCCGCGACGCGCGGACCACGAGGGGTCCGAGCCCTGGCGTTCCCTGCCGCGTCGACGGCGGCACGCATGCTGCTACTTCTCCACGAACGCCCGTTCGATCACGTATTGGCCGCGCGTGTTGTTGGTGCCCTCCAACCAGTCATGCGCCTTGAACCAGGCCTGATAGTCCGCCAGCAGACCAGGGCTGCCGCACAGCATGATCCGGTCATGTTCCTTGTCCACCGGCGGCAGCCCGAGCGCGGCGGGGAGCGAACCGTGGAAAATCAGGTCGGTCAGGCGCCCGCGATTGGCGAAGGCTTCGCGCGTAACAGTCGGATAATAGAGCAATTTCTCCCGCACCAGGTCGCCCAGCAAATCATGCTGCGGCAATTCGGCGCGGATCAGGTTTTCATAGGCCAG
>Ga0116228_10005536_pt1 | contig 11256 bp, 8 predicted proteins | sample S1TSphfallax_2_FD_89694 | JGI IMG/M metagenome (GOLD analysis project Ga0116228, IMG submission 89694) | Host-associated microbial communities from peat moss isolated from Minnesota, USA - S1T2_Fc - Sphagnum fallax MG | ecosystem: Host-associated > Plants > Peat moss > Unclassified | place: USA... | reverse complement strand
GTGGTGTGTTTTTGTTGTTTTGTTTTGGGGGGGGGGTGGGGTGGGGTGGGGGGGGGGGGGGGGGGTGTGAGGTGGGGAGGTGGGAGGAAAGGAAGGGCATGGAAGATAAATTCAAGCTTTTACAGGACTATGCAAGGCTGGAAGATGCTGTTGCTGCAGTTGAGGCTCTCACACGCAATTGCTCCAGGGATGAGGAACTACGCATTGAATTTGTGCGCTCTCATCAGCTTCAGCCTCTGAAGAGAGTATGAATCCTCTGCTCTTAAAAATCCACAATTTGCATTGTGAAGAATCCACAATTCCAGGAAATACCTTTGTGAATCCATGAGGAGAACACATCCATAAATATCATCAGTATCAGCATGAAGAAATGGTGAATTTTACAGTTATGTATCCATAAGCTCACTGCTGTGACTTGTGAAACAAAGTCTATCAAACTATCTGCCATTTGGAGTTTACAGCTCTTATCACTGTGTCATGAAGCACAATTGTTGAGTATTGCATAGGTGAAAAATCTAGATCTTAACCATGTTATCTACCTCTCAGCTATGTCAACTATAAGTGTCATCATATCACATTGTTCAACCTTATTTTTTGTAGCTACTTTGAGCCTTTTCTCATTTGTGAGGAGAGATAGCACATAGTGCATGCCTTGGAACACATTCTTTCTGGCTTTGAAAGGCTCTCTGAACTCAATATGCAGGCAGGAGGAGGAATAATGGCAGCAGGAGGAAAAAGTGGTGGCAGGGCAGACAAAGATGGCAATCCAAGTAAAGTGCTGTGGGTGGGGTTCCCTCTAGTATGCAAAGTTGATGAGGAGGAGCTTGTACGAGCGTTTGGTCCTTATGGGGAGATAGAATGTGTCAAAACATTCCCTGGTCGTACATATGCATTTGTACAGTTCAAGTCGGTTAGGGAAGCCACCTATGCGAAAGAGAATCTAGAGGGCAAGCTTTTCAGTGACCCCCGTGTCCATATCCAGTACTCCAAAAGGAATTTGGAGCTTGGTGATGGTACTTATGGTGCTACCCGCATCAATGATAATGTTGCGCTACTGGCTTCTAGGTGGATGGGAGATGCCCAGGGTCACCATATTGAGAATGGCAGAGGTGGTGACCATTTCAACAGACCCTCAGATAGTAGCCGGATGCAGATGGGTGGTTTGAGACCAGAATACCGACCCAATTCTTTTGGTCTCAGTCTGAATCCATCCCCTGTCAGCACAAGAAATTCTGGCAGAGGAGATGGACAAGTAGATTCAATGATGGGGTATCCCCAGTGTGTGTCTGGTGGCAGAACCGATGGTAGGTCATCGGTTGACAGTGGTTGGGATCTTTTAGATGAAGATCTCCAGCCACTGAAGGACACAAAACGGATTTGCCTTCATCCTAGAGAAGGGGAAGAACCATTTGGGTATGACTCAAGGTATGAGTCACATCCCCAATCTGGAAAGTTTGGTGGTGGAAATTGTAAAGGACCAGGTGGGCTGGGAAGCTATGAAAGTGCTCGACCATTGACCCTGGAAACAGCTTATGGCATGGCCTCTAGTAGGACTCACAGAGATACAGTATCTTCTTCCAATCTTTGCTCATCAGCTGGTAGTTTGCAGACAGCAAATTTTGGTCAAACCCAATATAATAAGAAACATGATGAATTTAGTGCAGACAGTGGAACAGTTACAGAGGGATGGCAGTGGCATGGCACCATTGCCAACAATGGAACACCTGTCTGTCAAGCTCGTTGTCGCCCTGTCAACAAGGGCAGTGATGTGAGCATGTAAGTGAATGCCACCCATCTTTTTTTTCTTTCAGTTCAAAAGTTGGCTCTTATTTTGGCCCCTTGTTCATTGATGTTTAACCTTTGTGGGTGATTGGTTTTAGGCATCTATTGTTCATGTGAGATCCTCATGAACATTTGTTGTGAATGGCAGCAGCCTAGGTGTTGTGAATTGTGCAGCGCACATTGACATTGACATGCTAGCAAAGTATGTTTTCCAGTCACGTGACTTTGGCCTGGTTTTTGTGGCACCTGAAGGGGACCACGATATCCTGCCATATCAAGAGTTTGTGCAACATCTGCAAGAGAAGTACCAGGCGGGTGTTGCTTCACTGGCAGATGGGACAAGCCTGTTTCTTGTGCCCCCATCCAAATTCTCAGAAGACGTATTGAGGGTCCCTCACCAAAATTTTCTCCTAGGAGTTGTGTTGAAGTTTCAACATCAATCTTCAGTGGGTTGTTGCTTTCCCTTTCCACAACACAACCAAGTGCTTCCTGTACAACAACAATTTTTCTCTCAACATCAGCATCAAAAACCCCAAGAATCTGTTTTATTTCAACATTTTGGGCAGCACATGAACCAGGACAACCACCTGCCTCTCCAGGAGCCTGTTGGGTACCAGGGAGCTTTGCAAACAACACCCACTCAAGTACAGCAGCAGCAAGCAGGGCAAGCTGCAAATGGTTCCAACAGAGAATCACTTGGAAATTCCACAAAGTTCAGATTTGCAGAATTAGCAAACATTGCTGGACTGACGACTTGTGGGCTAACACCAGAGCTCATTGCTTCTCTAACAGCCCTTCTGCCACAGCACACTGAAATGCCATCTGGTACTACTGCCTCCAACTCTGCAGTTTCACCAGTAGCTGGTGAATTGTGTATGTCCTTTGTGAGTGGTGAGATATCTCCAGGGCAACAAGCACCTTTGGTTGGGGACACAGCTATTTCTGCCACTCCAGTTCAAAATCATTCAAGGTTGGGGTATAAGCTTCCACAAAATAATCCAGCCACAACCCAACCTCCCCAAGGAGGATGGCCATTGCATCAGCACACTGAGCAAGATCACCAACAAGAATCAAGTACAGATGCTATGCAGTCCAGGGTTCCCACCTATGGATCGACTTTCATGACCTCACAACATCAACTGCAATATCTGGTGCAACAACCAGAGCAGCTGCCACGAGCACACCAAGGTCCTCAAGTAGCACCTGCTGGCCCTCCTGTGTTAGGCTTGCCTGCTTCAGGCTCAAAATGTGCTCCTGTGCACCATGCGTACTCGTGGCTTCCCCAAATTCATCAGTCGGGATTTGTTGGATGCAATGGGCAACAACAGTATAATAATCTGCTGTCAGCAATTCCCCGAGTTGTACAGGAGCCAACTGTTGCTGCTCCATATTTGCCAGCTGATCAGCTGGCAAAGCTGACAGCACTGCTGACCACAAGGCACCCACAGCCGGCCCAGCAACAGCCTGCAAATCTACTACTCCAACAGCATTGTGAACAACAGTCACAGAGCCAACCCATGCCTTCATCTCTCCCAAACCAGCAAGTTTTGGTCCAACAACAACAAGAAGCAATGATCCAGTCAAATAGTCTACAGCTGCAAGAAGCTTGTAGCCATCAGTCCCAACCTTCAAACTATCAACAGTTTGTGCAGTCACAATGGGGTCAGGGCAGCCATTCTCAGCATCTGCAATCACCGCTGATCTCACAGCCATTCTCAGAGCTGCAGTCACAAGCTTTGGCACAGGAAGAGGAGAATCCACGAGTTGTCCTGAACTCTCAAGGTAGCAGCTGGGACCTCGAAACATCTTTGGGGAACAATGCATCCGATGGTTCAGAGCACCAAGGTGGACATGAGTCCAATGCACAGCAGAGGCGGTTTGAAGCCACACTGCAGCTTGCAGCTGCACTCTTGCAGCAAATGCAGCAGCAGCAAGGGAAGCTCCCAGTTGATGCTGAACAGTTATGATACATGGGCTATTATACCAATAGTTTCTCAGCTAAGGTATGTCTTTTCTCTTGTTTCCTTCCCTCGATGTTTGGTATAGCAATAAGGACATACAAACTTGGTAGATTGGAGAGTCATGCATAAGGCCTTGATGTGCACCTGACAATCATCTTTCATGTCTATGATGACAGGTGCCTTCCTATGGGAAGTCTTCAGTAATTTGAAACCCATGTATACATACTTCACAAATTGAGAGTTCCAGCCAACCTGAGACAATGTGGCTCTGGCCAACAGTCTGCACATGCATCTGATTGCATACTGCACAAGCAGGCCACAAATGACACAAGACCCATCATGGGGCGAACACTTTTGAGTACACGGGTTCTGTAATTTGCATGGTCTGACCATATCTGGGTCCTATATCATGAAATGAGCTGAGAAGGATGAGTCGTTAGATTTCAAGGGAGAGGATCTTTGAGACTGACTCATTGAAAGGGATACGTGAGTTGGGGACTTCAAACCCTCATGTATGCCACACTTCAAATGCATGCAGAGACTGTTGCTGAGGCACACCTACCAATCCCTATGGAGGTGACAATCAATTACTCTTCCTATACTTTGATCTTTGCTAGACAAAAACCCTAAACCCTAAACCCCAGAGACATAAACTAGAAAGTGTGCCAAACTTGTAATAGCTGCTTCAAACACAATCAGCTTTTTTAAGCCACTGTTGATTGTTTGTTCAGTATGTCCACAACTATATTTCATCCAGGACACAGATTTTTTATATGATGTTTTAACCTGAAAATTTGGGCTAATTATTATATACTTATGCACACCCACTGTTGGGAGCTGATGACGTCAGTGGGTTGTCATGGCCGCTTGTCACTGCTGTTTGTGATGAAGGTGATGGTCTGACACTTTGTGAGATATTTCTCATAAGGTTACAACTGCACTCTTTTCATGTTACCTTATAAATTGTTGTGGAGATTTCTCTGCAATTTCATGAATATAGAGAGGTGTATGCTGTGTAAATTTTCCTTCGAACCCCTTGTGAAGTACACAGAAAAACAAACAAAATTCTTGCAATCAGTCAACATGCTGCATAATGAATCTTGTTGGCAGGAATATAATAAGATCAGGAAGGCATTCCCGACCCCAGTTTAAATACCCCTCTGGAAACAGCACATTATCAAGACAAAAGTCTCATAGGAGTAGTTAGTCTGAGAGTTGGATCAAGGTGGATGACCTACCCTCTGGAAGCAAACCGGACTCTTGAGAATGCAAACCCAAAGGATGGAACGCAAACCCATTTGGCAACTACTGGAAATGACACTTTGCCTCAAAGTTCACTCCTCAAAAGAGCTACATGAAGATTATGACCTTGGCCGAAAATCTGCCTCTTTCCTACTGAATTCCTGTTGAAATCGATTTTTCCAGAAGAAAATCATAATTGACAAAACAAATACCAAAAACAAATACCAGCCACCAAACCAAAACTTGACCCAATAACTTAAATTGCTCGGGGTTGGATGATCCATATTTTCGATGTCAAAGTTGAAATTTCACAAAAATTCTCCAAGCACTCCAAGGATTTACACTACCCCAACAAACTCAAGATTGTTATAATAATGGTAAGTTGGGGAGATCACACACACCCCATGGTAAACCATTTCACACAAATGAGACCCAACTAAAGAAGGTAATCAATTAACCTCAACAACAAAATCTTGCAAATGTTTACCTACTAAAAACTAGCTTTCTCAAGCAGCCAAGGAACCCAAGAGCTAAAATGCAATCTACAAGTGTTTGGTCTTGTGCTCAACTATCTTCATGGTAGGAAATGTGAGGTGGTTGAAGTCAAGCATGTGTAATAACCATTGTTGGGGGGCTCTCACTATTTTCTTAGAACTGCTAGATCCATTTTTTCCAAAGGATTTGAATAACTTGTTTAGTTTTCTTATAATACATACCTCCCAAAACATGTTGCCTTTAAGTTTGTCTAATATTATAGTGTATACCTTTCATAATGTGGTGGATTTAATTTTGGGTTAATTTTGGTTCATAATATTATGATTTTCACAAAGTTAAGGTTATTTTAAAAAGAAAAGAAAAGAAAAGATCTTTTTAGCAAAATTTTCACATGGTTCAAAATATGTGGAATCACATGTGAAGTAGATATTACAAATTTCATAAAGATTTTTTTTCAGGAGTATATTTGTATTTTTCAATATATAATTATAATATTTTATTAATATATTCCAATCCACCATTATATACATACAAAACAATTAGTTTTTTTTTCTATTCTATTACTTGGGTTATATTGTACCATAATATGCAAAAACATTGTGAAATTTCTTTTTAATGTTGACATGCTTTAAGCTAAAAAAATTTCACCTAGAAAAACACTAGAATGTGATTACATAAAGTAGTCATTCTAACATGTTTTGACATGGGGTACTAGAGTTCTTGTTGTTCTTTTACTAAGTTAGTTTTCAAATTGTCAATCCTCATAAATTTGAAAACAATCAATTATCCTTGAGGTCGTTTTCAAAAATCAATAATGAAATGTTTTTTATAATTCACAAAATCATTATTAAAATAAAATTTTGATGAAATTAACAAGGTGATAGTAATTTATTTTTTATATTTTCACAATTCAACAAGTTCATCCCTTTTCAAAACACTTTCAAATAATTTTAACTCCTCTTCTATTAAATCTCCATCCATTTCAATGAATTTGATTAAACTAGGAAATTTAAACTTACCTCTGGGTCATTAAGCTAATTTTTGTTCACAAATATTAACTTCTTTAATTTTTTAGTTTGTAAACAACATCTTTTAAGGTTAGTAAGAATTTCAATAAGGAAAAAGTTGTTTTCATTTCAATTTATGATCCAACAATGCCTAAGATTTGGCAAGCAAGGAAACCAACATTAGGAAAATATTGATTACTGTTTCTCCTACCATTGAAAATGACACTTGATGTCTTTCATGTTCATTTAATGTTGTTTAAAAATCAAGAACTCCTTGTTGACAAGCTTTTGTGCTAGTTCATTTGTGCTTGTAGTTTGCTCAAAAATATTCAAACTATAATCTTTATCAAGTCATGGTCAACAAAATCACTTTGAAACTCCACCAAGGGATGCAAATGTTGATGACATTTCATTAGCATACAATACAAAAAAATTTTATCTTACTTCTCAACAACATAAAGAACTTGTTTTCATCCAACAAATGAAGATATTGACAAATTTTTTTTGAACATAGGGTTTAATGAAAAATGTTATCAGTTTTTTAATATATTTCTTTAAGAATGAAAGGAAAAAATCGAAGACTACACGAACTTCCTTTTTGATGTTAGAAGCTAACAAAATCAATTCAATAGCAACACCTAAATCCCCTTCCATTAATTTATTAAAGAAGGTACAAATGAGATAATAGGAGTTTTTAGCAAGGTTTATACAATTCTTAAACGGTCTTGATTATGTGTTGAACAACATTATTTATATAATGCTTTAAAAAATTAAATGAATTTTTACATTTTTTTGTAGCATTTTTTAGGCATGAAAAACATTGGTTATGAATTTCAAATGTGTCAAAAGATATTTTATATTCATTAGATTTTTTTCAAACTTATCCAAATGCTGAATTAACATATTAAAAAGGGCATGTCATAAATACACACATTTTCAACATGAATTTAATTTATTAGACTTGCAAACAAAAAAAAAACATTGGTTATTGAAAAAAAAGACTCTTTTTGTTCACATTTGCACCCAAGAGCACAAAACTTCATTTTTTTCCTTAAGTTTCAAAGTCATCAATATGGGAAAATGGAATGCATCTTAAAAAAAACCAATGCCCATGAAATTGGTTTAGAACATAAATAATGATGATTGGGGAAAGACAATCCATAATAACTTGACAAATATGCTATGTTAGATGAAGTGGCACTTGATTAATCACTTTTTATAGAAAATCACCTATTGTAATAAAGAAAAATAACTTCTCAAAATTGTAGTGTTTTTTGAAACATGATGATTTTGATATGAAACCTACAAAACAATAACCAACATTAGATTAATCTTTTGTGTAATTGTATATTATCATAAATAAGTTTTTTGAAAATTTGAAATTGTCTAAAGTTTAACCAATATAATACTTTGTTTTGAGTGGGGTATTTAGTTTCCTTGGTCAAATGCTGAAATCAACACAAACTTTATTCCATTCTTGCCCTCCCTTCCCATTTTGGGGGCACGGTTATGCATTTTTGCAAATCTCCTTGTGCAAACTTAAAACTTGGTGGAATCATATTTCAGAATTTTGCAAACATTCTCATTAATCATAGTATATTAACAAGCTAATTTGAAAAAACATGGCTGAAACATTTTTCTTGGAAACTTTCTTCTAAACCTGAAACTTCACAACTCATAATGAATTTTAATGTGTTGATCATTACATTGAGATTATACTTTTCATCCTTCACATGTAAGCAATTTTTTCCCTTTAAACCATATTTCTCCAATAAATCTATCAAATTGTGAGCCAAACATATCTTGTAATTTCTATAATTTCAAAGAGTTTGATGGAAACACATTATGGGCTCCTTTTGATATTCAAAGATCAAAGCTTATAATTGCAAAATGCAACCAAGCTTGGTAAAAACATACAATTGATGTTATAGTTTTCTCCACCAAGTTTGGTAATATTTCTTATGAAAATTTCCTTTTGGAAGGAAATGAATTCTTGGGCACAAATGCAAAGCCAAACGCTTCAACCAACAACTTTTGACAAAATGTAGAGGTAAATTGTTTTTCACAATCAACAAACCAAGGCTTTCAAGGAATTTTTTGTGTTGCACATCATACTTTTTGAATGAATTGTTCACATCAAATAAACTTGAGATTGAAGCCCCAAACACATTTTTCCTCTTTTTTGTTGGTTGCCTTTTCACATTTCCTTTCATTGAACTATTCATTTTTTCCTTAAATGTTTTTGCAACAATAACATGGTCTACATTCACATATTTTTTCAATGATGTTATTCCATTTGTTTTGTAATATGAGATTAGTTCCTTTCTTAATTGTGTCCTTGGATTTGATTCATTAACTTGACCATTATCACAAAAGGACACAATGCATTATTTTTGGTTCTTCAAGATTAACCTTTTTGTTATCATTTACGTAATAAAAGACCAAACATCAAAAACAATTGTTATGAAGTTTTCATAATTTTCTTTGAGCATGCAACTTTTTAAGATTGAGTTTTATTATTTCTTCTTCATTTTTAGGATTTCTACTAGTTCAATTTACACATGGGATTTTGCTCAAACCTTTTTTCCCCTTCTTAATCTTCCATAATCATTTCATTTATGAAAACTTCACATTTCATTTTGATTGACTTTGTTTGCATTCCATGAAACTAATCCATTTGTAATGTTCACAAGAAACAACCGGGAAATGAAGAAATATAAACAACTTATTGTTCTAACTAAAATTAATAAAGTTTCTAGACTATCAAAATGTCAATATTTACAAGCAATTACAAAAAAAAGGTAAGCTTTAAAGTTTAGGGTTTTTTAAAAATCACTTAATTTTCTCTCCTTTTATTAGGATGCAAATAAATTCAATGAAAAATCTATGTTGTACGTAAAAGGTTGAATGTTTTATGTACATTAAAAAACTTCAAAACTTTTGCACACAAATACAAACAAACATTTATATCAATAGTTAAATTAATAGTACAATATAAATTTTAAAAAAAATACTAAACCAACAAAACACAAACAAAGTGGTAGAAGGTTGAAAGTCAAAGTTTTCCAACTTGAACTCACACCTACACATAAAAGAGGGGGTAGTACTAGGTGGGAGTGGATGGTAATTGGTACCTACATGAAAACAACACATGGTAGGCAATGAGCTCTTCAAATCAATGAGGTAAATGGGTGGCAAGTTTTTCAAATTGGTGAGATAGGTGGGTTTAGTTTGCATTGATGATGTAAGGCATGTAGGCACAAGTGGGTGCAGCTGGACGGAAACAAATGGGCACACCCACCCCTTGAGACGTATGCTTTTTCATTGTTTTTTTCAAAAATATTTTTGAAGTTTTTTCAATGCATCATTTTTTTTAAAAATCTTCAAATTTTTGTTAATGCTATTATGTTAAGCCTTGTATTAAAAATTTGCCAAAACTATGTCATTTAAAAACATTTCAAATTGTGGTTTGTGTGTTTTTATTATTATTTAATTTCGTTTGAAAAAATTGGCTATATAACATTGAAAACAATTCTGTAATTTTTATTCATTAGAGCTTCTAATTTCTTTGGATAGGTGTACCAACATATTAAAAATAACATTATACAAAATGAAATTCATTTGTAGTTTTTTTTTATACAATTTGAAATACACAAAATTAAGTAGTGGTTCCAACTACTAATGGTACATGTTAGTCCAACTTCACCCAATAATTGACAAGCACATGAAAATGACAAGCTTTTTGAAGTAGGCAAAGGTAGGCAAGCTTAACAAAACAATGGCAAAGCATGGAGCTAGTAGGTGTGTGAGAATGATGAAAGCACAACCCATAAAACATGAAGAAAATAAGAAGAAAAGAAAAAATAAAATAAAATAAGTAGGCAAGAGAAGAGAAGAAAAAAGGAGGGTAGAAAAAAAGGTAGGAAAAAAGAAAATAAAGTAAGGAAGAAATTGGAGAACAAAAAAAAAAAAAGTAACAACTAATTGCAAAACCAAGCATAAGAAAAGAAATGGAAACACCTTTTCAAAAACAAAAACACACAATGCTTGTGAAATGAAAGAAGAAACCTTGAAAAGAAGAAATCTTGTGGGCCTCATTTATTCTTTAGGAAGATAAAAGAAAATCATTACAAGTAGTGTGACCATGAAATTTTAAACCCGAGTAGTTTTGGTTGCTCTAGTATCAAAGTGTAAACCTTAGTTGACTCCTTGGAGACAATCCATTATTTTGCCAACCAATAATTCATTTGACATTGTGATTCAAAATGTCAAAGATTACATATAGCACAATTACACTAAATTGTTTTATAAATTAGACTTTGAGATTTTTTCCCCCTCATACATTCTTCAAACAAAACAAATGAAAATTCATGAACTTGAATTTTTTTCAAAAATCTACACATGTATAATAAATAAACATAAAAAATTCAAAGATGTAGTTTTGAAGGAAAACACATCTGAATTTTATTGTTTAATAACAACTCACAAAAAAAATTCCATGAGGAAACATGTTTTAGCAAGTTGCAATTTTCTTTTATGCAATATAGTTTATGGTTAGCATAAAAAGAGTAAAAATATTTATTTATCTTGATAAATAAGAATTCAAATTGACATCAATGTTTCATGTTATATTATAAATTCAATATTATATTATGTCAACAAGTAATTTTAAATATTATGTTTTAGTTATATTAATTCATAATATATTGGTTATTACATGTTAATTCTAGTGACAATGATTCATTGAAATTAGTTTAAGTAGGACAACT
>Ga0116228_10005534_pt1 | contig 11259 bp, 11 predicted proteins | sample S1TSphfallax_2_FD_89694 | JGI IMG/M metagenome (GOLD analysis project Ga0116228, IMG submission 89694) | Host-associated microbial communities from peat moss isolated from Minnesota, USA - S1T2_Fc - Sphagnum fallax MG | ecosystem: Host-associated > Plants > Peat moss > Unclassified | place... | reverse complement strand
CGTGGTGAGTCTTGTGGTCCGAAGTGCCCGTGGCTTGTCCCAACACCCAAGGGTGTCCCGGAATGTGAACTAACCACGTGGGTGGTTTGTTTTGATGCAGATTCATGCTTGATCTACTAAATCGTCTTCCTAGTCTAATCCCTGGGCTCCCAACTCGACCCTCTACCCCTTTCTAGAGTCGGAAGCTGGGAGCGTGCTACCAAGTCTCAACTTTCCGCAACTTGACTTTGTGAAACCCTCAAGTGGGTTTCACCCCGTGACTTGGGAGCGTGTCACGTATAATCACATGTCAAAATGCAAAGGGGAAAAAAAATGTAGGATTGTGTGACTAAAAAGGTTTTTTAATCTTTCAAATTGTGGAATGAGTTTGTTGATGAAGTTCCCATCAAACATTTTAATTGTACAATGGTTAGACAAATAAAATCATTATGAGCTTGTGTTGATAAAACAACTGTGCATTGTAGGAGTCAAAATTCTTGTTTTTTAACTTGGTCACAAACCCACATTGTAATGTTGTAGCCAACCCCAAATGATCTCATGAAAAATAAACAGTAGATATAAATAAGTAATTGTATTGACTTATGTTGGTTGGACTTTGGCAAAATTTCCCTTTTTTCTACCATTATATTGAATTTACACTCAAAGAAAGAATTATTATTTTTCCTAATTTAATTTAAGCCAAATTCATTGGATATAAACCTTTAAAAAGCCAATGAAATTACATTACACTAATGGATCATATTGGATATACCCTTAATATGCTCATATTATACATATAATATATATTTTTAAATACCTTGAATACAACATTAATATACCCATAATACACATACATATACAGGGCTACTTAATGGACTAATATATTTTTATTATTTATGTAATTCATTTTAAATACAATTTTAATACATACATATAGAAATACCCCTAATGCACCATATACTATGTTTAGGTGTGCGACTAATTGGGTGGGGAAATGCGACTAATGGGACATATCACTTTATTCATGGATGAAGATAGGCTTTAAAATCATCCGGATCAATGGATCAATGCAAAATTAGTTACAACTTAGTCACACTAAAGTTGCAAAAATGTTCAATTTAATCCCATAGTTGCAAATACTCCAAAGGTAGTCGCAAATGACAACTAGTCACATGTAGTTGTAAAACAAGTGGTTACAATATGGTTGATTCTACTAGTGTTTTGAATTCAAAACACATAAAAGAATGTCACAATTGTTGTGCAAGCTTCTTTGGTTGAAGAAGTAGACCCTAAACCCATCCCGCTACAACTCTAACCTAATTGTAACAAAAAGAAAACAAATACAAGTTTTGCCAAAACAACACAACACAACAACTTACTACACCAAACTCCCATGAAAAACATAAATAAACCAATGCTTAAATAATAATTAAGCATCATAACACAAAACTAGATAACTTTTGGTGATTCAAAAGATTTGTTCACCACCCAAAAACTTGCAAAATAAAAACCACACAAACCCATGTGCCAAACTTTGAAACAAAACTTACATAAACATATCACAAAGTTGTATCAACACAAAGCAAGTTTTGGAGTTGCAAAATCACCAAAAGTGATTTGAAACCACATGTACATGGTTCTATACCCAATCCATGAAAAGTCTAGAACATCATTCATCATTGAATTCCATTCTCTTTCAACCCTAATTCTTCCACAACCAACCAAAACCCTAATTCTCCCACCTCTTCTCAATATTTTAAAACTCTTGTAAACATCATAACTCCATTATATGCCATTTATTTAGCAATGATCAAGACTTCAAAAAAAAAAAAAAACCTCCACATTACATGTTACTCAACACCTTTAATTGCATCAATCTACACCTTTCAACACTTGCAAAACATGACAAAACCATAGGGTAATTATTCAAAATTAAGGCCCATGAAAGGTGAAGTCCAAGCTGTGGGCCCTAATACCAGTAATGCCCATGATTGAAAATGTTACACAACATAAAAATTGATGATTTTTCTCCCATGATATTTAGCAAATATCGATTGGATACTTATATCTATCACAAGAAAAAAAATGACATGAAGCATTTTGGAAAATAGAAATTTGTTTTCCAAATGCCCCGTAGGTTTTTCCGTTTTATAAAAGAAAATGCACATATGATAAAATCTTGGCGGAGGTTTTTACTTTGTACACATAAGAACCCCCATGATGGCTCTCTATGCTTTTATTTCTCCCTCTATTGGATTCCTTTTAGGTAGTCATGGCCACATGAGATGCATGAATGTATAAAATAAATATTGATCCCAAGAGTTTTTTTTACTATTTTCCAACCTCTTGAATAAATAACACAAGCTCAAACTCAAAAGAAGTAATTCGTAAGTGAAAGAACAATTATGTGAAATACCACTTTTCTTTTAATAATATTCATATTATTTTCCTAACGCTAACTTGAAACAAGATGGTTGGTTGTAAACCTTACTCCCCTATGTTGTTGGATTCACATTAAAGTTGTAAAAAATATAAAATAAAATAATAAACTTACCTTAATGTTATTGGGTGAAAGCACACTACTATGGTCAAAAAATGTTATCATAAATATTTTTTTTCGAAATTGTCCAACTTTCAACTTCCACCAAGCCAATATAAAAGCCAATCTTTTAGTTGTTCATTAGTTGCAAATTGAGTTGCAACTATAACATTTAAGCGCTCAAAGCAAGCCAGATCCAAGGGGAGGGCTCCATTGTTTTTGGTGTCTAAACAAAACTTGAACCCTCCTATTGGCGCACCTAGTGCATTAAAATTTGTCAAAAATGGAATAAATTTGAGAAAATTATGGCCCTTCAAAGTAAAAGGGGTCTGGACATGGATATACTGAAAGTTGTAACTATTGTGGAAAAGGTTACCGTAAGGTTCAAGGTTAAGATCTAGGAAGGTGAGCAATACGAGCTAAAAGGCTCTCATAATGTTTGGAGGCCAAAGGAAGGAGGGTTACCCTTTGGATATTTGACCTCTATCTATTGTCGTAGAAGTCGTTTCTTTCAATGATTATGTTTCTTGGGTATCTAATAAATTAAACTAAAAAGCAAACATAGAACCAATTATGAGTGTCTCTCAAAAGCATCTTTATCATTTAGTAGATCCAAGTCCATGGCCTCTTTTGGGTTCATTAGGAGCTCTAGTAAGCACCATTGGTGGTGTTATGTATATGCACTCAAGAATTCAAAAAAAAAACCACCGAATGCTATAAAGGCCAGTTCCCAAACACCAAAAAAATTCTTTGTATGTTCTATTATTATTAAAGTTCAAAGATGACTTGTTTAACTTTAGGTACCGCTCTTATAACACTTTAAATTATTTTAAATGAATAAGAAACAAGAAAGTTACGAAGTTTGAAAGTAGGAGGGGTCCAAAAAGAAAAAAAAGAAAAAAAATGTTTTGTAAGTTGGAAAGCTTATTTCTCTTCTTGTTATTTTTTCATTATTCATTTTCCTTTGCATTTCAAAGATTATTTCTAAAACTTGAAGTAGCACTCCCATAACATTTTAAATCACTCAAAATGAAACACATATGATGAAAATATAAATAGTTAATGAATATGTATTCTTATTAAGTTATAAATAGTTATATTATAGTCATAACATACTTAAATAATAATACTTTAATAATGGTGCATTAGTGGCCATACTAATTGTATCAATGGGAATCATAAGAAAAAATCAATTACAAATGTATCCCGTAATGGGTGGTGGAAATGTGGACATGTGGCATGATTGCATGTATGTACATTGTACACTAATTACAACATAGTTGTTACTTTAGTGACACATTTATAATAGTTATAAAGTAGTTGCCACATGTAACTACAATACAACTCCTAAAAAAATCAAACATGGTTGACTACATATGTATGTATGATGTGTATAAATTACTTTATAGAGAACCCATTTACAACTCATTTACAACTATAATACAATTAATTAATTTTCAAACGTGAAAATTTATTTATTACTACACGATATTTTTAAGGGGATAGTTGCATAGTAGTTGTAATACCCAAGGGATAATTGCATAATAGTTGTATATGAATTGTTTTTTGAATTTTAGTTACAAAGTAGTGTGGTTTTGACAAACGAGATTTCTCATAATGATAATTTACAAATTATTCTAGAAGAACCAACCACCTTTAGATATGAAAATAGAAACTAAAGATGACATGTAACTACATTTTTAGTCACCTCATGAGGTACATTACATACAAAATGTGAAAGGTTGTAGTTTGAAGAGTTGGCCACTTTTGCTAACATCCAAACAATAATTTATAAACCTATTCCAAGAACCAACCACCTTTGGATATGAAGAAAGAAATTGTAGACCACTTACAATTACATTTTCAATCACCTTATGAAGAAAAAAATACAAAATGTGAGATTTTGCAAGTGGATGAACTTACCAACTCTACAACATCCAAACATCAACTTATAGAATGAATGTGAGACGCAACCACCAAATCCACCATAAAAGTATAAACTAATGAGAAATTTAACATTTGCAAACCTATGCCGAATACAAGTCACAAATTTGAAAGGGTTTGAAGATCGTATGTTTACATTTAGCTTTCACAAGTTGTACAACATGGGCAAATGATGCTTGTGTCACAGGCAACAAAAGTCTTGAATTTGAACAGACTTCACCCTAATGGGCTCATGTTTTTTTGCCATTCAAAACAAATGCAAAATGTTCAATGCACTTTGTATTATAATTAGTGACCCACTTCATGTGGATATGTTCATGGTCACCATGTAACAACCCACGAAAGGACTAGAATTCATTACCTTTGAAGGTAGATGCAACGTCATAATACAAATTATACAATTGACCTCGATATACCTTCACTGCCATTATGAAGTCACAAATGAAGATGTCCTTCCTTTTAGTAAATTTCAGAAGGGATTACATGTTTTACAACAATGGAAAAATAGAGGCAATCCCAAACAATTGGGGTATGTTTGATAGAAGGCTCAAGTTGGCCTACCAGAAAAATAGAAAAAAAATAGAAAGACACCATTTGTTGTCACAACCCTAACCTTGGGCTCGTGACCAAGGCAAGGGCTTGCAAGGGTGTGGGCCAAGAAAGGAAGCCTAGGAGTCACATCTCATGCTCCCATGAATGTAGGAAAATGTGAAGGAATGAACCCTCACACTCCCAAGTGAGCTTCCATTTTGGGAGTTGGAGTCCCGATGGACTCCCAAATCTTCAAATAGTGATTGCAGGGGTAAAAACCCATTTGATTGTTGAATTCTTTATATCATTGGAAATCTCTTTGAATATAGATGTATAAAATGGGCTCGCATGACCCATTTGGACACTTAAAACACAAGTTATGGCCAAAAGAAGGGTTGGGAGTCAAATTGGCAATTTGACTCCCGACCACTAAAAGTGAAGAATCACCTCAATTTCTTTATGTGTAGGTATCGTGCGACATATTGTTGAAAAGCTCTTGACGAGGGTTACAACTTTGTTTGAAACCTCATCTCAATATGAGGTCTGCACATAAAGTTATGGCCCCCCCCAAAGTTGTGGGAATCCCAACTTTGGGAATTTCAAGACTCCCACTTTGGAGTCCCAAGATAAAATGACATTTGGGTGTTGCTCCCGTGGCCATGCACAAAATATATTATAAGGGGGAAGGTGGTGGCTTCCCCCTAAGTCCAAGCCATGGTGAGTGTTCTGAATCTGTGTTTGCTTGTGGTTTGTCCGTGCACCAAAGTGCTCCAACTATGCACTAACCAACTTGTTGTTTGGTTTGTGCAAGTCTGCTTGAGTAATTGAATTGCTCGTCAATTTTCCTAGTCCCATCCTGAAGCTCCAACACGCCCCTCTACCCCCGAAGTGCTGTAAGCTAAGGAGCGCACCCTAATTCCTTCTCATTCTGTTGTTTTCACCTTTGGACTCAAAGTTTAGTCCATCAAGGAACTTGGGGGTGCATCATTTGCAAATTGGAAACATAAAGACAAGAAACAAATGCAAAACTTAAGCCTCACCTTTGCCACCTAGGTTGAAGCATTGTCAACTTACATCACTACAAGTAAAAGATGATGTTTTGCCATATTTTTTTTGAAGGCTCCAACATAGACATCCACCTTGTTTTAACATTATTTAATATCCTATTCCCCTTTATCTCTAAGTTTTGAGCTAATTTCTAAAATTCTAGATGTCTTTTTGGTGGGTGGTTGAAATAGCCACACATGTTCATCGTGAACATTCTAATCTGAGTAATGAGGGTCAAATTCCCCATAGATTGGATTACCATGTTTGCCCTATTTGCAATGTAATGAACACCCATCATAAATGGTGACCATGAATCTTTAATTTGTTTGTGACTCATGTTTTCCCACCCTAAAACACATTCACCCCATTTGTTCCAAAACATGGTAACTTTTTAGATAATTCCTCTCTCGTTAACCCCCCACCTTTTAGTAAAACACCCATAATAACTTAAGTCAAATTGTTAATATTATATCCATCCATAATCTTATCAACACAAACCAAAATTAGTACCCAGGTTTAACAATCATCCACATAAGCATGTACACATATCCATGACCTGTTGTCTATGGTTGTAACCTCACCACAAGACAAGGCTATGAACTGGGCAGATTGTAGGCTTTGATAGTTGCATTTTAAACTTGGACATGCATAAATTCTTGATAAGTATCTAACTTGCAAAATCAAACTAATGCATGGTTGGATTGTTTGGGACACATAACCTAGCAAACAACTCATACATGGCTTCATATTCCAACATTGGATGACCATGGGTGAAAACACGGAACAAAGTTTTCATTTGAACCATTTTTTGATTACCCTCACCATGGGTTTATTAACTTGGGTCAAATTTGACTTGGGACCCCTTTGGGCATACAATCTCATGTTTTTCAAATGGCCACAATCTTTTGCAATGTAGGTCCCACCTTTCTTCACCCTGAACCTTGGCAAGTCCCACACATCAATCTTATGGCCCTCATGCTTTATGAAAATATCCCATTTACAACCCATAGTCTTATCCTTGTTTTCTATTAAGGAGCAGACGGGCTGCATCTGAGACTCTAAATAAACCCACCTTTTGCCACTATACCCTCTACCCATGGTAGTTTAACTACCCATTATGCTTGAAACTTTTTTGTGTTGTCATATGATTTATTCTACTTATTCCTAATCCCATTCACATTTGACTTTTGTTTTTTTTGGGGTGGGTCAGATTGGGAGTCTGAAAACTCCATAATCAATTCAAGATCTATGGATTTAGGATAGATCGTAAGAATATCATAAGGTATTTCAAAGCTGAAATATAATAGACTTCAAACAAGGGGTGCACTTTATAAATCTGGTGAACTTTGGATAAGGTGTGCACTCTGCAAATTTAATGGATTTTGGACTAAGGGTGCACAATGCAAATTTGATGGACTCTAGACAATGGGTGCATCAAGGTTTTAATAATCAACTTAGGAGACCATGCTCCATTGAGAGGTGATTTCAGCCCACTAAAAGAATTATATGACCTAGGAAACATGTTAGAATCATTCACAAGACAAAGCGGCATGGTAAGCTTAGGGTTCCTAGATGAATTAAAGTACTGGAATATGGAAGAAAACATGGAAAAATCTAAATTGAATTCAAGGGTTGTGTGCAGGTAGTGCACTAACTAAATGAACCCAAGGAGTTGATACAAATAGTAACAACAAAACAAAGTGAACCAAAGAGCTAAAATAGATAATAACTTCACAAAATGAATTGATATATATGATAAATAGAAAGTTCAAATAATTAAATAACCAATATAGACAATAACAATTGACAAATAAAATGAGCTTGTGAATTCAAATGTGAACTCAAAGAGTTGATACAAAGAATAGTAGCAACATATAAACAAAGTTGTAAGTTGAAAGAATGAACCTAACTACTGATCCAAAAACAATCATAATAAGAATGAATTTGAAATGAAAAGCTTTGAAGGAGCAAGCCTAGATTGAAACCTTAGACTTTATACACATTCACAACCTCACAAGTAGAAGATATCAAAACTAGAAGATCGAAGCAGAAGCTTACAAGAATCTAGTTTAAACAAAATCAAAATAGGATCTAGAAAGAGGAAAATCACACCTTGAATGAAGACAATTTTTTCTTGAATTGTGGGAGTGCCATCAACCTCTAAATCCAAATCGCCCTATATAATAATAAAAAAATCTTCTTGTTTTTCAAAGTTGAAACAACTATTCCATTAAATTTGCACAAATCCACCAATGTTGAAAAACATGGAAAATGTACAAAGTTCACAATCTAAAGCTCTAAACCCAAACATAGAAAACCCTTTACAAGCATAATGGAATGGGATTTGGTGACAAGTCTTGAGACTTGTCCAAAGTTAGAGTAGACGTTTCAACTTTCAAGAATTCCAAAACAAATGAAGCTCCAAGCAAGAGACCTTGTCGTTTATAAACATATTGGTGTTAGTTAGTGGACATGGTGGAGATGATTCTTGTGATCCCAATTGTTAGTGGAAGCAATATCTAACAATTTTATTTAATAATGTTAAATAACGATTTGGCAAAAATTATACACTTTGCGATGCACTGGTTGGTGATGGAGACAACAAGCTTGAAGCAAACTTGTTTCTCAAGCAAACACTTGAGCCGTGTGGAACAATGACAATTAAGGTTTAAAATGTTCATGGGTGACTAGGCAAACCTATAGTTAGTTGTGATGAAAAACATCACGACGATGATAACATGTGATTTGGATGCATATTTGACAGCCTACCATTTCATCCATGATCATTAATTGCGATTTGGATTTTGGTACTCCACTTGGCCCCATTGCACCTCCTTAGCAAATGGTGCAATTTGGCCACAAATTGTTAGGAAAATAAAGGCTTCTTAGAGCCCTCACTTGAAAAGTTGAAAATAAGTGTTGGTGTTAGTTCACCTCGGCCCCTCCTGGGTGCACCTTGAGCCTTTTCATGAGTTGCTTAAACCTTTTATTCTTAAATCTATTTGTCACCAATTTTGGAATGGCATAATACCCATGCCCTAAGGTTTTTGAATTAACTTATCAAGGCTGAGGGGAAATGGTTTCATTTTTTTACTTTTGTTACCAAATTTTCAAAATTGTTCCCATCAAAATTCTACATCAAAATTTGTATATGTATGTGTGTTATGTTCATTATCCATAGGTGATTTAAAATCTTTGGGTTAACCCTTAAAATCCAAGTTAAACTATTGACAGTTCATCAAACCCACAACAAGTTGTCATGATGTTGTCATGAATCACAACATGGTCAAAATGAAATTTGAACCTTCACTTATTTGATCACAACCCAAGGCTTTTATCATCCAGTCACTAGTGGCCCCCTGATGTGATGATACAAATTGTTATCATAAAATATATAAATGCACATTTTTTGAATATTGTGCATTATAACCTTATTACACGAATAAATGATTTCATATTAAAATTGATTACACATATACATGTTTAATACCATTATTCAATTCAATTCATTTTTTAATATCATAATTACATTGAAATTTATAATGCATTTTAATTTCAAAATGTAAAATGTAGTAGATTGATTATTTCAAATTTCATTTAATTGAATTATATAAAATTTTAAATTCCAAATGTTAAAAAATTACATTATTTTTATATTTTCATTTCATAAAAATCAAGTATAATAATTGTTTTTTAATTTTTTTTAATTCACGAATTTCATATTTGAAATTGTATAATTAAAATTCATATGTATTTAATTATACATATAATTTTTTTAAATTTGAAACTTAAAAACATTAAATTCGTTCAAGTTCCACATGTACATTAGTTATGTTCTATTTTTGGTAATAAGTTAATAAAATAAAAAATTGTTTGATATTCCATTTTTTCACATGTCATTTTGTTATATTTCAATTCATATCCTTTTTTTAAAAAATGTGAATAAATTTGAACAATAAATGAAAACATGAGATCCATAATCTATTTAATTATTTTGTTTAGTAATTCAGTTTAAAATAATTATAATTATTTATCTATTTATTTCAATATTGCCACATCATCAATGGTGACATTATAATTACAATTAGTCATGTATAAATGATTGATTTTAGTCACATTGATCAAATTAAGTCAAGTTGAACAATTCCACTAGGTGCCATGTAGTGTTGATTTAGATTAAATAATTAAAAATTTAGTTTAGAAAAACTTATTTTTCATATTTAATCATTTAAAATAAATTTATTTGACTTTACAATAATTTTAATTACAATGTTATTATTTTAAAAACCATGTACTTGTAATAGCGAAAGTGTGAAACTAGGACATGACTTAAGTTGAAATCATGATCATGTCAAATTGCACAAACCAAAAAGACACAATGGTTGGTGTAATTTCAAACCAAAATTGTACATGAACAAACCATGAACAAATTGAAATACATTAGATTCACCATGCCATGGGAGGAAACACCAACTTTTTCTTTGTAATACATGTTTGTAACTTTTTGTGAAGGCTAAATGAAAATGACATTTTATCTTGAGATTCCGAAGTAAGAATCTAAAAACTATTAACTTATGAATAGGCACCACTTTGGAGGTTCATAATTTTTTCATTTTGCTCCAAATTGAAAGTTTTCAAATGCAAACTTGTAAGCCTTAAAAGATGTTTTTCAGTGAAATATCAAGCTTTTTGATCAAAGTTGATTTGATCTTTCTACATGACAATTAATTGGTTGGAAGTCATTTTGACAATTTAGCTCTTAACCTTTCATTTGGCCATAACTTGCATGCTACAAATCATAAAACTTTATAATTATGTAACAACTTACATAATTTCAATTTTACACTACTATAATATTTGTGAAAACATATATTAAGACATTTTTCTACTACAATAATATGATTAATCAAAAGTGGGGATATTTGTTTACAATTGTACATGGGGAAATTTAATTTACTTACTTTTAATATGTGATGCATAAGGGACAAATTGTTTGACAAAACATAAATTTTGATCAACATTTTATGGTATTGTTTTTAATTTAAGTTTGGGGTATAATCATGGACTAAAACCATCCTTCGTTCAACCTAAATTATGATATTGCACATGGAGTTTTTTATTTTAGAAAGTGCTTAAGGCCTTCCTTTTTTTCTTGTTTTATTTTGAAGTGGGAGGTTTGAAATTGTTTAGTACTCCATACATGTAACTTTTGAAAACAT
>Ga0116228_10005533_pt1 | contig 11262 bp, 9 predicted proteins | sample S1TSphfallax_2_FD_89694 | JGI IMG/M metagenome (GOLD analysis project Ga0116228, IMG submission 89694) | Host-associated microbial communities from peat moss isolated from Minnesota, USA - S1T2_Fc - Sphagnum fallax MG | ecosystem: Host-associated > Plants > Peat moss > Unclassified | place: USA... | reverse complement strand
AATAACATAACTTGGACAATTGTGATTTCTTCAAAGAAAAATTGTCACTCTTTTGGTGAATCCCAAAGCACTTGGAGAAATCTCATAGTGTAATTGGAGGGCACCTTATATTTTAGTCTCATAATAACCCTCACCTTGCAATGGGTAAACCCTATGGTGGGGAGAAATTAGCTAGTGTATTTGGAGGGCACTTGATATGCTTGAATATCTCTCTCCTTGAAAAGATGAGGGATTTTAGGCCTATTCCTCAAGAGTGGGAGGGAAATTAATCCTCTTACTTATCTATCTATCTATCTCTGAATGAAGGTAGTTTGTTTTGTTTTGTAGTTATGAGATCCAACCAACAAGGATTTGCTTCATATCATGTTCTTGGTGTTTTTAGAAAGCTCTCGACGAGGAGGGGTGCACGGGGCTTTCATTCCAGTACTTTTGGACTTGCAGTGCAAAGGTTCTTGAATATTGGATGATTTCTTCACTAAAAATTAAATTAAATTAAATTAAATTAAATCGTAGCTGAAAATTTCGGAGGAATTGGAATGTGCCTTTGGTGTTGTTGGAAAGATCTTGATGAACCAGGATTTAATGGAATTTATTTGGTAAGATTTGGATTCAAAATGTGAGAGATATATTGATTTTCAAGTGATTTCTGCTGCTGAAAATTCAAATAAAATTCCAAAAAACCAACAAGTTTTGGAAGGAAAAATCAGTTGAGGACATGGTAACACTTGGGGGCCAACACTAGAATAGGTGCAAGATCCTTCTTACTCTTAAGGAATAGGTGTAAGTACCATCCCTTGTGATCTTCATATGTTTGAGTTTATAATAACATTGATCTTGTGCCTTATGATGGTTAAAGCCCATATATGTAAGGGATATTCTCAAAATGCAAGGCCGGACATGGCAACCAACTTGTCCTAGGCCCCTTAATTTGGGAATGCTCACAACATTGGGGCTTTACGTGACACAAAGAGATGGTTCAAAAAAAATCAAAATCAAGAGAGGAAGTAGGTAAGTAGGTAGGTTAAGGGGCCATGTTTGAGGCCACTTAATTTGAGAATGCCCTCACCTAGGGGCTGCACCTTACAGTAGGAATTTCCTAGTGTATTTTTTTTTTTGTAGGTAGGTAGATTTTAAGAAAATGTTTTTTAAGAAGAAAAAATAAAAGGGGGTAGAGGATGGGCACCGGGGGGAAGCAAGGAAAGGCGTAAGTAGTGGGAACTTGGAAGAGGAAAAAAAAGAAGGGGCGTGAGGAGGGGGGGGGGGTTCTTACTTAGGAATCTCACCAAAAAAAACGCGCTACAAAAATATGAAACTCAGATTCATTCATTCATCCATCCATTCATTCATTCATTCATTAATACAACCCTTCAGCATCCCATCCTTTCACTCGCGTCCTCTCGCTCGCTCCCTCGCTAATCCTCTCTTGCTAATCCTGATTAGCGTGTCCCAATTAAGGAAGGGATTAGTAAATTTCCTTCGCTCTTTGCACAGCACTGTTGCTGCACTGCACTGCACTGCACTGCATTGTTGTTCTTCGCTTCCTTTCCTCTCTCTTTTGCTTTGCTTTGCTTTGCTCTGCTTCTTGTTGTTGTTCCCTCTTCTCGCGCTCTTGTTCTGTCTTCATTTTGCAGTGCAAGAGGGAGAGAAGAAAAAGACGATCAGGAGGAGGAGGAGAAGAAGAAAGAGGAGGAGGAGGAACACGAGCAGGGGAAAAAAAAAACCAAAAGAAATAGATCCGAATCCTTCTCTTGTTTCTTTTGCTGTGTTGTTGGTGGTGGTCATCCATGCTTGGGATGCCAAGCTCCGACGACAGCTTAAGCTTTACCTGTAGGAGGAGGCGGGCTCCCATTGTTGTTTGTGTTCCAGTGCTTCTTCTGAGAATGTGAGCATTTTCTACATTCTCTTTTGTCTTTTTGCATATCCGCTTTGTGTTGTTGTTGTTGTTGTTGTGTTTGTGTCTGGTGGTGGATTTTTCTTCACACATTCCTCCTCGACTTTCTTCCAGTTGAAGAAGAGCTTCAGAAGAAGAAATCATGAAAATGAAACAAATATGAAGAGTTGTTTTCTGTTGTTGTTTTCCTGGTGGATGGATTGATTGTTTCTTTCTTTCTTTCTTTCTTTCCAGGGTAGAAAACTTAGCATGTGCTTTGGTCCGATGTGCTTCCTGTCCTGCTCCTTACACCTTTTCTCAAACTGAAGTAGTTTCTGTAGAATGGAAAAAGCTTTGCTTGCTTGTTGAGAGATAGTGTTCAGTGCGGCCCGTTCTCACTCGCTTTTGAGAATGTGATCATCCTTGTGTTGATGGAGTGTCACGAGGAGCCATTCTCTCTCCTTCCCCTTTTTTCTTTCTGGCATTGTAGCTTTTGGTAGCAAATGGACTGCTGCGTGACGGGGAGGTGGACGGTCTACAATGATCGAGGCGTTTTTTCCTGCGGCTCCTCTCTCTCAGGATTGCAGGAGTAAGCTCTGTGACAGAGGAGATCATCTCTCTTGTTCCATATTTATTAAATCCTTCGAAGCTGAAGCCGAAGCTTTGTACAGTAGAATAATGGAGAGAGCTTTATAGAGAGAGAGAGAGAGAGAGAGAGAACATAGACAGTAGTAGGATACTCTGGTGCTATTCTTCCGTCATGGCTGCCGCAATGGTTTCGGATTGCGATGCAATCCGTGAGGTGTGTAGTGTAATATTCCTGCTCTTTTGTTCTTGTTTACGGGGCCTTCTTCTACACCTGCGCAGAGATAAATATTCGGGGCAGCAATGGAATGAGGCTGTCTGCAAGCCTGGGGCACAAATTCACATGCTTGTCAGAAGCTCTTTCCCATGTGGGAATGACAACATGGAACACTTACGCTTGAAGTTGTTGCAACTCAAGTTTCTGAGGAGCATCGTTGTTTGTGTCACAAGAGAGTCTTGTGCAGAGTAGACAAATGATGGAGTATCATTATTATGAAAGTCCTTGGTACAGGAAAAAAAGCACATTGTGGATGGCTTTGAACAATTGGTGGTTTGTTGTGTAAAATGTCCTTCACAAATGTGTGAGAATCCATTTTGATGATGTTGTCATTTTGCTGCAGCTCTTCTGCCCCCTGCTGCTGTTAAGATGGAAGAAAAAGAGTGAGAAGAGACAAGAGAGTGTCCCTGCTGCAAAGGTGTGAATAAATACTCTACAAACCTGCTACAATTCTTTTTTCACATAGAAACAACAGAGAAAAAAACAAGAATGAAAACAGGTCTGTAAGCGGTGCTGCTGCAGACTGAATGTTGATCTAATACAGCTGCTGGGAGTGGGGGAAACCTTATGGATGCATGCAGCTGCTAAGGGACAGTGTGCCCCAAGGTGTCAAAAGCATAGCAAGCTGTACAAGGGGGCAACTTGGCGGGGGGACGGGAAACAGTCTATGGCATCAGGCAGCAACGGCCTGGCCGTGGCTGCCAGTAGCACCAGTACTTCTACAGAAGGGGTAGGTGCACCCGCAAAGGCAGGTTCAAGTGGTGTGGAATCCCTTCCTAAAGAGATGCAGGACATGAAGATCAAGGATGATAAGATTGACCACAGTGATGACAAGGTATCTCTCTCTATGCCATTTGGGTTCATGCCTATGAGCTGTATTTTAGCTGCCTGCCGATGATAGGTCTAGTGCAAGGCTAAGCAACACTTGCCAGAGTTACCAGTAGATGTTGCTGGTAGCTGTGTTGTGTAGGTTTGAATCTGGCTCTGTTTCTTGTTTTTTCTCATGCTATAGCTTCATCTATGTGCTTGCTGTGTGTGCTGGAGACATCTGATTTGCATCTAAGGATGGTCACGTAGAATGCTTACAGGTTTCTCTTACAGTTTTGTGTTCAAAGTTGTGAAGCTCAAACCGGGTAATCTTTTGGACTTTGCAGGAGCTTGAGGCAACTGTGGTGGATGGAAATGGCACAGAGACAGGTCACATTATTGCAACCACCATTGGAGGTCGCAATGGTCAACCAAAGCAGGTCTGTTTTCATTGTATGTTGTGTCTTATAGTAAGTCAATTAAAAGAGACGATATGGGCAAAGGTGAACTTTGAGTAATCATTTCAATCATGTTTCACGTGTCATGTCTTGTGTTTTGATAAATGGTGGCCCTTTGTGACAGACTATTAGCTACTCAGCAGAGCGTGTTGTGGGTACAGGCTCTTTTGGAATTGTATTCCAGGTTAGTTGTTCCTTCCTATTCTGTCCTCTATTTCTGATGCCAGCCAACATCATGACTGATTCTTCTCATTGCTTCTGGAAATGCACCTGGAAATGTGACAGAAACTCAGGACACAGGTTTTTGTATGTTATTTTTGCTGAAGATTATAATATGCTCATATACACCCATCATTGGGAGCTGATGAAGTCAGTGGGCAAAGAGGGTTTCCATTCATCACTCTTTACTGGAAGAACTTAGCAGGTTATTGGGTTTGATGGGAATGGTGCTAGGATCCACACTGGTTCTGTGGGGCATCCTGACAAATTCAGCTCTGTGGGGTGGGGGGGGCGGGGGTTTTGCAGGCTAAATGTATAGAGACTGGAGAGACTGTGGCCATTAAGAAGGTGCTCCAGGATAAGAGATACAAGAATCGGGAGCTACAGATAATGCGGTTGTTGGACCATCCAAACATTGTGGCTCTCAAACATTGCTTCTTCTCTACTACTGACAAGGATGAGTTATACCTGAACTTGGTTCTTGAATATGTTCCTGAAACTGTTTACCGAATTGCCAAGCACTACAATCGCATGAACCAGCGCATGCCACTGGTGTATGTGAAACTGTACACATATCAGGTACATCTATTTTTCATTTCTTTAGGTTGATGTGAAGAGTGATGATGTATTCTGATTGTATCCATGAAGTTTCATTGAGAAGGAGGGCACATATGCACTGGATGAGGGCTGAGAGGCAAAAGTGGGTAAACCTTCCAAGACAGAAGACTAAATGTGGAGGAATGTTTTCTTCATCAGATATGTAGATCGCTGGCATATATCCATGGTGGCATTGGCGTCTGCCATAGGGACATCAAGCCTCAAAACTTGCTGGTATCCATCTCTGCTTGCCACCTTTGTTAGTCATGCTTATTGTCTAATAATTGGTGTTGGAGACTTGAGTGCAGTTGCTTGCAGAACAGAGCAGTTCTCAGAGAAGCTTGCGTTTAAATGCTGTTAAGATCCTCTGTTCTGAATATGTGCTGTGTGATAGGTGAACCCTCACACCCATCAGCTAAAGCTGTGTGATTTTGGGAGTGCCAAAGTGCTGGTAAGTACTATTTTCCGTGTACTGAATTGTTGTGATCTTTTGCTTGGAGTGCTGCCAACTGTGACGTGCTGGAGTTGTCTGTGGGGTGTCTCTGGTATTCACATTAGTGGTCTGTGCTTTTGTAGCTAATCTGGCATCTCATTATCCATGCATATGTGATCCACAGGTGAAAGGGGAACCTAACATCTCATATATATGCTCTCGATACTATCGAGCACCAGAACTCATTTTTGGAGCCACTGAGTATACTACTGCCATTGACATATGGTCTATGGGCTGTGTTATGGCTGAACTGCTGCTTGGTCAGGTATTTTCTTGTATATGAACTCCGTTGTATGAGAGTAAGGTTTAATGTTCTTCTCATGGGGTTGTTCTTCATGAACTACAGTTGACATGTCCATTGAGTAAGTCCTGACTATTGTGCTCATCTTCCTGGAGGAGCAGTTATGTGTGAGTGTGAAGCATGCTCACGAGGTAGCTTTTTTGGCCACATACAAAGCCTCAAGTTTTGAGCGTTTATGACTTGAAAGTACTGGCTCTTATTTGCAGCCTTTATTCCCCGGTGAAAGTGGGGTGGATCAACTGGTGGAGATCATCAAGGTTCTAGGTACACCTACACGGGAGGAAATCAAGTGTATGAATCCCAATTACACAGAGTTCAAGTTCCCGCAAATCAAGGCTCATCCCTGGCACAAAGTATGTTCACCCTGTTAATTCCTAACACTTTGAATTTCAGTTCTTGATCTCCAGGCCATCCAAATCATAGCAGAGTACTGTATGCTGATTTCTATTTGATGGTCTACAACACAGGTGTTCCACAAACGGATGCCACCAGAAGCAGTGGACTTGGTCTCAAGGCTTCTTCAGTACTCTCCAAACCTGCGCTGCAATGCGGTTTGTTTTCTGTCCTGGCTTTTTCTCACACTTTTTACTGTTCCTGTTGATGGAAAGTGAATATCTCTTGTGCGGAAGGGAGCACTATTATCATATCAAGCAGATCAACTTGAAATTGACTGATACTGCAACTCTAGAATTGTGGCAAGTTTGTATTGTAGTCCCTTGGTTCTAACAGGAGCAAATTTTCTCTTGATCTTGTTTGGTTGTATGCAGTTGGAGGCCTGTGTGCATCCTTTCTTTGATGAGCTGCGTGATCCCAACTGCCGCTTACCTAATGGTCGGCCATTGCCACCACTTTTCAACTTCAAACCACAAGGTAGTGTACTCTCCATCTCCTCTCTATTGTGACTCATGCATATCTGGTTTCGCTGGCCTTCTCTTGTTCCATATGCTGACGACTGAGATGACTCTGGATGGAATGGACAGAATTGAAAGGGGCAACACCAGATATTCTGCAGCGCCTAATACCTGAGCATGCAAGGAAGCAGAATCCAACACTTGCACTGTGAGGACATCCTGCAAGCCTCCATTTTGCCTCTCTTCTTGCTTTCTCAACATTCCAATGATGGATTCTGTTATAAAAGGGATGTTGGGTGGTGCTCCTTTCAACTCATAGTCATCTTCTTTTAGCCTTTATCAAAATTCCAACTGACTGATTATCTTAGTGAAGAGACTTGTTTAATGTTCCAATTGACTTGTTCAGTCATTCACCCCTGTACTCATGGTTGGAGAGTCAGAGTTAGCCTAGGTGGAACCCATGCTTTTTCTTCGACAGGACAGGAGGAAAACATGAGACTTAGTAGAATGCCCTTGTTTTGACTATAAGGGTTCTCTAGCATGTACAGAAGTGGTTGGTGTGTGATTAGGAGCTTTCAGGGCTGTCTAGAGTTCAGAGGGACTGTCTGTTGATCTGATGGTGGCTTTTGGCACGTGTAGCTAGATGAGGGGTTTGCATTGGTGGCCACATGGATGGCACCTTTACTAGACAATGGAAGATGCCAGGCAGAGACACAAAGAAATACCCAAGTGCATATATTTGGTCAGCTATTGCACAAAGCCTCTACACTCCCTGTTGTAGTCTGGAAACTTGACAGATTCAAAAAGTGGGATAGAAGCAGAGAATCTCATTATGTTTTAACAGGAAGCAGGCAGGAACTCTGGTGGAGGTGTATGGGGTTCTTTTTTACAGGTTTTACTGAACTTGGTTGGTGCATGCAATATTTGATGTGTTGATATGGCATGAATGCTATTTGATGCCCAAAGAGGCTGCACTTTTTGGTTGTTGCAAAGCATGTGCTGGGACACACTGGCAGGTTCCATGCTATTTGTTGCTGAGTTGAGCATCAGTTCTGGACTAAAATGTTTTGGCGAAGGAGCTCCCCTATTATCAATAGCACAGGATAGTTGTGTGTGAAAACTTAGCAGGTATTAAATGTTGTTACAACTTTTTTTTTGAAATTTGCGCCGATGAGCTTCTTTGATAACAGACATTGTGTTGTATTTCCCCTTTGGTACCAGCCAAAAGCCAAAACCAGACCACGTTGCTTCTAACCACCACCTACATGTCCTCTCTTATGGGCCATAGTGACCCAGCACACACCACCAGTGCACCATCCACTGAATGCCCATCTATCTATGAAGGACGGTAGTTTGTTTTTGTTTTGTAGTTATGAGATCCACTGAACTGGGATGCTTCAGATCGTGTTCTTGGTGTCTTTGGAAAGCTCTTGATGAGGAGGGGTGTGTGGGCTTGGTTCCATGATGTTTGGACTTCTGGTGCAAAAATTCTTTGAATATTGAATGATTTCTTCACTGAAAATTAAATTAAATTGTAGCTGAAAATTTTAGAGGAATTGGAATGTGCATTTGGTGTCGTTGGAAAGATCTTGATGAGCAGGATTTAATGAAATTTATTTGGTAAGACTTGGATTCAGAATGTGAGAGATATGGATTTTTTGAATGATTTCTGCCACTGAAAATTCAAATAATTCCCAAAAGCCAGGTTTTGGAAGGAAAAATCGGTTGAAGGCGTGGTAACAGACTAGTTATTACTCAATTATGGATGAACATCAATGAACCTCAACTGAGTTAATATTTGGATTGACCTCGGTAACCAATTTTGTAGGAAATAGGTCTTATATATAGGTATATAGGTAGGAAAATAGGTAACTATCAGGTGAGTAGATGGTTTATACATGGGTAAGGGCTGTTTTTACTACCTACCTACTAACAATCTGCTTGTGGGTAGCTAGTAAATAGGTAGTTAAAAAAGCAACTGAGCTAACACCACTATGGTTACCATCCATCTTTTGCCCTCCATCCTTTGCAATTTTTGCCCTTTGTAATTATTGGAGGTCCCTTCTCAGGCAGAATATTTGCCAGGCATCTTAAGTGGTGTAGAATTTTTTTATGATGCCTAAGGTGTCATGCTCTGATTATTTTTTTTGTGTTGATGATGAATGAAAAAGATGGATGAAAAAAATTGCATGCTCATTACACCAAATAGGGGCAGCCTTCTCGGCTCTTCCATGTGTTTTTTTTATCCCAGTGCTTGGGCTACCACCCTTGCAATGGGACCTCAAAACACGGAAGAGCCTCTAGGACTACCATTATACTCTATAAAAGGTGTGCATTTACATGCTCCTTCTCTTTCAAAACACATACGAATGTCTACCAATTTAACCCTACCCACCAACCTAGTAATTTACTTATTTGCTTTTACTTGACCAACATACCTAGCATGCATACATATTTTATTCACATTATCCAAATTATGCTTTGTAATCTAACAACACAATTGGTGGCATGCATAAAGTGGAAGTAAAAAAATTTGAAATTGAAGTCATTAAATTTTATACACACAAATATTTTGGTCTCAATTAAGATGGAAGGTTGAACTTTTGAAGTGCAAAATAAGAAGGTATTGAGATTTCAAGTCATTAAACTCTCTACTCACAACTTACTTTTCATAGCTTAAATGGAATATTAACCTCAAAAGGAAAGAGTTTGAAATTTCAACTAATTAAATTTTTATACACACATAATGGAAGTTATGAAATATTTATGTAGGATTTATGGTAGATTGCAGATCACATAAAAAAACAACAAATACATGTCAAGTTTTTTTAAACAAGATATTGAAAGCAATCCTCATTTTCAAAGGTATGAATATTCCAAAATGTTTCATTTTTTTTTTTGCCATGAATTATTTTCATTAAATATTTTTTATAATAATTAAGACTCAATAATGCACATTCATTCACTGAATATAATGAAATTCCAGTATCTAGATTAAGGTGATAGTGCATAGAGTAACCATGAGTATTGCGAGCTTGGCCACCTTCATTGGCGAGGATATATAAATTGGGTATCTCACTATTTGTTGGCTCTCCCTTTATAGGGAGGGATATAGTGTTGAGATTCATTATAGAGTACACTAGCTTCAAGGGACTTTGCCCCCTAAGACCTTTGTCTTTTCCTTAGTTTACCATTACTTTCACTAATTCAAGTTAAACTTGCAGTTTTTGTTCACAAACCTAAAGAAGATTTTTGAAATGTGCTTCAAAATAAATAATTTTTGCATGCCAGAGTCATTGTGTGGCACATGCCTTGTTTTACTAGTCAAGGGATACCCAAAAACAATGGATTGTTGTCATTCTCATCGGTACCATGTGAGAAAAATGAAGGTATATTTTGTGCCATTTCAAATGGTGCAACTTATATGAGTATGTGAAGGTATTGTATGATGTAAAAAATTTCAATAATTAGGGAGAGGTATTACACAATCATGCATAATTAAGGTTTCCAAAATGAAGGCATTACATTATATGCAACGCCATTAAGTTAAACCATGCTTATGGCAAGTGTTAATGAGTTTTAGGTGTTGTTGCAAAGAAGATCTTGCAATGAGAGGAGCGCCTTCTTTTCATTTGCAATATTTATGTTCTATACACACCCAAGTACCACAACACTGACCTAAACTAAAGCTAAACCAAAGCCTCAAACAATTTCCAATTTGTTCATCATACACGAGCCTTCAAAATTCTCATTGCTCACTTCAAAGTACCTTTTACACATTAGTGTGCTACATTATTCAACATGTGCATTGGAAATTGTTAGACCTTTATTATGATAAAACTACTCTTTCTTCAATTCCATGCAATTGGGGATGTACTTATGTTTGGTTTTGAACTTGTGGATGGCAATTATTATTCATAACATGAATGAAAGTAAAAATACTAAATACCATTGGAGTTTCATGGGCTAGGATGAATATGTAACACATGTTTGTCAAAGACATCAAGGGAAGAAAATATGCTTGCGATGGAATGCAATAAGTTGGAAAAACCTTATTGAAAAGAAAGTAGACAAAGACCATGATGTGCATCCTTCAATTGTTGAATAGAGTAAAGGTTGAAAGCTTGATGGTCTCCATACAAGTCCACAAACCACTTTTTAAAAGTTGTTTCAGATATGTTAACTAAATGGATTAAAATGTTTTTTCTATGTTTCCGAAAAAAGTCTATAGTTTGTAACTTCATTATAATTGTGTTTTTTTCAATGTAACCTTGAACATCACCTATGGTTTTCAGATTTCGAAGTAATTTATTGGTGTTAATTTGTCTAGATATCAGTACATAGTCATTGCAAGGGTTCAAGCAAGATTTAAAGGATTTTTTGTTGTGCTCACATATTCCACACATTGTTGTTGGTTGTTTGTGAGGAAGTGGTGATAGGTCCAAAGCATACCTCATAGTAACATGTTGCTACATTTCCAACTATCATACATTACCTTTTGGGTGTAAGTACTTTTGCCATATTGGATAGGCTTATTATTGCAAAATTCCCTTCATAACCATTTCTCGGAGACTAACGAATCTTAAACCAGTCTTCTCTCATGCTCAAATCCTATTCTCTCATGCTTTGCCATCTCAACAATACTTCATAGGTTTAAGCATTCGTGGCCACATCTTTATAGGAATGGTGGTGAGTCTATCCATGCCCACTATAAATTACAATTTTGGACTTGAACTTTGGCGAAGCCATTTGAAGATTCATTGCCCCTAATGAGGATGCAATGGTGAAAGGGTTTAACTGATTT
>Ga0116228_10005532_pt1 | contig 11262 bp, 8 predicted proteins | sample S1TSphfallax_2_FD_89694 | JGI IMG/M metagenome (GOLD analysis project Ga0116228, IMG submission 89694) | Host-associated microbial communities from peat moss isolated from Minnesota, USA - S1T2_Fc - Sphagnum fallax MG | ecosystem: Host-associated > Plants > Peat moss > Unclassified | place: USA... | reverse complement strand
TGTTTTGCATTCTTTTCTTAGTACATTTAAGGTTTGTTTGCAGCAATGGAGTCGTTGCAAGGAGAGCTTCTATGTGATGTGAATGTTATTTCAAACAAAGAAACTTTCCTCCCTTACACCTAGCGGCATCACAATTCATCAAAGTTGTTTTGCTCTGACTATCAACACTATGGAGGATGTCAATAATTTTGGAAAATCTGAGAGTGTAGAAGAAGACGAAGGAAACATATCAGAACTTAAAACACATGATGCCACTAGCAGGGGTCATCGACAGAAGCCACTTGGTTCAGGAGGTGTTGCCCATACACGCGTAGGAGGATCGTTACATGATTCAACTACTTTGAAATCAAAAATATATCAACATTATTTTAAATGCGCATGTAAGATGGGTAGTTGGGGTATGTTCTTCACTTAAGCTTTGTTCTTCTTTATTTTTATACCATTCTTTATGTGCTAGTCTATTGTTGTTTGATGTTTTGTGTGTGCATATGTACTTTCTGTTGTTAGTCTTCTTTCACATGATCTACCACAATCAAACCCTAAAAACAGAATTATTGACATCAAATGACCAAACATAAAAACTTTAATATGTTATAGTTTTCACTTATTATTTCCATTTTCCCCAATGTTTTTGTCAATTTTTTTCTCCATTATAAGGTGGATATCAAACAAAAAAAACATTTTCTTAAAAATCAACCACTATAAGCAAATTTAGTCTTATGGTGTTTGCCACAAAAAACAATTAGGTTGTAGTGTGTTAAATATCATAGAACTACATATCAATTGTAAAAAGATTTGTGAAGGTAATGCACATTGAAGTTGTTTTCCATTTCACAATGAAAAGATTATTTGGAGGTTAGTATTGGTGAAAGCTTGACAATAATTCTGTAATTATTTTTTGATTTATTTCTCTTTTGATCACTATTCCATTCATATTGTAGTTATAGAACATTTCTAGAATCATGTTTACAATAGTTGTTTTGCCATGTGTTGCGGTTAATTGATTATCCTAATAAATAGCTTGTCACAAAAAAATGTTACAATTTGTTGTTTATCACAAAATTGTAGATTAAAGTTGGGATTTTGTTGTTGTGTTTTCAATTATGGCATGATCATGTGTAGGTTTTTGGACATCCACCCCACAAGAATAGAATCTATAAATGTAACATGCAACAAAATAAGAGAACAAGTGTGGCCTTGTGTCTTGAAGATGAATATGAAAAATTTACAATGGAAGCACATTTTGATTATAAATAAGCTAGCAACCCTATTTGCAATCGGCCTTCCTTCCAATGGAAGTTCTACAAGGTTTGCATGAAAGATAAAAACATTCTTTCTTATCACAAAATGATGAACCAATGCCCTTCTTACAAAGGGAAGGAGCTCCTGAAGATGTACCTGACTTGGAACAAGCATGAAACAATGGAAATAATTATGTCAAGTGTGAAGTTTGGGAAGACCATACCCAACCAAAACAAGCATCCTACTTTAAATGAAATAGATCTTCTTCCTAAATGGGTTGCACCCAATCCAAAATGTGGGGAAACACAAGTTATGCCACCTCCACGGCCTATACATGTTAAAGAAGACATGCATCATTAGTAATGATGATGACTTCTTGCTTACTCCACATAAAAACAAAGGTAAGCAACCAAAAGTCACTAAACTTTCCATTTTTAGGAGCAACTTTTGTGTACGACATGCTCCCAAGGAAAAAGCGAAAATCCCTAACTAAATTAAAATTATCACACCATTACTTGGTTCCTAGTCTACTACAAACTAATCTACTACAAATCCACAACAAAATCCAATGGATTTGAGAAGAACTAAAGTAGAGGCAAGGGCATTGGCCATTGCAAAGACATTCATAATAAAAGGTGATTGTGAATTGCCTCCTCTTCCAAAAGAAATGTTAATGAATGGGTTGTTTACTTGTTGTCAAATGTTGACACAATTATGGGTAGGACTCTTTGGTAAGATCCCAAAAAATGCATGGCAATCCTTACAAACATGGAAACAATAAAAATTTCACACAATAATCTTGTTGCTACATTTGGGCAATGGTATTTATATTTGATTATGAGTTTATATCTACCATCCATTCATGTTTAATCAATTCTTGCAACCATTTTTTACAATGTAATGTTGCATTTGTTTTCTTCATGTGTTAATTAACTTTTACATCATGCTCTAGGAAAATGGAGGTATTGACAGAAGTTCTCAGCCAAAGGCTATTATGAAGTGTTGTTTGGTTACTTGGATATCCAATGGGGTTGAAAAGAAGACAATTGAGAGAATTTGGGAGATCAAGGGTCTAAAGGATTACCTATAATACCTAACTTTGAAGTAAGAGTATGAAGCAAAGAAAATGAATGTTTCATTGACATCAAAAAGAAGAAAGTTGAATATGTTCAACAATATTTCACGCTTTTAATGAGATGGTAAATTTCACAATGCGATTATTATCTGTTGAGAATTGTATTTATTGCCACTACATGTTTTGTTAATAGCCATCTTGGGTCATACATCTTAACACAATCCAACCATTAATAACATATGTCATTTTTGCATTAAGTACATCAATGGTTTGTTGATCTACATGTAGGTTTAGTTTAAAGAAAAGAAGAAAATGTGGGGTTGGTCACCTTTGTATTGATGTCTTCAAATGGCACCTATGGCATTAGGTCCACAATGCTGATGGTACCACATTAAGTAGGAGTTGCAAGACATATTAGTCGAATTAGAAAAGGAGACAAAACCTTTTTCCTTGGATTATGGATGCCTTCATATTGTTTGGGCTTTCAAAATGTTCCACAAATCATTTTATGGGAGGTGCCCACCATAAATACATTATGCCCATGTTGTATGTTCTTGAACAGGTTAGGATTTCAACAACTTATGTGTTGGCAAATGTTCCCCAAACTTTTTGGGTCCACATGTTGCATCCATTTGTTCATCCTATTCGTGGTTTAATTAGATGCAAAATTTTACATTTTGCTTGTGATATGGCTCATTTTATTTGCTTAATGGTTGTGGTTCAAGATGTGTTTAACTACGGGTTTGCATGGTTACCCAAGATTCATCAAAGTCATGAGGATGTTTATTCATCTTGGCATGATTTGTTGGGGCTTCTAAGTTTTGACCATGAGCAACAACATATGGTCATAGAAAAAAATTTAAAATTTCATCTCCAAGATTACCCATAAAACAATTGCAGACATTCATCATGTTAAACAAATGAAGTTGTTAGAAGACATGCGGTGCAATGGCACATTGTCTCTTGACGAACACCATCTCCTTGACCAATTACTACAATAAGGACCTATCTTTCCTCTTCTTACTCCTACAAGGTTTTTGTTTTTGTGTTTGTTATTAAGGTTGTCAAGATTGTTAATATGCATTTATTCTCATTATGTGCAAGTTGTTAATGATGTTTCGTTACTTAAAGACGACATAGACATTGGCTAGTTGTTTGTTGGGAAGGTCGACTTGGAGGAGGAGCCTAAAGTGCATCTCATTTCGAGAAGATGTAAAGATAATCTCGTAGAACTTTGTGATTATTAGTTGTAAAACATCATGGTGAAATTTGACAAGGCCAAAAACCCCAAGGGTGTCATTACAGATGTGACAAAAACTTATGACAAAATATAGTTCTACCCTACTAAACACCTTCCTAATGATGGTCAGCAAACAATTGGCAACATTGATGTGTCTATAATTATTCCAATAATCGACAACATCATTAACCTCGGTATGTTTCCATATTATTGCAAAAATATATATTGTCCTTATTGGTTTAGTCTACCTTCATGTTTGTTGTTTTTGTTATGGGCTAGTGTATGTGCTATTTGCTTGGATTCTATTTTTAAAAGAAAAAAAAAATCCCAAAAGGGAGTTCTTCGAGTGAAATTAAAGAGCAAGCACAAGGGTTGTTGCCTATTGATTTAAGATTGATCACCAAAATCCTCGGCAATCTAGTGAAAATGTGCCTATTCTATCTAATCATTTGTGTAGGAATTCATTACTAGCAAGGGGGGGTACCAAGGAGGTAGCACTTTCGTTTCAAATCTAGCAACATTATACAAAATTGAGGCTTGGTGTGGATATTTTGTTTCTAGACAACCCCAATAAACACCTGAACATAGATGCCATGGATTTTTTCAAGTTGTAGTTCTCACACTTTCATCACCATGCCAAAACATGTTTTTTGTATGATGTGTCCTATTTGGCTACAATGGCATAAGTAACTAGAAAATGGCATAAATGACTTTAAAAACAACTAGAAAAATGACTATAGTAAAACAAGATCCATCATAAAAAACATGTTTTGGCGTAGTGCATATTGAATCACAACAAATGTACATCACTCATTTGCACCTCTGGGACATTGTAAAAATTGGACCAAAGAAAAAGGGGAATCATAATAGATTGTATTGAAATTTATCCAAAAGAAACTAGAAATCCTACTTTATGTTAAAAACCTTATAATCCCACTGTAGTATGCAAACCATTAGAACATGATTATAATGAATGAAGAACAATTCGTACACTATGACCCTCTGAAGATTGAAAACATCTTCCTATCTACATTGGTGCATTGGTTTTTTTTGCCAAACTATGGGCTACCAGGCAAAGTTCCGTGTCTTGGAATGTTATTTGGAAGCGGGCCATAATAAACAATTCTTGGGTGTGGCTAGATGGACCACAACAAGAGTTAAACTAAGAATGTGGGTTTTATGTTATGAGGTTCATAACCAGTTATTGTAAGTGGAAGTTTGTGAATAAGTTTGATAACATTTAGGTATGTGTATGTTTGAAATCTTGGTAGATGATCTATACATGATTGTAGCCCATTCTATAGTGCAACCTAACCTATTGGGTTTGGTGAATGCAAGTGACACCGAACATGTTTTTGAAGGCTACAACCATTCAAACACGAAACACATTGCAATTTATAATATTAAATGCCATGTAGCAATCAAGGTCATAAAAAATTAGGTGGATGGTTAGGTTGGACTTGCCCATTGAAGGCGTACAATCAACTTCAACATAATTTCACAGTGTAATAGGAGCATGACAAAGTGGCAAAACAAGGAAGCTTGGTTCTTATGTTTCTCAAACAATAAATCAGATATAGAAAGGACTTAGCATATGTTCTAGTAGATTTTGGTTGCATTATAGTTTCAGCACTTTGTACTATGTATTGTTTTAATCTCTGGGTCCAAATGTTTTATGGGATTTATGGTCAATGTATGGCAATGACACATTGCCAACAATAGATGTAAGTTATAAATCATGCCCATTCTATGGACTATTTAAATTGAAGGATGTCAAGTTGTAGTTGTTGTTGCATTGTTGGTTTCTAAGTTAGTTGCATGGTTCTAAAATGTATGTATAGGTTGTTATCTAGGTGAATTTTAGTGTGGCATTCATGATGTAAGTCACATATTATTTGGGTGTATTGCAATAGGTTGTGAATGGTACAATTGAACAACAACAACATGCATAAGATAAATGGATTGAAAACATTGAACACAATCTGCTTGCCATAGTTGCATCCACCACACAATATAACACTTTCAATCTACAACAATATATTCCCAGACTAAACATACATTTAAACCCCCAAGTAGAAACCATAGAACATTGATTATGTTTACAATGTGTTATTACATAATTTGTAACAATAATGCCTACTAGACGTTCTTATAATTCCTTATACAATGTCCCATAGAAAATGTAGAAATCCAATATTTGATTCCATAAATATAATTATTGTGAAAATGTTGAGAGTCAAATATGAAACATCTGATTTAATCATCTAGAGATGGAGGTAATGTTTAAATTGTTTTCAGATTCCAATAAACATTATTTAGTACACAAACAAAGCCCAAAAAATCACAAAAGAAACTTAAACTTGGGTACCACATTTAAGATGTGCCTATGCCTTGTTGTTCTATCATTCAAATGGTTTTGTTTTTGGGCAAGAGATTCAAGTAATCCTTTATACCTTTTCAATGCATTATCACCTATTGCATATGGGAATAAAATTGTGGTAGCTAGGTGTGCCAAGTTCACAACACCCCCGTGTTAACATGTTTTGATGTTTGCCTCTCAAAACTCTCAATGCTAAAAGGAAATGCAATTGCAAGGTTAGAAATTCCACGGTCATGGCTCTAAGGTTAAAAAAGACCTTGTCAATGACGTCAATCACATCTTCATTTATTGTGGATTTAGGATGAACTTTGAACTCCAAGCTAATGTTTTGTGCATGTTGTTCATCATTAAGATCATCATCTCTAGTGTCATTGTCCCCAAACCCGCATTTAGGACTATTATGTTTGGGAATTACACCACTTTGTGTGACCTTGTGCAAGGTACTGGTCTTTCTAACAATTGAACCATCCCTACTGTTTAGATGAAGCATTTTGAAAACTTTCATGACATTCTTACAAACAATGCCCTGTGCTACAAGGGGGCTGTCACATTGCAGACATTTTGAAGTTAGAACGTGTACGGTCCACACTTTTCCCAAGCGGTTGGTGGATGCCACAAATGCAATGTCCTCCCCATCTACACATAATAAGACATTTGTATCTAGAATGTCATGAGCTCATAAGAGGGCATTAATAATAATGTTTTCTTGTTTTTTTATTTTTCACATAATTGAAAATTTTGCATTGCACCCCAACCAATAGTGAATTAAAACATCACCAACAAGAATGTAGATGAGCCAATCCATCTTGCATCTTGTAAGCCTCTCTTGAGAAAAATACAAAATTTACTTCATGTTGTTGTGAAATGATTCCACAATTGCATTAGTGTTTTGTCTTACATGGGGGATGTTCTGACTTCCAATGCACCACATCCTTGCTTTTTGCAACTAATGTTCTTTTAGGTATTCATAGAAGTGGGCTGAATTAGGGTAATTGGTTGCCAAGAATTCAAGTTGTTTTGCCCATAAAATAAGTTTTACATGAAGTGGACAATCTTAGGAATACATGATGCTTCTAAGAGTAGAGAAATTTTTTGACCTCTCCTTTGCACTAGCAATCTTTTTGACTGCATTATCAGCCCATGTTTTGTAGACATGCCACAAGCACAAAAACATTTTGGTTCTAGGCCAAATGTTGTTGCAAATGCAAGGTTGAGAATAAAACTCTGATGTTTGGGCTCACAAACAAACATCCTTCAACATGGGATGGAATGAAAGTAAATATCAAAGATCCTTGATTTGTAGCACAAGGAAAATTGTGAGTGTGAAATTGTTGAACCCATAATTTTTTACCTTAGGACATTGATTTTGTGTATTGTTCGCAATGATAACATTGGGCATCCATTGATTGGGAGGCATTTTGATAATGCTTAGAAAATTGGGTGTAGGTCATTCTCCTTACTTTTTCCAATGATAATGAAGGCAATTGGTATGCCATTCTGCCATTCGTTAAACACCATCAAAAAGGTATTGCAAAGAACATGGAACAAATATTATGTCATGCATTCATAAACAATGATCTTGTCACTACACTTCAAGCAATGGAAGAAAAATGCATACCTTGTTTTGATTTGTTCCAAAGATTACATCGAATGAAACAAAATTTTGGTCTCCAAAATTTTCCATCATTTCAAACTACCATGGAGTTTGAATTCCGAGTGTGAATGGTGTTCATCTTGGTTGTGTAAATTTAGGTCCAAGGGGGCATGTTGGACAAAAATAAAAAACTAAATTACAGTTTTCCAGAACCCACATTCCAACATTAATGGGATCTTTGGGGTGTTTTTACCATAATTCATCAACTTCATTTTTTGTCAAGTTTCTGAGATCACATGGGAGCACAAAAGGTGTTGGATGAAAAGAAAATTACAATATACTAATTCATCCTTTAACTTCATTGTATGCATATTGTCACATGTGATTAAAATGTGATTATTTGGTCACCAATGAGAACAAGTGATGTGCTATCACATGTCCCAATTTTTAATTTCAAATTTTAAAAATGTTTTACTATAATTTGAAATAATCTAAGATGTCCAATTTAGATGCTTAGATGGTTTGAATTTAGACACATGATGATAGATATTTGATGTGGAAACTTAACTTGAAATTTTATCATAATAAATATAAATAAATATCTAGATAAGTACATAAATAGGTATGTAATGGGTAAATAAGTATCTAGTACTAGGTACTTACCCAAACCTAGTCTACCTAGCTACCTACTTAGGTAGCTAGGTAAGTAAGTAGATTAGGGAGGTAGGTAGATTAAAGTGGTGCATACTCATTTTTATTATTATCTTGGGTTAAGCTTTCTGATTTACTCATCCCACGTGGCACAAATGTTTTAATGTGAAAATATAAAACCACACCCCTTCTTTATATAAATTTCAAAATGGGAATGGAAAAAACCAATAGGGGATAAGTTTTGAAGTTTCAATTCATTCACACACTATGTTGCAATTACAAAAATTTCCCCATGTCTTCGTTCTCAATTTTAGTTTATAAATAATACAATTAATCAAATAAATGATTAAATAACTAAATAAATAATTATTAGTTAATATGTATTTATAAAAAAATAACTATTAGTACTAATTACTTACTTTTTCATTATCATCTACTGATATTTAATTGGCTAACTAATTAATTACAAATCATAAATACATAATTCATAATTAAATATATAGATAACTAATAACATACAACAATTAGTTAAATATTATGTTTTATTATTCTAAACATATTAATAATTTGTGTAAACATTATGTTGTAATATCAATTATTAAATTTAAATAGTTAATCATTAGTAATTAATATACTTTTATACATTAATTACATTAATTACTCTAATGAAAATAAAGTTAACATAATTTTTTTGAATAATAATTATAGTGATTTGATAATAATTATACATTAGTTAAAATAATTACATCAATTCTTTAATTATGGTAAAATTACTATAAAAACATAAAGTAAAAAAAAAATGATTAGAGTTTATAATTTAAAAATTATTAAATATTAAGTTCAATATGAATGCTATAATTATTGTAAAGAACATGATTTCTTTATTACTAGAATAATAATAACAAGAATTGAAAAATATTAAGAACTCAAATAAATAAGTATTATGGTCATTTTTATTGAATCAATATTTTAGCTAGGAGGTAGTTTAACAAGATTGCTTATATGTTGTTATAATGTTATTATCATGCCATTCAATGTTGTAAGTATTAGTAATTATATCAATCAATAGTCAATGATAACAATAATAACACGAGAAAAATAATTTTTATAAGTATAATGAAACATGGATATGTTTGGGATATGGCCCTAATATATTTTATGTATATTCCAAATACATGTTTAATAAACTCAAAGGGTACATATGCATTAGTCCATGTTTGATATATTTTGATTGTGTGATTTGGACCCAAATATGTTACATGATTTGCAATGGCAATAGAAGTGAAAGCATTCTTCAATTTTTTTAATTGTTGCACAAGGTGATTGTTCATGTGAAGGATAGAAATAACTCATCCATCCGTACAAAAGTTGTTTTTTTGTGATTACATATGTATTTTGCTATTGGCACACATGGCCCTTTATCATGAAGAACTTGTTTTGGGCATGCATGTAACAAAATATGCCAATATAATTGCAATTTGATTTGAAAGTTTGTGTTCATTTTTGAGAGATCAATTTAAAGAATTGCAAGTTGCTTTGCAAAAAATAACAACATGAACAACAAAGTTAGGTAAGGGATGCATTGAATGGAAGATTGTGACATATTTAGACACAAGGCTTCTCCATTGGAAACTCAAAACTTGAATGAAAACCAAATTTACCAACAATGTAGTTCTATTCCATGATACCTTAAGAATATTGACATACCATTCATTTGTGTTATGGAAGGCAAGAAAGCCAAGAGTTGCAAGGTCATGTGCCAAATCCACACATAGAGACAATTGGCAAAACCATTGTTTCCATTATGTTTTTTTATGGTGAAGCAATGTATTTTCAATCAAATTCAAAGTTATTGGTTGTTTTTTGATAACCAAAATATTGTGATTTCTATATGTGTTTGCTTACAAATAAAATTTGTCAATTTGAGGTTAACTCCATTCTGCTAATAAAAAGAAATTTTGATTTAGAATTGTAAGCTTTGTGCATATGTAGGATGAAGAAGTTGCAATGGAGTTAGCTCCATTTTTGTCATTTGTGAGTATTTTTAATATTTTGAAGGTTCATAATGTGTTCACATTGATGTTAGACAAACAATTTAAAATTGGCCTTGATATACTGACCACTTTGGTAGGAAGGCCAAATTAGGTCTTTCATATGGTTGCAAAATATGATAGTACAACTATCATGCTAATTTTGGTGCCTACCTTTCATTTCTTGAACCTTGGCGTTGCATTGTCCCTTTTGAAGTTACAAAACCTAATCAAGAATATTCAATTTTTGGAACTTGGTGACATAAAACTTAAGGGAAGCCAAATTTCCAATTATTTCCAAATAATGTACAAAAGAATATAAGGTGCAGCTTATCAAAAAATAATAATCTATATAATTTACTTACATGTAAATAGGATGCTTGGAACTATTTATGAAAATGTATTTGAAAATATTTTATGCTTGACTTGATGGTTTGTTGGAATTGTTTTTTATAAAAACATTGTCATTGTTTCGCCCAGGGCAACCATTATACAAAAAAGGTAGAAAATATGTGAATAAAAATATAGAGTGCAAATTTATTGGTTGTTGGGTAAAAAAAAAAGTTAATTAGTTAAAAATTTGGTACAGTTTATTCAAATAATCAATTTATGTATAATATAGAATATGCAATAATCTGAAATAATGAATTATAATTAATATAAGGAGGCTTTAATATGTGTATATTAAGAAATTAGATAATAATAGGGTGATAAAAGATAGGTTGGACAAATGTATAATACACCCCAAAAAATGATCATTTGATGCATGTAGATAATTTACTTTACACTAAGTGTCCCCCCAAGTTGTTTCGCCATGCCACCTTCATAAACTAAAGCTTGAAGAATGCAAATTGCTCCTAGTTTGCTAGAAATTTCATCAAGCCAAGTTTTTAAGTGCTTCATTTGTTTCATGCCAAATTCAAGGTATTCTCAATTCACAAACTGAAATTATAAATCACATCTTTCACATACCTAAAGTGTTGATAGCCTATGGAGATGTTTGTTGGGATTTGAATCAATTGAAAATGTGGACAAATTGGTGATGATCTT
>Ga0116228_10005531_pt1 | contig 11264 bp, 10 predicted proteins | sample S1TSphfallax_2_FD_89694 | JGI IMG/M metagenome (GOLD analysis project Ga0116228, IMG submission 89694) | Host-associated microbial communities from peat moss isolated from Minnesota, USA - S1T2_Fc - Sphagnum fallax MG | ecosystem: Host-associated > Plants > Peat moss > Unclassified | place... | reverse complement strand
TGGTATATGTCGCAAAAGTGTTGCGATGATTTAATGTACATTATAGAGTAGCGATGGTTGGTGTACCACAAGGTGCGATGCGTGTGGCATCGCAAATATGGCAGGTTGTTTTAGCTTCGCAAATGCTTCAGGTTTTTTGTTTTGGCCCTTCGCAAAAAGGCACAATATGTAGTAGTGTTCATATGATCCATTTGGGTACTTAACACGAGTTATGGCTAAAAGAATGGCAAGGAGTCAAATTGGCAATTTGACTCCTGACCGTTAAAAGTTGAAAATCACCCTGATTTCCTTATGTTCAGGTGGCTTGCCACATACCATTGGAAAGCTCTCAACAAGTGCTATAAATTATTTTTTAAACCTTACCTCAATCGAAGGTTTGCACCCAAAATTATGGGACCCCAAAGTTGCGGGAATCCCAATTTTGGGAATTTTGGGAGTCCCAACTTGAGAGTCCCAGGACAAAATGACATTTGGGTGCTGATCCCATGGCCATGCACAGAGTATACTATAAGGGGGAAGGTGGTGGCTTCCCCCAAATCCTGGTTGTGGTGAGTATTGTGAGTCCATGTTTGCCCGCGGTTCGTCTGTGCACCAAAGGTGTTCCAACTACCCACTAACCAACTTGTTGTTTGGTTTGTGCAGGTCCGTGTAAGTAATTGACTTGCTTGTCAATCTTCCTAATCCCATCCCGAAGCTCCAACATGCCTTTCTACCTTTAAAGTGCTACGAATTAGGGAGTGCACCCCACTCCTCCTTCCGTTGCCTATAAATTTTGGATTCACAGTTGAGTCTATCAAGGAGCTTGGGGGTGTGTCATGTGAGGCTTGCTCTCAAGATTAATATCTTGAAAATGGAGTAGGCTTTTCACATGGGATATAGGAAGGGGACAAGGTTTTTAATTTGTATTTGATGAGTTGGAAGGGTAAGGAACATGGAACATGGGATGAGCATTAGGTTGTTGAGAATGAACGATTTGAGAAGGTGATGTAGGAAAACCTAGACTTGGTGCGCTTTTCAACAAAATGTTTTTTGTGTGGGACGGAACCACCACATCCAAGCTTGGATGCCATAAATTAGTAGATTACATAGTGATGATCCATCTTAGCACATATATGTAGATGTTATTTTATTCAACATTTCTAAAGGGCTTGTGGAGTTGCTCACGGCCATGATTGATTTGAACAAGTAAAACCTCCTCATTTTGATTGATTATTGAAACCATGGTGCTTTTTTTCTTGTTTCCAAAGTCTGATTTTTTGAATTCATGTGTAGGGGTGTTGAGTTTGATCATGTCAAACCAAGCTTGGTGCATGAGTTCTTTCAAATTCAAGGGATTGGAATCATACTCTTGAAGCAATTCAAGGATGTTTTGCCAACAAACATCTATAAGAAATGTGAAAACAAATCAAGGAAGACTTGGCATTCCCTAACATCGAAGGCCTTTTTTTATTCTATGTACAAGGTAATTGTCTTTCCACTTATAACATAGTACCATCTTTGTCACGTTTTATTTCTTGGCATGATCTTATTAAGACTTCTTGCATTCATTGTTTGCTTGTAAAAGGAGCTGGCAACCACTATAGATATGACAGTCAAATTTATTGTGGAGACATTCCCTGAGGAGGTGACGGATTTATTGCAAAGATGTAAAAATTGATAGAAAAGGCAATGGAACATGTGAAAAAGGAACATTACTCAACATTCTGCAAACATCTCCATGTTTGTGATCTGAGTCTTGAAACTAAATTTTTGTAGGAAATTCAAGCCCACTATGACAACATCCTAGAGCCTAAAATGTTCATTAAGAAACTTTAGATGCTCATGTATTTTTCCATGAGTGAGGAGAAGAAAGTTTCTTGGTTAAGGCAATGGAATGAATTTGGAATTTTAAGGGAAGCCAAAAACTTCCCAAAATTGGGTTTCTCGAATGTTCAATTTGACAAATGGTTGCACAAGGCAACATTTTGGTACTAGGTAAGAATTCAAACTTCCTTGAATGGCTTTCCATTTTCAGTATGTTTTCCATTTTTTGCATGTTCTTATTACTTCTGGTTTTTGTAGCTTGAAGTTAAGGCACTTGAACTGTACATTGCCACAATTTATGACCCCAAGCTCATGGTGAGAGAAGTCCACGACTTAATGACATTAGAGGAATATATTCGCCACTAGAAACTTGAGGTTTGGGAGACTTGATTTCTCCAAAAGTTCAAGCTTTGATGGTATTCATCATAGTAAAACATGGGAGCAACAATCTAAAGGAAAGGAGGCTTTGACAGATTTTTTTATAAGTGCAAATTTGAACCCTCTTATCTATATTTAATCTATTTCTTTTACTTCTCTTGCATTGCGCTATCATTCATTGAATCTTGAAGATGATGAGATTTTTCATATGATGTTTTCCTCAAGTTATTTTACCATGTTCTGTTCCCCGAGGTTGCAATTGATGAGCACCCCCATTTGCTTCAAATTTGGCAAGATCAAAAAGTAAATAACAACATGTATAGCAAGGACCTTTTCAAGGATTGGTCGCCATACCACCTTTAAGATTGCAACTAGTACATTGAATGCCCCTAAGATTGTACCTTGTCATCTAAAGTTACATTAAGATAAAACCATGAACTTGACTTCCAAGAGAATCTTGCAAGCTTTAGGGGTTCAGATGTTCAAGCAAGTAAGAAGTCTACTACAAAGGGGAATGGGAAAAAGATAATTTTTCAAGAAATCATGGAACTTCCAAAAGACATGACCATGGTCGATTATGAGGTCACAACCTTGAAGAGGGATTTCAATGACATGCTTAAAGGAACTAACATGAGATGTTCTGGTAGACGCCTTGACTTGTCACTAAAAAACGTTGACCAACCTCATCTCATTTTAATTTCTCTTTCTCATGGAAAACTTTAGGTTTTGATTTGTTAAGAGGTTGTTGACCACTATCATCTTGGTGAAATTTGTCCATGGTTTGAAGAAAAAAACCATTAGGATTCCATGAAAAGGTGATGCATCTCTCACGGTCTTCTCTAGTGTTTTTGCTGATGAGAATTGGAAAGTGGCCTCCCAAGCATGCCATTTTCATCAACTACCTTTGTCAATTGAACTCAATACCTTTGTTAATGAGGTTTTTTTATTCCCATTAAGGTTAATTCACCTTAGGATTGTTTTTAGCAATGGGTTCTTAAAGCAACAATAGGTACATACAACACACAAAATAAAACTTAAACTACTACAAATCCTAAACTAACATCTACACAAATTACTCAAACTTGAAGGAAATAAGTTAAAAGAAAAATGATCCATATTTCCATAATTCAAAAGTGGAAACACATAATCATGAATGAGATCCAAAAGTCCCTCAACAAGTTTGTCCTCCTAGTCCTATACTAGCCAATTCAAAATACAACAATCATAATTGACCATTATACATAGTCATTAGCCAATACTTCAATTAACATTCTAAAATCTCAAAAATACACCCTACTTAACTACTTGTCCAACTATCAATTTTATCAAATACCGGTTCTATAAAATACCTATTGCTTAACATGTCAACCTATCTTCTTAACCCAATCATTACCTACTAGGTTTTATAATTGGTTAAATTAATATTACATGTTAGTTTTAATAACAAGTTATGACACTTGTTAGGTCTAATAGCATGCTTATATTATCAACCTATTAAATCACCTATTACCAAATATGGGTAACATTATCCCCCTTTGAAATCTACATTTTGTCCTCGAAGTGTTAACTCAAAGGTCTAGGTTAGATTAAAGCTTTTTGTAACCGAATGATTGATGACTTTTTCGACAAGTTCAACATTTGTTGCCTCCACAAGTTCAACTTGATTCAAGATTTGAAGATTGGTTGGCGTTGTAGTCTTCTATTGATCAAATGTGTCTTCAAAGGCCACTATGGGTGTTGTGTATACCTTCGAGGTATGCAGGGTATTTGATATCAAAGTAACCTTTTGACCTATACCTATCTAGTGTGGGGTCAGAAGTACACTAGTAGATAAAAATTCCAAAGACTCTAATCTATTATCTAATATAATATATGAAAAATTAACAAGTTCATCTTATTTCTAGTCAAATATCTCACTACCTTCCACAGCTTGATTGACAACATTGGTTATTAGAACAAGTATAATAAAAATATGAACATGTAAGCGTATGATTTTTAAACTTCTTCCACCTTTTAATGGACTAATTAAGTTAATAACAAGTTATACCACAAATGGTGTTGCCAAACCTTTGTTATTAATTCAAACTTGGGGTTTCGTATTTGAAATTAAAAAAAGTAATTTGGTAAGCTTGTAGCTCAAGTTAATAACTATGTTCATCAGAGCAAACCAACTCCATATTGTCATGAATTTACTCCTCTATGAACTCTTGAACAATTTGCCACCACTCCTTCCAGTTGGGATTTCTATTTCTTAAGGCTTGGTTCTACACTTTGAATAAGGTATTGTCCAACAATAACTTTTCAAACTCCTTCAACTTGTTCATTCTAAAAAGTACAATGCAGCTAAGTTTGTTCAATTGTACCTTGGTTGTCTCATATTGACCCTTCCAATTTTGGATTTGAGCAATAAAACTTTGCTTCTCCCTATCAAATTATATGTGGGCAACTACCTGTTACTCCTTAAGATTTTGACAAGTATGTTCCAAACTGGTTATGATACCATGTTGTTCCAAATTAGACTCCATTTTGGCATAATCTTTCATCATCCACTCCAAATCAGCTTGGAGACAAGTCAAATCATTATGGGTCTTCCAATTGAGCTAGTTGAGCTCAACATACTCTTGCTGTAGGTTTTTTGTTTTCTTAGCATCCTATTTTGTGACGCACCCCCAAGTTCCTTGATGGACTTAACTGTGAGTCTAAAGGTGAAGACAACGGAATGAAGAGTTAGGGCGCGTTCCCTGACTTACAACACTTTGGGGGTAGAGGGGCATGCTAGAGCTTTAGGATGGGGACTAGGAAGATTGACAAGCAACTCAATTACTTACATGGACATGCACAAACCAAACCACAAGTTGGTTAGTGCATAACTGAAGCACTTTGGTGCACAGACAAACCACGAGCAAACATAGACTCACAAGACTCACCACGACCCAGACTCGGGGAAAACCACCACTTCCCCATGGTAGTATACTCTATGCCTGGCCACGAGACTAGCACCCAAATGTCATTTTGTCCCGGGACTCCCAAGTGGGAGTCTTGAAATTCCCAAAATTGGGACTCCCGCAACTTTGAGGGCCCATAACTTTGCGTGTAGACCTCCGATTGAAACGAGGTCTAAAGCAAAGTTGTAGCCATTATTGAGAGATTTTCAATGGTATGTCGCACGCCACCTTCACACGAGGAAATTGGGGCGATCCCCAACTTTTAATGGTCAGGAGTAAAATTGACAATTTGACTCCCGACCCTTCTTTTGGCCATAACTTGTGTTTTAAATGTCCAAATGGGTCATACGAGCCCATTTAAAACATATAAGTTCCAAGAGCTTTCCAATGGTATAAGCAAATCTTCAATCCAATGAGTTTTGACCCCTGAAATTGCTCTTTGAAGGTTTGAGAGTCCATCGAAACTCCAACTCCCAAAATGGGAGCTCGCTTGGGAATGTGAGGGTTCATTCCCTCGCACTCTCCTACACTCCCGAGAACATGAGATGTGACTCTTGGGCTTCCCTCTTGGCCCTTCCCCTTCCAAGCCCTTCCTTTGGTCATGAGCCCAAAGCTAGGGTTGTGACATTGTGCCTCATTCAACTTATTGGACATGTTCTAGTTTTCATGTTGGACCCTATTCAATTGTCCCTTGACTATGACCAATTCTTTTTCACAATTCTTCATATTTTTTTACATCATTTCTAACTTTATGCTATAGGTTTATAAGCGGTTATGGGTTTTAGATAGATTTTCTTTGATTTGTTTAAACTCAATTCTAAGGTTTGATTCTTATTGCAATGTTCCTACCCAAGTTGTGGCATTTTGAGCAACTTGCTTAAAAAACATGTTAATTTGTCTTAGGGTTTCTATGGAATGACTAAAAATTGGGATAAGTTGAAAATTTTAAAACTCTAAGTTTTTTATTTGTACAAGTTCAACTACAAGTTGAACAAGTTGGAATGATTATGTAGTTGCAACTATAGGTTCTATAATTGAGACTACAAGTTTAACATATATAATAGGTTCAATTTGAATGTTGTTAATTACCTAGTCTAGGTTGGGTTCAAGTTCTTCTTCAATGTTACCTTGCATGGTTGTTGCATCAAGCTTTTTCCCTCCCTTCACTCTAATCTCATTTAAACAAATTTTCTCCTCATCCTCTTCTAAATCATTAACTAATGATCCAAAAGTAGTCTTGGACTTCTTTTTTTATGGTGAGGTAGCATGTACAGGGCTTAACTTGTCCTTTGGTGTAGGCAGTTTTATACACATTTTCAATCAATGGGACTGATGTGTGGGTAAAGGTGATGTTATAGTTGAACATGTTAATATTCTCTCTTTCAAGAATTGTTTCTTAGTAACAAGTTTAAGTGAAACTTGTCGTTGTTGTGCAACATGGTACTTTTGGTGATACATGTTCTTTTGGAGTTATTGTTTTTGGTGAAGACATTTCAGATAAAGGGAACCATTTCCTAAATAAAATGTCTAAGGTAGGCCCTAAATAGCAATTATCTACTTTAGTTTTGTTAGAAATTGAGTTCACTATTGCCTTTTTTTATGTTCAGTCCAATGAATTAGTTTAACCAATAATCGGGTTAACACTATAGAACATTATTTAATAGGTTGCCCCACATTGGCTAGGTCAAAAGTAATGGCAATTCGATTGTTGAAATAAGTTAACTTTTCCTTCTAATATATAATTTATAGAATAACTACAAATCTTGATGAAATTATTCTTTCATGCGCACTACACTCCATTGTTCATTCTCAACAAAACCATTTAATTCTATTTAAGGTGGTTTTGGCTTCTTCAAAAGTTGCAATAGTAGCATTTACTACTCCTTCTTTGGAAATTACAAGTTGTTCATCAATAAGTACCTAATCAATGAAATATTTCTTACCACATACTTGCCCTAGAAATTTTCCATCTTTCATTGCTTCCCAGGTTTGTAGGAAAGGTCTTCTCTTGGCATTGTCCACTACAAGTTGGATAGGCTCTCCAAACCAACTTGTTTAGCCCATTTGAGTTTGTTGGAGTCCATCTTCGTCCATTGCAACATCTTATAGTTCTCCTTTGCTTTAAACACTAATTTCTTCTTAACAAGTTTTTCAACCTATTCTTCTACATGCGCTTTGCTTTTTCACTTCATCATAGTTTTTATTCTTGATCTTGGGCATTGAAGAATAATATTGGAAATAGGTCCCTTTTCAAAAAGTTCTTTGAGAAATGCTTCTCCATTGGTCTTGATTCAAGAACTGGTTGTAACTATTAATGGACAACATGTTGAGGTCCAATGTCGCAACCCTAGCCTTGGGTTTGTAACCAAGGCAAGAGCTTGCAAGGTTGCAAGCTAAGAGGGAAGCCCAGGAGTGAATGAAAATGTGACGGAATGAACCTTCACACTCCCAAAGGAGCTTCCCCTTTGGGAGTTGGAGTCCCGATGGACTCCTGAATATTTAAAGAGTGATTGTAGGGGTCAAAACCTAATGGATTGAAGAGTTATTTATACCATTAGAAATCTCTTGAAACGTAGATGTTAAAATCATCTTGCATGACCCATTTGGACATTTAAACCACAAGTTATGGCCAAAAGAAGGGCCGGGAGTCAAATTGCCAATTTGACTCCCGACCATTAAAAGTCAAGAATCGACCTGATTTCCTTGCGTGTAGGTGGCGTGCAGCATACTGTTGAAAAGATCTTGATGAGGGCTACAACTTTTCTTTAGACCTCATCTCCATCAAAGGTCTGCACGCAAAGTTATGGGGCCCCAAAGTCGTGGGAGTTCAAACTTTGGTAATTTCGGCATTCCCATTTGGGAGTCCTAGGACAAAATGCCATTCGGATGTGGCTTTGTGGAGAGGCACAAAATATACTATAAGGGGGAAGGTGGTGGCTTCCCCCAAGTCCTGGCCGTGGTGAGTCCTGTGAGTCCGAGTTTGCCCGTGGTGAGTCTTGTGAGTTCGAGTTTGCCCGTGGTGAGTCTTGTGAGTCCGAGTTTGTCCGTGGTGAATCCTGTGAGTCCGAGTTTGCTTGTGGTGAGTCCTGTGAGTCTGAGTTTGCTTGTGGTGAATCATGTGAGTCCGAGTTTGCCTGTGGTGAATCCTGTGAATTTGAGTTTGCCCGTGGTGAGTCATGTGAGTCCAAGTTTACCCGTGGTGAGTCTTATGAGTCCAAGTTTGCCCGTGGTGAAACCTGTGAATCTGAATTTGCCCGTGGTGAGTCCTAGCACCAAAAGTGCTCCAACTATGCATTAACCACCTTGTGTTTAGTTTTGTGCAGGTCTCTGTGAGTAGTTGATGCTTGTCACTCTTCCTAGTCCCATCTCGGAGTTCTAGCATGCCATCTTTGAATCTATCAAGGAGCTTGGGAGCGTGTCATCCAACCTCCATTTCTTCCCCTAAATTTGAAATAACAATAACTTGTGGTACTAGTTTTGTTATCGAAGTAATGGGTTTCCTTTAAAAGCTCAATGCTACTTTTAATTCCTCTTCCAACTCCCTACTTATCTATTTTTGCTCAATTTTTTTTTATTTCTTTTGTTGTAGGTGTGCATGAAGCAACCGGTTCTACATAAAACACTTTAATCAATTGAACATGTTTCGCTTTCTTTTTCTCAATTTGTTCCATGTTAAAAGCTTTATCTTTTATTTCAACCTCCTCTCTTGCTTCTTGTCATAGCCTCTTTAAAACACTCTCACTCATGGCCCCTGTTAATATGGAGAAGAAAATGAAGAAATAAAATGAAGAATGAAATGATTCTTTATACTGTTTCATGCAAAAATGACTCTATGGTGAATGGACATAACCTTTAGGGTTAGAGACTCCTAAAATGTAGACATCAATAAATGCCTTTCCAAACACATTGTTTACATTATTACTCACCGCTACATTATTGTCCTAAATAGGGAGATTATGATAATGATGAACAAGCACATATGTTGTTTTAATGTTGCCAATTGTCAAATGGTTATTAATTGGTTCAAATCCTACATGTTGAAAATCTTCATGTTCACCTAGTAGTGGTATAAGTTCTTTGGTTTGAATAGGTTCATTAGTGACTAGGTCACCAAGTTTAACCAATATATGTTGCAAGGTTTTGTCTTCAATGAACTTATATGGCTTCAACTTGTTGATGTTGACAAGCACTAGGTTAAGATCAAACTTATCAATGGTGATAAGTAAAACAATATTATTAAATAAACAATATTGTATCCAATATGGTCCAAACCATTATATCTGAAATTTAAAAGCATGTTTGGAAACAACCCGTGGAAACCATAATACATAATCTCTAAATTGAAACTTGGTTTCAATGAACTAGTTGTATGACCACAATGATCTATTCCACTTGTTAAAAGCAATAAATCTTGTGTAATCAACTTGTTTTCTTGTAGTTTCTTTAATTGAGATAGTTGACTAGTTAAAATTCTAACATTTTGTTGATATTTGTTGTCACTAGGTATAAATGGTAATAAATATTCTATAGGTAATAATAGATGTAGCCCATATACCAGCTGAAAGGGGGTGTGATTGGTTCCTACTTTGTAAGCGATTCGATATGAAAATAAGACTGTGGAAAGGTGTTAATCCCAATCATTTCTATTTTCATTAACCAATTTGGTTAGCAAGGTTCCAAAAACCTTATTTGTAGACTTAGCTTACCCATTTCCTTGTGGATAATAGATAGTATAACTAATATGTTTAAGAATGAAATGGTGAATAAGGTATCTGATCACATCATTGATAAAATAGGTATCTTGATCGGTCACAATGGTTAATGGACATCCAAATTTTGTGAGAATGCGTTGGTATAGAAACTTAATGGTTATTACAACAATGTTAGTATGGAATGTTCGAGCTTCCACCCACTTTGTTGCATAATCACTGGCTACTAAAATGTATTAGTTTCCTGACAATATGCTTATAGGTTTATCCAATACCCATTTTTGGTTCTTCATGTAATGTAATAACCAATTTGGTCAAATTTTGGGTCAATAGGTTACATGTTCTTTGGCATTGGTCACATGTTCAACAATATTTAAAAACGTCTTGATTCATTATTAGTCACCAATAACTAACATTCAAGATCTTTCACATAATGATATGAAAAGATAAATGCCCTTTTGCAACTCCTCCATGTAATTCTTGCAAAACTATGGATACCGATTTTAGTTATAGAATTCGACAAAACTTATTATCTTGTCCAAATCTATATAACAATCCTTCTTGAAGCACAAATGGTTTAGCCCTTTGGGCTAAATATTACTTTTGGGATGTTGTAAGTCTTTATGGCATCACTCCCTTTAATAGGTATTCATACACACTCTATAACCACTAAAGTTGTAAAGTAAACATGTGAACATCACATGTTTGATTAGGTACTTTGACAGGTTCAATGTGGTTGGGTAATCTATTCAATGCATCTGCCATTAGATGGGATTTACAAGGTTTGTAAATAATTTTGATGTCATACTCCAAAAATAATAGAAGCCATCTAACTAACTTGCCATAAATTTGTGGCTTGTTAAGTAAATATACTAAAGCCATGTGATCCACAAAGAATGTAAACTTGTTGCCTAACAAGTAATGCTTTAAACTTTTGTAAGGCATAAACCATAGTTAAAGCCTCTCTTTATATAATAGTATAATTTCTCTTAGCAAAATTAAGTAGTCTTAATGAATACATAACATGTTGATCTATTTTACCTATTGGGTTTTGGCCAATTTTGCCCCTACTATTAATTGAGATGCATCAGTGTGAACATGAAATTCTAGTTTTTAATTAAAATTAATAAGTACCAGTGGGTGCCTATGACCTTCGACCACTGTGAAGTCCCCCCGGTTTCTTTAAACTTGGTTCATGTTTTAGTTTTTTTTTAGAAACTTTTAATTTTTTAATTTTTTAATTTTTATGTGTTTTCTATTTTTATTATTATTTTGTATAATAAAAATAAAATGTTTCTTTTTCACTTTTATATATATATTTTTATTTGGATGCAAGTTTGAAGTTTGGAGAAAGAAGACACACCTCATTCTTTTTCAAGTAGGGTTTTTCTTCAATATTTATAAGTTTTATTTTTTCTTATTTTTTACT
>Ga0116228_10005529_pt1 | contig 11265 bp, 5 predicted proteins | sample S1TSphfallax_2_FD_89694 | JGI IMG/M metagenome (GOLD analysis project Ga0116228, IMG submission 89694) | Host-associated microbial communities from peat moss isolated from Minnesota, USA - S1T2_Fc - Sphagnum fallax MG | ecosystem: Host-associated > Plants > Peat moss > Unclassified | place: USA... | reverse complement strand
TTGTTTTTAGACAATGCCTTGTTTAAGGTACATAAATAAACATTAATGGATAAAACCCAAAATGGAAGGAATGGTGGCAAATGGTATAGGAAATTACAAAAGAACATATCCAAGACAATTTGGAGATAATTCATGGAAATTAAAATGTTTATTTGAATGAATTAGTTGCATATTGATTACAATTTGATGGCTATACATACAACTAGCTTATTGGAAAATGATTAAGGTATTTGATATTATTTCGTAAAAGTTTTCACTTGTGCAGGCATCAATTGTAGTTACAAGTTTTCGGAATGAACATGTTGTCACTATCACTAAGGAACCAAAGCAAATTAGAGGAGGAGTAGAGTTGGCCATTATTTCTTGTACTTTGTATTTGCCCATAGAATATGTGAAAGTCCTATTGTAACTATTAGTACTCAAGTAGAAGGACTAGAAAAACCTATTATTCCCAACCCATACAATTGATGATACTAGAAATTGGGGTAGGTGCAGAGGTAACTTTGATTACCACATGCCTATGAGGTTTTCAGGTCTCCAAATACGGTACTAAAGGACACATGTTGTTGAGACACCAAGATCTAAACATGTTTTTTTAGCTAAACTTGTTGATACCATAGGTGAATAACCGATTGATGATTTGATTACAAGAGTTAGATAGATAGTTTTAGGTGATTGATTTTGAAGAAGAAATTTGGTTTTCAAGGGGGGTAATGGTAACCCAATTTTCAAATATATATACTAACCAATTATTACCAACATTAGGGAAAAAACCCATTTTCTAACCAACCAATTTTCGATTGCATGTCGAGTTCAACTTGCCTTCGACTACATAATTATATTTATTTCAACAAATTCCATGTGGTCCATGTCACACCTCAATTTAGTCAACTTTTTAATTAGGTTGGTAAGTGTACAGCGTTGACCATTGTTGCCAATTGACCATTAAATTTTATATTTAATTAATAAATTCATAATCAAACTATGATGCAAAGATCCACTTTCAAAATTTGTTAAACTCTATGATGTTGATCGTTTCACTGTCTTGGTTAACCTTGTTTATGGATGAATGAATGTTGAAAATTTTGATGGATGAAATAATGTTTATGTTTTTCACTATAATTCAACTTTGATTTTATTTTAGGTTCAACTTAATTGCAATTTTTTTACAACTTTGTTGTGACTTATTTCCAACTTTGGTAATTTCAAAACCCTTTAATCTTGAAGTCAATAACTTTCATTACATTACACCTTACCACTAAAAACCCTAAATTTGTTGGAATTTTTTTTGTTTCACAGTGTCCAAATGTGATAGAACATTAGAAGTGGGAAAACACAAACAATTTTGTCTAAAGTCATTAGTGATGGTATTGGAGTGGTTAAAAAATGTGGAACATTAAGTTGACATTTCCTTGCTTATTAAAACAAATGTCTACATGTTGATTGTTTCACTGCCTTGTTTTTCAAGGCTAAGTTGCATTAATTCATTGAATAATAATGGCTCATCCCTAGAGAGGAATATTGCACCAACATTATTTGGAATGTTGGTGCATTTGGCATTGCCCCTCATGCATCCAACACACTTCCATACTCATTTGTGCTAATGTACTCCCCATAGGTGTCTAGGAACACACACTTGCTCCCTGGCTCTTTATGTAATATAAACTTCCACCATGGGTTGGAAGAATCATCGGAAAAGAAAACTTGTTGGACCTATAATGGGAAGACAAATGGTTCATTGCCATTCACCAACATATGTCGAAAGTTGGCCATTAAAAACTCGGCCTCATCTCATTTATAAGTTGGATTACCCCAAATATATAATTATGGTTAATAACTAATAAATATCAATTAATTAATAGTTAACTATTCAAAATAATTAAATATTCATGAATTAAATTATTTAGTAAATAATAATGATGTATTAAAATCGATTTAGTATCTACAAGTTAATTTATAATGTTAAAATTACAATAATCTATAATTTATATTCAGGAATTACCAACTATTTAATCATTTATTTTGTTAGATAATCAATTCAAAACCTAATTATTTTTTAATTTAATTACTTTATCACTAAAAAATTTAAAGTAAAAAATAGTTATGTCTTAAAACTTTAGATAATTAGATAATATTTTATTTTATAAGTAATAGCCAAATAATTAAATACATAAAAAATTCTCATTTATTATTTTTATTTTTATTTTTGAAATACTAGGTACTTGCACACATGGCATGCACTAAAGGTTTAAGCATGTGATCTATTTAGGTTAAGTTGAAGTGCCTCATGGCTTAGCCATAAATGTATTTTGGGTGTCACATTAAACATGTAATTAAACATAGATGTTAGCCCTATTTTATGCAAGCTTAGGCACCATGTATGCTAAATTAATTAATAATGCTAATATTCATTTAAATTATGATCATATTATATTATTACTAATTATAAAAGTAATAAAAATATAACTAGTCTAGTTTATAATTAGTTACAATTTAACATTTGAAAATAATAATGTTATTAGATTAATGTATGTATTTGTCCCAATCTTTATGGTTAATGCAATCTTTCAATAGTTAATATTATTAACGATATTTTTTTATTAATTTCATAATAATAATAATTTTTAACCATGAAGATTATTCCCTATTAGTTAATAGTATATACAATAATTATAGGTAGTTGTTGTTTTAGTCTAGTTAATAATTGGACATTAAATACCTGGAATCATCCAACATTAAACACAAGCCTAAAAACCATTGCAAATTTTAATATTTTCTTCATTCTTTAACCAAATCAATAATGATCTTTATATCATTAGAAATGCAAATTGAATAATTGCAAATTTTCTCTAAACACCAAAAGCAAAAGAGCAAGGAATAAAACATGAAGAGGAGGAACATGAGATTTGTGATATTTTGTTTCAATTTTTTTGAAGAACAAACTTTAACCTTCTTTATTTTCAACCCCATATCTTTTTCATTTTTAGTCCATTTTAAGTGATTTAAAAACCTATGACTAGCAGTAAACAAGACCTTTTTGTCCTCCAAATGCAACAAAGTAACAACAAAAAAATAATCTCAACATTCGAAATTGTGATATTTTGTTTCAAATGTTTTGAATTTTTTTTGCAAATAGACCTATGGTGCATTGTAGCTGCATTTTAATTGATATTAGATAATTAATTAAGCTCAAATGGTTAACCCTAGTTTAAGAAAGCCTAAGCACCATGTAATAAAAATTGTAGTTGCAGTTTAATTGATATTTTGTTTCAAATGTTTTGAAGAAAAAACTTTAAACCCTCTCTAATTTCAAACCCCATATCTTTCTCATTTTTAATCTCTTTTGAGTGATCTAAAAACCTATGGGTGTATCAACTAGATATTTATAAAACTTCTTTCAAGTCCAAATGCAACAAAACAATGACAAAAGAACTTAATCTCAAAATCCAAAATTACAACTTTATTTAAATTAGGGTAAATAAACCTACGACCATACACTTCAAATTTCGAAGGAAGTTGACTTTTTACACAATTTTCGTTTTTTGGTTGTTAAAATTAAATTTGTATCCTTCCATTTAACACTTCTAATGCTACAAAAATTACTCAATTTGGTCAAAGAAAGAAGAGGATATGGGTTGTTTTGTCTAAGGGGGTTTCATATTTGGTGATAAATTTGTTAAAATAGTTTCAAATTTTATTCATTGTTTAGTTGCATTTTGATTTCAAAGAAGTATTGTAGATTGCTAGTTGGCACACCCATAGTTTTTAAATTATTCAAAACAAACTTTAAATGAAAAAGATATAGGGTTTCAAACTATAGAGGTTTTAACTTTTTTTTGCAAAACATTTCAAACAAAATATCACAATTTTGGATTTTGAGATTAAACTATTTTTTCAATGATTTTCTTCATTTGAAGTTGAAAGAGATATTGTAGATTTTTAGTTCGTGCACCCATAGTTTTTTAAATCAATCAAAATGAACTTACAATGAAAAAGATACAAGGTTTCAAACTATAAAGGTTTTAAGTTTTTTTACAAAACATCACAGTTTATAATTTGGGATTAAACTATTTTCTCACTACTTTGTTTCACTTGAAGACCAAAGAGATATTGTAAATTGCTAGTTGGCACACCCATAGTTTCTTAGATCACTCAAAATGGACTTAAAATGAAAAAGATATGGGGTTTTAAATTAGAGAGGTTTAAAGTTTTTTTTTCAAAACATTTCAAACAAAATATCACAGTTTCAAATGTTGAGATTAAACTATTTTCTCACTGTTTTTTTGCATTTGGAATTTAAAGGTATATTGTAAAACAATAGTTTGCACACCTATAGCTTTTTAGATGATTCAAAATAGACTTTAAATGAAAAAGATGTGGGGTTTCAAACTATAGAAGGTTTTTAAAAAATTCTTCAAAACATTTGAGACAAAATGTCAATTAGAGTGCAACTATAATTTTCATTCCATATTGTTTGTCAGAGCTTCCAAGTTTGTAAACTACATAATGAAGTTGGTGCACTAAGTGTTTTCAAAAGGTGAAGTTGGCACCTAAAACAAAATATTAATAAAGGTTTGACCTTAAAAGCCATGTGGTGGAAAAAAGGATTATCTAAAGCCTATCTACCCTAACCCTAAGTAGCATTATGGTCTACTTATTTACCTAGGCCTACATACCTACCTAGGTTTAAGTTAAGGAGGTTTATATAAATAGGTAGGCCTAATAGGTAAATACTTATCTATTTATTTTTAGGGGGAATTACATACCTAAACCTAAGCCTACACATAATTTTAGGTAGGGACACATGTCCACAAACTATTGTTTAGATTCCTTACCTAAACATAACTCTATGTAGGCCATGTGGCAGCAAACTATTGGTTAAACTCTTTGATTGGTCTAATTGTAAGATAGTTGAAATTACAATTTGATGACCTAGTTAGAATGTAATTAAAATTTCAACTCATTTTTTTTATGATGTCATGGCTTGTTAACGAATGAACTTCATCCAATGGGAGGTTACCCCAAATGACAATTCATGAAGTTGGAAAAATAGTTGAAAGCTCAATTTTGAGATCTAGACAAAAGTGGATGAGCTTCATCCAATAGTAAAAAATGTTCTATCAATTAAAATGGTCTCTTGCTTTCAACTAAAATCTTGTCACTTCAACGTTGGTTGAAAAATCGACATGTGTAGGTAGGCATCAATTTGTGTTGTGTGTTTGATTCAACATTATCAACTATTTTAGGAGGCAATTGAAAACGTCATTTTAAATTGAAAAAAACATTTTACAATTCAAAATGTAGTTGAAACCATAGTTGAAAACCTCAGTTTTTCTCCTAGTGCAACTAGTAAGTGATGAAGCAATATGATTTTGAGACACAATTCAATCATTATTTGGTAACAAGACTTTAGGTGAACCAATCTATTGAAATAACCATAATAGGTGTTAGGGTAACTAGTGGGTTAAGTAAACTAGTAACTGGAGTTTATTACAATAATTAGTTGTTGACAATAACAAGTTGGTTTTAAATTGTGACCAATAGTTGTAGGAGTTTAAATTTAAAGTTTTACCAGCTAATGACTATTTGATTTAAAACAATATTATATTTGGTATAAATAGAAGGATTGAAGGATAAAAAAAAATCTTTTTGAAACTTCTTGTAGACTTTTGAACCTTTGCAACTTCTTTCTTCTTTTATTTTTGAAGATTACTTCTAGCTAATATTTTTGGTTTATGAACAAGTTCACTTAGAACTTTGACATTTTATTTTTTCAACTTGCTATGAAAGATTAAATTCAATTTTTCTTTTTCATTTAGGAGAAACATTTATATCTGATTCCACAAACTATTTATCTAAAGCAGGTTGTTGATATCATTTAAACCATAATTAGAAAACTTAGAAAATAAAAAATCCCAAATTTAAGAAGAATAGAAAAAACCTTGACAACTTGCAAGAGAGAAAGTAAAGGGGGATGCTCCGCAACATCTTCCATTCCAATTTCATTCACAAAAAGTTTCAACTATAAGTTAATTTTACATACATATGTACTAATCTCATGGTTTGTGGAAAGGATGGTCTTGTTTTCCCTACCTATAAACTTTTCTCCAATTAATAATAATGTAGGGCAAGTCCCCAAGTCCCCACCCAAAGAAAGTTGGTGAACTAAACAAATCATTTTTAAAAAAATCATTAGATAATGATGATGGCATGTCCAACCTCACCTATTCATTCATTTGTTCTTGCCATTTGGTTTTGGGTCCACCACCCCATTAGTAGAGTAATCTAGTCCAACTAGTTATGATCCAAAAGAACTTGGTTTTTGTGATATATACACAAGTGATGAAAATGAGAGGGAAAAAGGAAAGTGGGAAGAAGGGGACTAGAGAGATATATAAAATATTCCTAGAACAAGGGAGCTTAAAGGGAGAATTTAGAAACCCCTTGTTGTGATGGATCATTGGACAAACCAATGAAATTTTAGCTCATAACTTTTTTGGAAGCTTTTTCACACCTTACCCTAGGGGTTGGTAGCAAGGATAAGACTACATTCTCTACCATTGTAGATGTTTGAGAATTATTATTTATTTATTTAGTTTATTTGTTTATTTATAATGTATAAATCATAAGGTATAATTATATTTAGTTATAAAATCTTTGAATTGACACTATATATATAACCTTGGGTTAATCCATACCTTTTTCTTGGCCACAAGGTTATAATGTGTGTATTTTTTTCCCTTTAAGGATGAAGGAACAACAAACAATCGTGAAAAGGAAAGATATTGATGCACATAGGAAGGATTGTCCAAGCATACAATTCCTAGCTAAAGTTTGAAGTTCAAATCTACAACTCACCATAATCCATACTTGGCAACTTTTATTAGAATTACTTTTTAATCAAAATTTCTCAACCAACTTTTGATATCCTTGTGAACATTGTGTTTGTGCAATCATCAGCTTAATTATGACCATCTTTGAGGAATTAGGTAAACCCAAGGTTGTGCCATGGTAAAACCCTAGGCCCATTTCTTAAATAGTTGTTTGTAAACATTATACACATTCATATTGGGCAATTCTTTGAATTTTAAAAGAAATCCAGTCCAAGTTCTTAAAATATTTTAAAAGTTAGGAATCATTGGTTCTCGTTTTTTGAAAAAAAATCAGAATCAAAGAACCATTCATTCTAGTTACTATTTCAAAAGCTTTAAAGAACAAATGATTTTCATGAAAGAGTTGACAAAAAAAAATGACTGAACTTTGGAAAGACTTTTGACTTTTAAAAATTTCAATAACCATGGTTATTGTATCAAAATTGGTTATTTGAAAATATTGAGAACCAATGAATAAGTGGGTATATACCCATTTGGTAACCACTGGGTATCTATCTTTCATTCTGAAAACTATTGAAGCTTGATACAGACCTCTTCCCAAGACTGTCTCTAAATCTAAATTTGACATTTTTCAGGTTAAATATAAATAATGAAAGGCCTCATTCAAAAAGGTTAAAGTACCATTGTGGGTTTACTTGAAGGGCCAATGTTTGATCTTCTAACAACCCACATTTCATTATTGGATGCTTGTTGTGCCATGATGTTGTTGTCCTAGTCTACCTTGCACATATTGCACCCTTCTGTTCACCATAATAGTGATTTAGCTTTGAAGAGTGCATCATTGAATTTGGATATACATTTTTGCAAGCATACACACCAATCTATTAAGGAAGGTAGTTTGTTTGTCACCCTTGGATCTTCCAAACTATGAGAAGTAGTTTCATAATTTTTTAAGTTTAAACCTTAAATGCATGAATAATTGAATAATGATCATCTTACAATTGAATTTTAAAAAATTAATTTAAAAAAAGAAGAAGATTGAGGTGCGTTATCAAGATCATGCTTAAGATTGAACAACTTTGAAGCATTGAAAATTGGCAAGTCAAGACATCATTTGTTAAAAGTATTTACAACTAACTTCACATATTTTTCATTCATTGCTTTCATCTTTCTCCAATGAATAAAACAAGTTAGATGTGTATGTGTGGTGCATGTAATGCATCATATTATAATTTTTTTTTTGCCATTTTGAAAACCCTTAACAAAAGAACTAGTTATGAAAAGGTGAAGGTATTTGGCACCATGTGTAAAGTTATTGAAATTTTAAAGATTATTCCTCGACACAAAAATGGTTGCCTCCAAGGAGAAACCAATGGCAAAAATGTCAACCATGTCCTTATGAAATAGTTGATTGAGTTTGTTCAACTCGATCAACAAATGTTCCATTAGATGAAACATAAATCTACCTTGATAATATAACAAACGGTCATCAAGTTGGGTATTTCAAAGCCAATCCTTATGCATAACGTACACGTGTTATCAACAAAATAACTAGGGAAATTGATAACCAAGTTTATCATTTAAATAATAATGTAATAATATATTTGGGTTTTAGAAAAAATGAAAATCAAGTTATTTGATCCCCTATGTCAAACCAAAAACATTTTCATGCCTATGAAAACTTCCTCCTCTCCCAACTTCCCCCCCTTATGTTATGAGAAGAAACAAAAACATTTGCCAGCATTGGAACTTGTCACGCCCTTAAGTTGGTCTTAAGGTATTGGGAATAAACCTTTAAGTTAATGGTAATGTTTTAAAAAGGAGAAAAAGAAGGAAAACTCGGGGGCATGCTCCCTAGTAAGGGAATTTAAAAAAGATCTGAAATGGGACTAGGACAATGTGATAATCATAAAAATCTCATGGACAAGTCACCTCTAGAAGCCAAACAATGTAGGTGGTTAATGCAAATTGAATTGATTTTTAGTCACAAATTTGTTTTGGATTCATTACACTCACATGACCCATATTTGGAAAGAAACCACCACCCTTCCTCCTTATAAATACATTTTTTGATTGGTGGTGAAGGTTGCACCAAAATGGTTAAAATCCTTGCAACTTTCAAAGTGCAATTCCTATGATTTTATGGGGTCATAAAATTTCCATATGAAATTTGATATGAAATTTTCACATTACAAGGTTGTAATTTTTGACAAGATTTTTCCAATGCCACATTACACACTTCGATCAAAGGTCATTTGATCCATGTTTGTAGGTTTTAATGGTCAAAAATCAAATTATGAATTTAATTCATGACCTTTTTTTTGGCCATAACTTTCAATTCAAAACTCCAAATATTGCAAAGTGTGAATCCACTTTTGATATTTACACTTCAAACCTTTACTAGGCTATATTAAATGGGTTCAAAACCAATTGTTTAGAAAACATAATATACAAAAGAGTAAATTACATCATTTGTAATAAACCTCAAGAATGAAAATAAAGCACAAGGAAAAGTGTTACAAAGCTTGTAATTGTTGTTGTAGCCCTACATGTTGCCTATTGCTTACCACCTACTTTGCTATAGGTTAACAAAGGTAGTAAAAATGAATTAAGATCATGAAAAGGGGTGTTGCAACAAATATTACTTTCATTATTTCATGTAGGTCACCACCTACCATCCTATTCATCTACAACAACAGTGGTTGTTTTTTCAATCATGAAAAAACTATGTGTAGGAAGTACAAAATCATTGTTGCAATAATGAATTATATCAATTGTTATATGTTTCCTTTTATAAAATTTAGAATGTACATTTTGAGATATATAGAATTTGTTGTAAAAATACTATAGTATAGAAGATATGTCAAATCAATACTTACCAAATGGCCATATGTAAATTGCATTGTTTGGATCATGTGACTAATTTTTTTTTACATGACATCCAATAAGCCTTTGTGTGTTGAATTTTTTGGGAAGTTCTAACGTGTTATTTTTGGTCCACTTTGAATGCATGCACCAACAAATGAAGCTTTTGGGTTGCATTCAAGTAACCAATAGATGTACAACTAATTATTGCAAATTCAAACACCCCCATATTAAATGAGTTTTTGGAGTGTACTTGAATGGTCAATAGACATACATATATTCTTGCAAGTTCAAAATACCCCCACAAATGAAGCTCTTGGAGGGCATTCAATTGGTCAATAGATCTAGGTAGTTATTACAAGCTCAAACAATTGGACAAGGCAAATGCAAGCTACGTTTACAATGTAAACAAAATACTATCACAATTTCACAATTTTCAACACTTGTCCATGTTTGATGCATGATGGTGGATATTTATAAAATATATTTTTAGGAAGGGTTCATTCACAATTTGAGTTCCAAAAAAATGAATAAAACTTCCAACATTTCTTAGGGCTACTTTTTAAAATAACAATTACATGGAAAAAAATTGAGCGAACAAAATTAAATAGCCCAAGATAAGATAATTCACGTGATGCTAGTGATTTTTCACATGCATACATAATTTTGCATCAATATTATGGTTTACAAGTACACATATGAATGCTTTGAGCTAGAAAATTTGAGCTTAGTGGATGTAGACAACTAACAAATTAATATAAACAAATGAGTCCTTTCCCTTGCAACCATTTGGTTCAAAATTGATATGATTTTTTTCCCATCAAGTTTACCCAATGAACACATATTTGATTTAAAGAAAACATGTTTTCCTTGTATAAAAAGTTTGAAATCAATTTGCATGAATTTTTGCATTCCTTTTGATTACTCAAAAAATAAAGTTTAAAAAAATTAATATATTTAGTATTAAAATCTTAAAAAAACATTTACGTAATATCCAAAATAATTTAATTTTTATAATAAAAATAATAAAACATCATTTTATTTATTAACATACAAGAATCCACTATAGTTGTTATCATTTCAATAAAATAAAAACTCAAAGTTGTACTTCAAAATATTTTAAAAGACGTTAAACATTCATTTTTGAAACTTTCATTGTGAACAAACCTTGAAAAGTTGCGATAGACGATGGTTTATATCCTAACTTGTCATTATGTTATGGAATTGGTGCACATATTAATGATTTAATTGTTCAAATTATTATTATTTGATTTATATTGTCTTTAAAAATCATTATAATTGTAATAAATTAATTACAAAGTACCAATTTTAATGAAAACTTGTCCATGAAATTTTACCCATATAAAATAGTAACCGTTAAAAAAAATCTTCCCCATCAAAACTTTCTAAATTTCTTGAAGTCAAGGAGATTAATCATATGAATTTAAAACTTTGTTCAGTATTATATTATGTTATGATAATGTTGATGATTATGAATTTTTGAGGTTGTAAAATGTTCTTCCATTAAAGATATACTTGGGCTAAATATATTTTTAATCATTTGATA